>WNGF01015558.1_pt1 | contig 15634 bp, 5 predicted proteins | sample 5400641 | NCBI WGS metagenome assembly WNGF01 (sample SAMN13153371, study PRJNA577476) | soil metagenome | isolation source: 80 cm soil or saprolite under grassland replicate 2 | place: USA:California | collected 2016-06-15
AATCGTAGACGTTTTTGATCTCGCGCCCGGCCAGCTTGACTATCTTGTCTCCGGCTTTCAGCCCGGCTTTTGCGGCGGGCGAATCGTCGCGGACGGCGTCGAGCAGCATCCCGTCGTTCGACTCGGCGTAGTTAGGCACCGTGCCGAGATAGACGCGGAAGCCGGTCGCACGGCCGCTCGACTGGCTCCGGGCGACGGCGTAGGCCGGGCGCGCGTCGCCGCGGTCAATGGCGCGCGCGATCTCGGCGACGAAGCCGACGATCTTCGCCTCCCCCTCGTAGTTGATCTTGTCAGCCGTGTCAGAAGGCTTGTGGTAATCCTCGTGCGTCCCGCTGAAGAAGAAGAGGACCGGAATCTGCTTCGCGTAGAACGACGAATGGTCGCTCGGCCCGAAGCCGTCTTCGTTCAATTGCAGCGTGAATCCGTTATTAAGGCTCTGGACCAGCTTGCGGAATTCAGGCGACGTGCCGACGCCGCCGACCGCCAACTTGTTCTCCTTCATCCGCCCGATCATGTCCAGGTTGATCATCGCCACTGTGTCGGCGAGCGGCGCGGCCGGATTGTTGACATAAGCCTTCGACCCTATCAGCCCGGATTCTTCGGCGCTGAAGGCGATGAAGATGACGCTGCGGCGGAGTTGACCGCGCTGGCCGCTGAAGATGCGCGCGAGTTCGAGCAGGCCGGCCGTCCCCGAAGCGTTGTCGTCCGCGCCGTGATGAACGTCCGAAGAATTCGGCGCAAGGCTGCTCTCGCCGCCATGTCCGAGATGGTCGTAATGGGCCCCGATGACGATGTATTCGCGCTTGAGCTTCGGGTCATTGCCTTCGATCACGCCGACTACGTTGTAGGCCGGGACCGCGCGGCGCGTGATCTCCACCGAAAGACCGACCGTCACGTCGCTCAGCTTCTGCGCGTACTCCGCCCATTTGTCTTTCGCTTTCTCCATCGCGCCGAGTTGCGCGGCGTCCGCCATGCCGAACCATTTCGCCGCCGTCTGCCGCGAGACGACGGCGACCGGGATTCCGGCCTCGCCGGCGGTCTGGTCGTAGCTCAATCTCGACAATCGATCATTGCCGAACTTCTCGTCGGCGGCGATGACGACGAGCGCCACGGCGCCGTGGTCTTTCGCGGCGACCGCTTTCAAGCGGGCGTCGGCGTGGCGTCCGAATTGTCCGTGCGGGTTGTCGCCGTCGGGCGACCCCGCAAAGACGACGGCCACTTTGCCCTTCGCGTCGAGGCTCGCGTAATCGTCATGTTTCAGATCGGCGGCGGTGATGCCGTGACCTGCGAAGACGAGCCCCGCCTGCGCGACGGCGCCGTTCGAGGAGAAGCCCAGCGGCGTCCATTCGGCGTCGATCGCGACGACGTTGTTCTTACCGTCACGCGTGAAGCTCATCGAATTGTTCTTCGACAGCACTACCTCAGCGATGAAGGGAAACTCTTTCAGATAGCCGTCGCGCCGCTTTCCGTTGTGACGGCATTTGAGATCGCCCTCGCCTAGATTGGACGCGCAGCCGAGTTTGAGCCGGTGAAACTCTTCGGCAATATAATCCGCCGCCTTGTTCGCCCCGACCGTTCCGGGGCGGCGGCCTTCGAGTTCGTCCGAGGCCAGATAGCCGACGTGTTTTTTGAGCGCCTCGACGTCCGGCGCGGTCGAAGGCGCCTGCTGCGCGAACGCGGCCTGCGCCAGAATGAAAAGAAGGATGAATGGTAGGAATCGATAAAGTCTGTTTTTCATGTTGTCTGGAAACCTCAGTGGGAGCGAATCCATTCAATCGGCCGAAACTTCAGCCGGTTTTGTCACGCCACGCTGCCGCAGCTTGAAATAGAAGTATAGTGGCAACCCGATCACGATCAGTCCCAGCCCAACGACTGATTCAACCCGGCGGGCGACTAGCGTGTTAATGATCAGCCACAACGCCACCACCACGAAGACGAGCGGGATTATCGGGTAGCCGAGCGTCTTGTAAGGACGTTCCATGTTCGGCATTTTGCGTCGCAGCACGAAGACCGACGAGGTAACAAGGCCGTAGAAAATCCACGAGGCGAAGAGTAGACAATCGGTCAACTGATCGAAGGTCCCTGAAAGCGCCAGCGCGCTGGACCAGACGGCCTGGACGATGATGGAAAAGACCGGCACGCGGGTACCCGCGCTCAACGCGCCCATTCTATTGAAGAACAGCCCTTCGCGCGCCATCGCATACGGCACGCGCGCATTCGACAGGATCGAGCCATTCAACGCGCCCAGGGCCGAGATCACAAAAACCACCGAAGCAAACCTCCCGCCGTACTCCCCGAGAAAACTCTGCGCCGCCTTTGCGGCTACCGACAGGGAGGCGGTTTCGGCGCTCGAGTTGGCCGTCATCACTTCTTTGAACGGGAGGGCGTAAAAGTACGACAGGTTGGCCAGGCAGTAGATCACTATGATGATGATCATCCCGGCGATCAAGGCGAATGGGATGTTCCGCCCGGGATTTTGCACTTCCCCCGCCGCCATAGGCATGTTGTTCCATCCGTCATAAGGCCATAACGCCGCCAGCATCGCCACACCAAACGCCGACAACAGAGTAATACCTCCGGCTTGCGCCGTCCCGACCGGCGTCGCCAGATTCGACCACGTCGCCGTTCCGGAAAAGAAGAAAACGCCGCCGACTACGAATGCGATGCCGGCGACCTTCAAAATCGTCAGCGCCGATTGCACCTTTCCGCCGAACGCGACGGTCAGACAGTTGATCGCTGACAACAATAAGATCACTCCGACTGCTACCAGTTGTTTCGATCCGAATTGCCAGTTGATCGGTTTTCCCAAAAACATGAATGTGCGCGCCGCCCAAACGTGGCTGAGCGGCAAGAACGACGAAAGAAAGATAGCGACGGCCACGCCCAGCGCCGCAACCGAAGCGCTGCCGGCGACGATGAATCGCTGCCAGCCGAAGAGGAACGCAGACGCTTCGCCGTAAGAATGGCGCAGGTAGACATACTCGCCGCCGGCTTCGGGCATCATCGCGCCGAGTTCCGCATAGGTCAGCGCCCCGGCCAGCGACAGCGCCCCGGCGGCCACCCATGCCGCCAACACCAGCGCAGGAGTGCCGACTTCCTGCGCCATCACGGCGGCTTTCAAAAAGACGCCCGAGCCGATGACCGTGCCGATGACCAGCGCGGTCGTGTCGGTCATAGTAAGACCGCGTATCAGTTGTTTTCTTTCTTCAGCCATTTTTAGGTTCTCGAAATGTTTAGGTGAGTTCGCCGTCATTGTAACCGCTAACCCCTCACGTGAAAAACGGCCACGAAAAACTCGTGGCCGATTCTCGCGCCCGACTCTTAAACCGCGCGTTTGTGGCTCTAACAAATCGGCGCCGCCGGCGCCCCTCGAGAGATGAGATCCCGCATAAGCCGGAGCTGCGGCCTGTGAAATGGGAAAAAACTAGCGTTACACCATGATCGGTTTGTGATTGCGTGTACGGGAAAGTGGCGCGATCTCCGGTACGGTACGGGGAGCGTCAGCGACCTGAGCATCGATCATGTGGTCACATGATCGATGCTCAGGTCGCTGACGCTCCCCGTACCGTACCGCTTGCCGTCCTGTACACGCATTTGCAAATCGCCATAATTCTACGGCCTAATCACAGTGCCGTCTCTCCTTCTAGTAGTTCCCCAACTGTAATCGAAATTGGGCGGCCCTTCCGGGAATGGGAATTTCGCCGCGAGTTTCTCGTCTACTTCCATGCCGAGGCCGGGCTTCTCCTGAGCGTACATATAGCCGTTCTTCACTTCCGGACAGCCAACGAAGACCTCCTTCGTGTTCTGCTGGAAGATCGCGCCCTCGTGGATGCCGAAGTTGTAGCTGGCCAGTTCGAGCGCAAGTTGCGCCGCATGAGCCACGGGCGAAGCGTCGCCGGGGCCGTGCCAGGCCGTGCGGACGCCGAAGAACTCCGAGAGCGCCTGAACCTTGCGCGCCGGACTGAGTCCTCCGATCTGCGAAATGTGGATTCTGATGAAGTCTATCAGCCGGTCTTTGATCAGCGGCACGTATTCATGCTGCGTGTTGAACAGTTCGCCCATCGCCAGCGGCGTCGAGGTCTGCTGGCGCAGCAGCCGGAAATGATCGTTCTCTTCCGGCGGGAACGGGTCTTCGAGGAAGAAGAGGCGATGCCTTTCGATGTCTTTACAGAGTTGTATCGCCTGTGTCAGAGTCACGCGCTCATGCACGTCGTGCAGCAGTTCAACCTCCTCGCCGAGTTTCGTCCGCAAATGATCGAGCAGTTTGGGGAGCATCCTGACGTAAGGGGCCGATTCCCAGATCGCGTTCGGGTTCGGGTTGGTCGGGCCGATGGCTTCGGTTGTCGGTTCGCCGCCGCCGGCGGTAGCGCCGCGCGCGCCGTAGGTCGCCAAGCCTGGCGCCGCGACCTGTACGCGGATGTAGCGGTAGCCCATCTCCATCCCGCGCCGCGCGTTTTCCTCGACCTGCTGGAAGTCGCGCCCGCTAGCATGGAAATAAAGATCTGCGCCGAAGCGAACCTTACCGCCGAGCAATTGATAGAGCGGCATGTTCGCGCGTTTGCCCTTGATGTCCCACAGCGCGATGTCTACGCCGCTCATCGCGTTGAAGAGCGATGGGCCGTTGCGCCAGTATGAGCTCATATATGACGACTGCCAGATGTCTTCGATCTCGTCCACATTGCGACCTATCAGAAAGGGCTTCAGATACTTATCGACCGCAGTCTGGACGACGTATGCGCGCTGAGTGAACGTGGCGCATCCCCAACCATGCAGGCCCGGCTCGGTCGTCTCGACTTTGACGATGACCAGGCGAATGCGGTCGGGCGCGGTCAGGATCGTCTTGATGTCTCTGATTTTGACGGGCGCCAAACCTTTGCGCGAGGCCTGCTCTTGCGGTGTCTGGTTTTGCAATGGATCAGCTAATCCGCTGCCCGTTGAAATCATCCCGGCGCCGGCGGCGGCTTTGGACAGAAAATTCAATGCCTCTCTGCGGTTCATAGTTTTTCCTCTATTTCACAGTGTTGAATGTTCGGCGTTCCATCTCGTCGGTCTTGCTCTCGTCGAAACGGTGTTTGCGCAGAAAATCTTCGGTGATGTTGACGCCCAGCCCGGGCGCGGTCACAGGATAGACCGCTCCCTTGTCAGCCTTCCACCCGCTCACGACAATTTCGCGGAAGATGGCCTCGTCAGGCTCGAAGAACTCAAGGATCAGGAAGTTCGGGATCGAGAAGCAGGCGTGCATCGAAGCGATCGTGCAGATGGGGCCGTTCGGATTATGCGGCGCAACCGGGACGTAATACGCATCGGCCATCGCCGCGATCTTCTTGAACTCCGTGACGCCGCCCGTGCGCGCAATGTCCGGCTGAACGATACGCACGGCCTGCCGCTCGAGCAATTCGCGGAAACCGTGCCGTCCGAAGATGCGTTCGCCTGTCGCCAGCGGGACGTTCACTACACGCTGCACTTCGGCCATTGCCGCGACGTTCTCCGGCGGGACGGCTTCTTCGTAAAAGAACAGGCGAAAGGGCTCGAGCGCGCGGATGATCTCAATTGTGGATTTGGTATTCCAGCGGCCGTGGACGTCAATGGCTATGTCATAATCAGCCCCGCCTGCCTCGCGCACGGCCCTGACCTGGGCCACAGCGCTGCGCAACTCCTGCTGCGTCACTTCGCGGTTGAAAGGCGTCGTGGTGAACGGATCGAACTTACAGCCGGTGTAACCTTTGGCCACCAACTCCTTCGTCTTCTGCGCCATCGCTTCGGGCGTGCGGGGAATCCCCTCGATCCAACCGTTAGCGTAAATCCTCAACTTCTCGTGAACCTGGCCGCCGAGCAGTTTGTAAACCGGGACGCCCAGCTTCTTCCCGACAATGTCGTAGAGCGCCGTATCGATCCCGCTGATCGCGGCCATCACCACTCCGCCCATGCCGTTGTAGTAAAGAAAGCGATACATCCGGTTCCAGATCGCTTCGATATTCCACGCGCTCTCGCCCACCACCACGCTGCTCAGGTTTTTGACGGCCACCGCAATCGGCTGCACTCCGGGAAAGTTCGTCCCTTCGCCCCACCCCACAATGCCGTCCGCCGTCTCCACCCGCACGAACAGCCAGGGGCCGTAGCCTCGGACTCCCGTCAACAGATGCGGCTCAACCTTTGCGATCTTGAGCGACGTTTCCGATTCTTGCGCCCACGAGAATCCGCCCAATCTTCCTGAGGCGATCAGACTTCCGGTCAGTCCCCAGGATGCGCGTTTGAGAAAAGCGCGCCGTGAACCACTACTTACGTGTTTGCTGATAATCATAAATTCCTTCATTGGATCTGACGGTTCGCTCACTTTCCGAGCGCTTTTTGAAATTGCGTCCCCCAGCCGCCCCGCGGCAGCGGAGATCGGAGATTTTCATGGCTTGCGCGGATGCGTCTTCTTCCATTCTTCAAAAACTTTTTCGACTTCGGGGCTTGGCCTCGGATAGATGTCGCGCGTGCGGTATTTGCCGCTACGCATCATCTCGCGTTTGAACTCTTCAGTGTAAACCGTGTTCTCGGCGGCCTTGATCACTTCGTCGGCGAGCTGAGGCGGGAAAAACAACACCCCCTCTTCGTCACCAACTACGACGTCACCAGGCAAGACTGTTACCTGGCCGATGCGAACGGGCGCGTTCCATTCGACTCCGACCTGGTCGGCCATCGCCGAAGCGTGAGCGCCGGCGTAATAGGTCGGGAAATCTTTCATCGGAAGAAACTCGTTCAAATCACGAATGCCACCGTCAACAACCACGCCGCGAACGCCGGCCAATTTCATGGCCAGCCCGGTCATGTCGCCCATAAACGTCGCGCGATCCACGGCGCTTCCGAGTTCGACTACGGCGATGTCTCCGGGCCGACCGTCTTCGCCCGCCCTGACGTTGTACTGATAATCCCAATCGCCCTCTTTCGCCAGTTGGCGCACGCCTTCATCGAGGTCGGGACGAACGGGCAAATAACGCATCGTCAACGCGCGTCCGACCATCTTCACGCCGGGTTGCGTCAGCTTGAGATGATTGACGAAACAGAATCTATAACCCTTGCTCTGTACCGCGCCCCACATCGCTTCAACCGGCAGGGCCTTCATCTTCGCCAATTGTTCGTCGGTGACGCGCGGGCGACCTTTTTCCTTCAACACGTCCATCAGCGGCGTCCAGGTGTCGCGCTGCGCGCGCAAGCCAGCGATAGAGAGAAGCGAGACGATGATGATTGTTCGAGCCAGTCGAGACATAGTTTATGAACTCCTTGGCGCTGGTGGATGGTGGTTGGTGGTTGGTGGTTGGTGAGTTGAGATAATTCAACCGACTACAAACCACCGACCACCAGCCACAAACCACTGTTTTAGAAATACAGCTTCAATCCGAACTGCATCTGGCGCGGCGGCTGGGCGCTTGTGATGCGTCCGAAGGTCTGGCTGGTGATGTTTAAATTGCCGAGATCAGGCGCACCCAAGACCACACGGTTGAAGACATTGAAGACCTCCCACCGGAAATCGAGGCGGAAACGCTCGGTGAAGTTGAAGCTCTTCTGCAGCGAGACGTTTTCCCGCAGGTTGGACTGAAGGCGCGCCTTCCCGTTATAGCGCGGCGCATTACCCAGCGTGTTGGATTGGCCCTGAACAACGAGTCTGCCTGTGGGTTGACCGTTTAGGATCTCAGGGACGCAGAAGGCAGCGATACTACTGCACACCGGCGCGAAGTAGCTTGTGAAGCCCGACGTCGCCCGGTAGTTCGGATTGTCGGGGGCGTCCGCAACCCAACCGTCCAGCGTCTTGACTAAAGCCGCGCTGCGACCGCCCAGGCTGACGGCGCCGCCGGTCAGTTGAATTGGTTGGCCGCTGGTGTAAACGTGGATCGCCGAGAGCCGCCACCCGCCGAGCACTGCGTTGCCGACGCCGCCCAGATCAAACTTCCGCCCTTTGCCGATGGGCGCGTCCAGGATATAGCTGAACTTGAAGTTATGCGGCAGGTCGAACGCCCCGACCGATTTCTCCAGGCGCATATTGTAAAAATCCATTGCCCGCCCGTCCGCATTTACGATGTCGGTGTTGGTCAGCAGCTTCGAGAAAACATACGAACCTTGCAGGTAAACGCCAGTGCTGACGCGGCGCTCCACCTTCAAGATTGCGGCATGGTAAGTCGAATGACCGCTGCGGTCTCCGTTGCCGCTCCACGTGTTGATGTTGGCGTATTGCGGGAACGGGCGCAGGGCGCGCTCCAAAGCCAGAGTGTCCGGAAACGCGGGATACGGCTTACTGAATCCGGCCGCCTGCAGCGGCGAACCTGTCGCGTCGAAGCGTACGTTCCGCAACTGATTGACGCGCGGGTCGTATACATACTTCGAATCCAACTGGTTGACGTTGAGCAAACCGGACATCAGGTGAACGCCGATGCTGGCGTTGTATGAAGCTTCGACCAGGAATTTGCCCGGCAGCTCACGCTGCACGGACAAAGTCCAGTTCCAGTTCTCCGGCAGGCGCGAGACTTCTTGACCCTGCCACCAATCTACATCGGCGTTGGTGTTGAAGCCGGGGTCAACGCTCGGCGGCTGAGGAACGGTATTGACGCCGTTGACGATGAAACCGTCATCAAGTTTGAACAGGCGGTTAATGCCGTCACCTGTAACACTGTAAATCTGGATCGCGCCTGCGAAGTGCGTTGAGCCGGAGGTCGTCCGCACTAATCCGAAGGTGCGCGCGACGCCGCCGCGGACGACGGTCTTCCGGTCAGGGCTGTAGGCGAAACTGAAGCGCGGCCCGACGCCGCCGTACCAACCTTCGACCAGCGTTCGCTTCCCCACTTCGCCCTGGTTGAAGCCGGCGAAACGAAGCGCGCCCAGGCGTCCGTTGGCCGCCGGGTTGGGCGTAAAGGGATCAAAATCGCTCCACTTATCATCACGCTCGAGCGGCGGCAGCGTCACGTCGTAGCGCAGGCCGAAGTTGAGCGTCAGCTTAGGCGAGACCTTCCAGTCGTCCTGGATGTAGGCCGCGTGGCCGCGCCAGTATTGCCGCACGAAACGGTCATTTTCGGTCTGGGCGCTGTTGATCTCGCCGAGTAGGAATGAAGCGAAGGCGTTGCCGCCGCCCAGTGCGGAGTTGCCGCTCTGCGGAATGCTCGTCTGCGCGCGGCTCGGCCGCACCAGCCCCGCCAGCGTCTGCCGCCCGAAGCCGTTGTAATGCAACCGCTCGAACAGGTACCCGCCCTTGATTGTGTGGCTCCCTTTGATCACTGTCAGATCGTCGCCGATGGTGAAAATCGGATTTTCGGAACCGTCACCATTTGAACCACCCCAGGCGGTATAACCGTCAGTTTGGAACTCAACCTGCAACAGGGCCTCATCGCAATTGAATGCGCCGGGCAGGCAGATGCCCTTCTGCTTCCACCCGCCGCCGATGTTCGGCGTGAAGTTGAACTGTTTCCACCAGTTGACGCCACCGTAGAGGTAATTGACCAGCGTCGGGCTGATCGTCCAGGTGTAGTTGGCTCGGTAGACGTGGCTGTCTTGATGAGTAAAGCGGAAGTTGCTGACGGAAGCGGGGAGTTGCGGGAATCCGTCCACGCCGGGCTGCACTTCGCTCAAGCCGTAATTGTACAGGCCGCTGATTTTGTGCCGTTCGTTGAAGTTGTGATCAATCTTGACGCTCCACTTCGTCCACGGGAAGAGCGAACTGCCCGCGAAGCTGCGATAGTTGTTATTGACATACGCAAACGTGCCCGGCGCGCCAGCCGAATTCGGAAAGACCGTGTTGCCGACGTAATTCAGATAATTCTGCGCCAGCGGGCTGATGCGGCCGGGGCAGATCACATTCGGAGTCTTCCCATCGCAACCCATAAACTGGTCGCGAATGAACCGTGGATTCGATTCGCTGATCGGCGCGCCAGAACTGAAATTCGGATTCGGGCGGGTCGTCGCCGGGTCGTAGATCGGCAGCATTTTGCCGTTCTGGTCCACCCAATTTCTGAAATCGCCCTTATACATTTCCGGCGTCGGCGCCGAAGTGACAAAAGTCCCTGAGCCGGCGCGGTTGCGGAACCACTCCGCCGAGCCGAAAAAGAAGGTCTTGTTCTTACCGTTGTAAATCCATGGGATGCGCACCGGCCCGCCGAGCGTCACCCCGTAATCGTGCTGTTTGAGCACGCTGGGCTTGTCCTCGAAGTAATTGCGCGCGTCGAAGTAGTTATTTCGCGCGAACTCATAGACTGTCCCGTGATATTCGTTCGTGCCCGAACGCGACGAAAAGTTCAAGCTCCCGCCCTGCGCGCGACCGGATTCGGCCTTGAAGCCGTTGGTGTCCACGGCGAATTCCGTGATGGCGTCAATCGAGGGCGTGTTCAGACTCGCCCATTCGGTCGAACCGAAGCGGCTGGTGCCGGACGACGCGCCGTCGAGCGTGATTCCCCAGGCGCCGCCTTGCCCGCCACCGATCGAGAAGTTGGAGGTGTAACCGGGGCCCTGCACTCCGGCGTCGCCGCCCAACCCAACGGGTTTCGATTCCGGCGTCAGCAGCGTCAGGTCGAACGGGCTGCGCATCGTGCCGCTCACGACCAGCGGCAATTGGTCAATCTGTTTGTTCGAGACCTGCGACGAGACCTTGGCGTTCTCGGTCTGTACCTGTCCGCCTGCGGCCGCCGCGATTTCAACAATCTCGCTCACCTGCCCGACCTCCATCGTGATGTTGGCCGCGGTGGTGTTGCCGACCACCACTGTCACTTGGCCGATTTCAGCGCGTTTGAATCCGCTCTTTTCGATGCGGACGCGATAAGTTCCCGGCGGCAAGGCCACGATCGAATAGACGCCGTCGCCAGTGGTCACCGCCGTCGAATTGGCGTTCGTCGCCAGATTAATCACCGTCACGTGAGCGCCAGGCACGGCCGCGCCCGAACTGTCGGTCACGGTTCCGGTGATCGTGCCGCGATCCGATTGTCCTAAAACAACCAGCGCCAGCAGCAGCGTTAGTAACGCCGCGTAGAGTGATTTCAAGTTGATCCTAGTCATACGCATCTCCTCAGAAAATCCCTGGGTACGCATCGCTTCCAGCGTGCAGTCTCGGCTAGAGACCGATTGATCGGAATCAGCCCCCCCAAACCTGAGGCGATGCTCTGGTTCCTATAAATTCGTCTTTCGCCGAGACTGCACGCTGGAAGCGATGCGTACCCAGGGCGCGTTTTCATTCTTTCCGGGCGTCGCAACGCCACATGAAGGCTCCAAAGAAAACATCCTCGAAGGCCGCGAAGAGAAGCGGGCGAGGCGACCCTGAATTTCGTGATGCTTCGTGTTCCTCGTGGATGGAAGGGTTTTGAAAAATCACTGTAAGCGGCGTGTGGGTTCGCCGGCCTCAGGTATTTTCCAGGCGATCTATAGCTCTTCGATTTGAATGTTCAGGTTCAATCGACCACGGTGGTCACGGGGATCACGGGAAAGAGCAAAACTAAACATCCCCGTGCGCCCCGTGATCCCCGCGGTTTGCTATTCCTGAATACCTAAGTGAAAAACGCTTTAAAACTCGATCTTCAGCGCTCCTTGCAAACTGCGGTTGTCGGCCAGCGTCGAACGAATCTGGCCCTGGTTCAGCGAGCCGATGTTCGCGTTGGGGAAACCGAAATAAGGCGTGTTGAACAGGTTGTAGGCTTCGAAGCGGAACTGGAAGCGCAGCTTTTCGGTGAGCGCGAAGCTCTTGGCCAGCGACCCGTCCACGTTGAAATTGCCCGGCGCGTAGAGCACGCCGCGCGACGAATTGCCGAAGGTATTCGGCGAAGGCGCGACGAAGGCGTTGACGTCGAACCATTTGTCGGTCGTCGGGTTGTCGAGCCGCCCGTCGGCGATCCGGTTGGGCCAACTCGGCGCGCCGTTGTTGACGCCGTTCTGCAGGAAGACCGTGAATGGGCGTCCGGTGGTGGCCGAGACGATTCCGGTCGTCTGCCAGCCGCCCAGAATGAAGCTCAGCGGCCCGCCGCTCAGCCAGCGTTTGCCTTTGCCGAACGGGACTTCATAGACGCTGCTGAAGACGGCGCGATGTTTCACGTCATAACCCGACGGGCCGCGCCCGGCTTTGACGTTGGTGTAGGTCTGCGCCCCGCCCACCGCGCCGCCGCCGCTCGCGGGCGACCCGCCGTAATCGAGCGACCTGCCGAACGTGTAGCTGAAGAGGAAGTTCGATCCGCCGCTGAACCGCTTGACCAATTTGGTTTGCAGGCTGTTGTAGCTCGACGAATTGCGATACTGCGCGATGTTGAGCGTCGCGATGTTGTTGAGCGGTTGGATCAGGCGGCGTGAGGGCAAAGAGCCGCTGCCCGGTTGCACTTCATTGACGTTGAAAAACACCGGGATGTGAATGCCGCGGCTGCCCGCGTAACCGACTTCGAGCACGACGCTGCGCGTCAGCGCGCGCTCTATGTTCAGGCTGTAGGACTGGGCGTAAGGCGTCAGGTTCGAGAACTCGTGCGCGATGATCGTCGGCGCCGGAGTCACGGCGTTGAGCGCCGCCGTCGTCGTCGGCTTGAACTGCACGGGCGTCGGGAACGGACGGCTGATGAGCGTCACGTTATTGAAATTGGACGGCGTGACTTCGTTGGTGAACGATTGCGAGACCGAGAGCGGGATGTTCTGGCCCAGCAGGTTGCCCGCGGCGTAGGGTTCCGGGAAATAGCTGATGCCGTACCCGCCGCGCAGCACCGTCTTGCCGCCGCCGAAGAGGTCCCACGCGAAGCCGATGCGCGGGCCGAAGTTTTTGTAATGAGTCTCCTTGCCCGCCGAACGCGAGTAGCCTTCCTCGCCCGCGTAAATCAGCCGCAGCTTGTCCGGGTCGTAATTGACGATCAGATCGCGATTCTCGACGTCCGGCGTGTAGACCTCGTAGCGCAGGCCGATGTTGACCGTCAGACGGTCCGTCAATTTGATGTCGTCCTGCGCGAAGCCCGCGAACTCCTTGTTCGTCAAATAGTAGTTCTCGTTCAGGAAGCCGCGCGAGCCGCTGTTGACATAACCGAGCAGCAATGACGCCAGCCCGGTTCCGGCGCCGCTCACAGCCGCGCCCGCCGAGAACGGCAGCCGCACAAAATTATTGTTGATGGTGAGCTGTCCGCGAGTGTTCGACTGGGTGAAGGGAGACGGCTTGCGGATGATCATGTGATAACCGAACTTCAGCGTGTTCCTGGCGCGCGTGTAAAACAGATTGCTGTCGAACTGATAATGCGTCTGTTTCGGATTGACTGGCAGGAAGTTCGGGCCGCCGCTCAAACCGGTCAGGTCGCTGATATCGATGTTTGAAATGCCCGACGTGAACTCAGAAATATTGATGCCCTGTATGCCGAGCGAACTGGCGGCGTTATGTCCGAAATCCGACTGCACGGTCCTCGGGTTGGTGCGGGCGAAACCGGCGCGCAGTTCCAGGAGCAGCGTCGGCGAGAACGTGTGCGTGTGATTGAGCGCCAGTCCCTGCGTGCGCAGCGTGGTGTTCTGAATGCCGGCGACGAAGGGGCCGAGGTCGAATTTCGATTTGGCGAAATCTGGCGTGGGCAGACAGCAGTTGGCCTGCCCCTGCGGCGCGTCCAGGCTGAAGTCCTCGAAGCTGTAACGCGCGAAGAATTTGTCCCGCTCGCTGAATTCGTGGTCGACGCGGACGGTGAAGGCGTCGCTGCCGGCGCGGCGGTTGACGACCGAAGTGTAGTTGTTGGTCACGCCCGCGCCGAGCGGCAGCGGATAGATGCTCGCAATATTCGAACCGACCTGGTTGATGCGGTCGGACGGAATGACGTTGTTGATGATCTCCGACCCCCTGAGGACGGCGAACACCGAACGCAGAATCTGCGGATTGGCCGCGCTGACCGCTTGCGCGGGGTTGAAGTTCGGATTGTTCCGCGTCGTCAGCGGGTCGAAGATCATCCCCATTCGCGCCTGAATGGTCTGCCCGGCGATATTCGTGACCATCAGCTGGTTGTTGAAAGCGCCGCCGCACGCGCCGGCCGCGCCGGCCGAATTCGTGCAAAGATTCGCGCCCAGCAGTTCGGAAAAATCGCCCGCGCGCATTTTGGCCGTCGGCACGGAATTGACGAAGGTCTGCCCGCGCACTTCGCGCAGCCCCGCGTAATCGGCGAAGATGAAGGTTTTGTTCTTGCCGCTGTAAACTTTCGGGATCGACAACGGGCCGCTGAAATAGCCGCCGAATTGATTGCGGCGGAAGGGCGGCTTCTGCGTCGGGCGCGGGTTGACGAATTGATGCTGGAAGGCGTCGAGCTTGTCGTTGCGGATGAATTCGAACAGGCCGAAATGATAGTCGTTCGACCCCGATTTCGTGGAGACGGCGACGACGCCGGCGCCGCGCCCGAACTCCGCCGAAAATGTCCCGGTCAGCGCCTTAAACTCGCGCACCGACTCGACCGTGGGTTGAACGATGACCGTGTTGAACGTGTATTCATTGTTGTCAATGCCGTCGATCAGCCAGCCGTTGGAGTTGGCGTGGTGGCCCAGCGCGTTGAAATTCGACGAGGCGCGCGGGTTGAAAGTGGAAGCGCCCGAAAGATTCTCGCCGGATTGCCCGGGCGTCACGCCCGGCGTCAGATAGACCAGTTGCGCGAAGTTGCGCCCGTTGAGCGGCAAATCCTTGACGGCGCGCTCTTCGATCACCTCGCCCAGTTCCGAAGACTCGGTCTTGACCAGGGTGATTGCGGCCGTGATCTCCGCCACTTCAGCGATCTGACCGACTTCGAGCGCGAAATCGATGCGCGCCTTCTGGTCAATCTGGACGACGACGTTATTGGTGACGCTCTTCTTGAAGCCTTGCGCCTCGACCGCCACGCTATACGTGCCCGGAATCAAAAACGGCGCGTTGTAATTCCCTTCCTCGTCGGTCGTGTAATTGGAAGTCGCGCTCCTGGCGACGTCGGTCACAACGACTCTGGCGCCTTTGACCGCGGCGCCGGAGTTATCTCTCACCGTCCCGAGAATGCTGCCCGAGTCGCAAAATAAACTTTCCGTAGCTGGTGTCCTTCATGGTTGTTGTTTCCTCCTCTTTAAAGAAAAGGATTTCAGCCACGAATGAACACGAATATTCGCGAATAGCAGCGATGGAGGAAGCTGATGGGTCGTCAAGACCGAGAAAGCGATTCGTGTTCATTCGTGTTCATTCGTGGCTGATATTCCTTCCACCTAAAATCCTTGGATGTTGTTATTAGCACAATCCCGCCAGCCGTTTGTCCGTGTCTCCGAAACGATCGAGCCGCGCTCCCATCAGGTCCATCAGTGATAGGTAAAGGCTGCAGGCGCGCCTGTTGTCGTCGCCTTTATCGAGATAATCCAGTACGCGGCCCGTCCGCAAAGCTCCGCCGGCCTTGCCCGCGAGCACGATGGGCAGTTGATCCGCGCTATGCGCGTCGCCGTCGAAGAGGCTGGAGCAGAACATCAGGATCGAATTATCGAGCAGAGAGGCTCCCCCTTCGTCTATTTTCTTCAGCCGCTCGACGAGATAGGTGAATTGTCGTACGTGAAATTGGTTGGTCTTCAGGTACATCGCCTCTAGTTCCGGCGCCTTGCCGTTATGAGTCAGGTCGAGGTGCAAGGCTCCCCGCACGCCTTCGATAAACCTGAAGTTCATCTGCGAGAGGTCATTGTTGAGCAT
>WNGF01005752.1_pt1 | contig 15631 bp, 14 predicted proteins | sample 5400641 | NCBI WGS metagenome assembly WNGF01 (sample SAMN13153371, study PRJNA577476) | soil metagenome | isolation source: 80 cm soil or saprolite under grassland replicate 2 | place: USA:California | collected 2016-06-15
GATGCGCTCGGTGAGGCTCTCGCGCGTGCGCGTGAGCCCCTCCTGCATGCGCTCCTTGATGCGTCCAAAGACGGACTGCTTTTTCTCCGGCTGTTCGAGGCTGCCAAATAAGGTCTGGATCATCGCGAGTCAATTATAGCGAGGGGACGGCTCAGCATCTTTCGAGTTTCCTTTCGCGATCCGGAGCTCCACGGATTAAAGGAAGAGCGAAAATCAACTCCCCCGCCCTAGCCAAATGAGGATGGGGCATCCTGAAGTGTTTCTCACCCTCAAGTTTTTCTTTAAACGCGGACTCTAAACCCGGAACAGCGCGCTCTCCTGGGTGAGAGGGCGGTTCATCAGCTCGTGGATGGCTTCGCGGGGGTCTTTGCCGTGCTCAAGCACGGCGTGCATCTGCTCGAGGATCGGCATCTCGAGGTTCACCGAGCGGGCCAGGCCGACCGCCGCGCTGGTCGTCATGACACCTTCGGCGACCATGCCGCGCATATCGCGGACGATGTCGTCGAGCTTGCGTCCGCGGCCCAGCTCCATGCCCAGGCTGCGGTTGCGCGAGAGGCCTCCGGTGCAGGTGAGCACCAGGTCGCCCAGGCCGGAGAGCCCGAACATGGTCTCGGCGCGGCCTCCGCAGGCGACGGCCAGCCGGGTCATCTCGCTCAGGCCGCGCGTGATCAGCCCGGCGAGAGTGTTGTGGCCATAACCGAGGCCATCCACAACTCCGGCAGCGATGGCGATGACGTTCTTAAGCGCGCCGCCCAGCTCGAGGCCGATCACATCGTCGCAGCGGTACAGGCGGAAGGTCTCGTCGCTGAAGATCTCCTGCACCTCGGCGGAAAGCTTGGGATCGGTCGAGGCGACGCTCATCGCTGTGGGGAAGCCCTTGGCGACTTCGCGCGCAAAGGTGGGCCCGCTTATGCAGCAGAGGCGCGGCGTGAAGCCGCCGGCGCCATGGGTGAGCACGTCATCGATCACCTGGCTCATGCGCAGTAGGGTCTCGTTCTCTATGCCCTTTGTCGCCGAGCACAGCAGCGTCGCGGGGTGGAGCAGCGGCTTCATCTGGCTCCAGACTCGCCGCGCGTGGTGGCTGGGCATGACGCTGAGGACCATCTCCGCGCCGGCAATGGCCTCGGCGAGGTCTTGCGTAGCTTCGATGTTGTCCGAGAGCGGGCAACCGGCGAGGAAGAGCTCGTTCTCGTGCTTGGCCCGGATCGAGGCCACGACTTCCTTTTCGTAGGCCCAGAGCCTGACCCGGTAGGCTTGGTGGCGGCCCAGCGCAATGGCCAGAGCCGTGCCCCAGGCTCCCGCGCCGATGACTGCAATGCGTTCCATGAAAGCTATGCCTTTCTCGCGCCCACGCGGCTTTCTGTGCCGGTCCAGAGGCGTCCGATGTTTTGGCGATGACGGAAGATGACGAGGAACGCGGCGGCGCTGGTCAGCAGCAGCGCGGCCGGCGAAAACCTGTCGCGCTCCAGCCAGCAGATGATCGCCGGAAAGGCTGCCGTGGCCACAATCGAGGCGAGCGAGACGTAACGGGTCACCAGTACAAGGGTGGTGAAGATCGCCAACGCTAGCAGCGCCGCCGCCGGCGCAAGCGCCAGGAAGACTCCCAGGCCGGTGGCGACGCCCTTGCCGCCCTTGAACCTGAGCCAGACGGTATACATGTGGCCGACGAGCGCGGAGAACGCGGCGATCGTGCCGACCGTCGTGAGCGAGAGCGCAACGGCATCGGCGATTTCGGGCCGATGCAGCACCACAAAGACCGGCAGCCAGCCCTTGAAGGCGTCCAGCAGAAAGGTTGCGACCGCCAGCTTTTTGCCGCCGCTGCGCGCGACATTGGTGGCCCCGATGTTGCCGCTGCCGACCGAGCGCACGTCCACTCCCTGGAAGGTGCGCACCAGGATGTAGCCGAAGGGAATGGAGCCGAGAAGGTAGGAGCAGACAATGACGGCAATCAGTACGGAATAATTCATCCCCGGTCCTTGAAGGCCTGACGGCGTGGTCAGCCGGCGAGTGCAAAAGCTTCGATCTTGGAGTAGCTCGGTCCGCTGGACGAGAGCTTGCTTTCGTACAAAAAGAACTCGCGCGCCGTCATTGTACCGAACTCGGGGGCCGGACTCGAAGCCACAATTTGCGCAAGCTGTCGAAAAGCCTGGGGCGAGCGCTCGCCGCGCACCGGACGCCGCCGTCCCGAGCCATTGCGCGCCAGCGTGAGGTGAGGATGAAATTCGCGCTCGGGAGGGAAGCCCAGCGGCTCGAGCGCCTCGCCCACAGACTGCGCGAGGCCGGCCAGAGCGTCGGATTCGATTCCCGCCCAGAAGACCCGCGGCGCGCGCTCGCTGGGGAAGAAGCCCACGCCGCCGATCGAGAGTGAGACTTCGGGCGAGCGCACCCGGCGCAGCCGCTCGCAGATCTCGTCCGCCTTCTTTACCTCCCCGAGAAACTTGAGCGTCACGTGATAGGTGTTGCTGCGTACGAATCGCACTCCCGGCGCCTGCGGCATGAGCGTGCGGACATAGTCGTCCAGCCGCTGGAGGATGGCTTCGTCGATGTCGAGGGCCACGAAGAGCCGCATGGGGAAGCTGCCGGGACGCTTCTAACCTGGAAGCACACACCCTGTGATCGCGCAAATGGAGGACACGAAAGCTTCGAGGACTTGTTCGTCCGCAAGCGCCTCATTGAATATTGGAAAGTCCGTTGCGTTCCCAGCAGGCCCGCTATCTGGCCCTTCAGCTCGAACTACATTGAGATACCGTCCGGTTCCGGCCCAATCACTAGTACCATTCTTCCGTTGGATCCAAGCGCGTTTATAGCAGCCGCGTGCTTGTTCCCACTGAATATATGGTTGGTTTTTTGTGTCTCTCTGAATTTGGATCATTCCTCATCTCCTGATGGCATCCGCAGTTCTTATCTCAGCTTCCGCCGCAGCATGTCGAGCGCCTGCTGCGTGGCGTACCAGCGGATGCGGCGGCGGTCGCCGGGAAATTTTCTCTCCACCACCTGGGTTTCGCGGCCATCAGCCAGCGCAATGTAAACCAGCCCGACCGGCTTTTCGTCGGTGCCGCCGGTCGGGCCGGCCACTCCGGTGATGCCGATGCCGAGCGTGGTGTTGCAGCGCTCGCGGATGCCCTCGGCCAGCGCCTCGGCCACCGTGCCGCTCACGGCGCCGTCGCTTGCCAGCATCAACGGAGGCACGCCGCAGAAGTCTGTTTTCAGGTCGTTGGAGTAGACCAGCGCGCCGCCCAGGAAGTAGCGCGACGAGCCGCTGACGCGCGTGAGGCGCTCGGCCAGCAGGCCTCCGGTGCAGCTCTCGGCCACCGACAGCGTCGCGCCGCGCATCTGCAGAAAATAGCCGACGATCTGCTCCAGCGACTCACCGCCGGAAGAGAAGATCTCGTCGGCAAACTCGTCCTCCAGCATCGCAGCCAGCCGGTCGACGCGCTCCTCGGCCTGCTCCCGGATTGCGGCGCGCGCCTTCAGATGAAACTGCACCTCGCCGGGCTTGGCCAGGATGGTGGTCTCGACGTCGGGGAACTGCCGGTAGATCGGCGCCGCGCGCTGGTCGGCGGCGGACTCGGCGACCATGGCGACCTTCAACTCGCAGGTCGCCAGATGCACCTCGGGCAGCATCTGCCGCAGGCGCTCGAAGCAGTGGTCGTTGAACATCCCTTCCAACTCGGGGGGCGGGCCCGGCAGCAGGACCAGCAATCGCCGCTGGCCCTGGTAGCTGGTCTCGATCCACTGGCCGGGCGCGGTGCCGCGGCTGTTGGGCAGCAGCTCCGCCCCGCTGATGCGGTCGGCCTGCTTGACGTTGTTCTCAGAGATGCGCATGCGATAGGAGGCGGCGCGGGCGTACATGGCGGCCACGGCCTCGTGGTCGCGCCAGAGTTCCACCCCAAGCGCCTGGGCGACGCACTCGCGCGTCAGGTCGTCTTCGGTGGGGCCAAGGCCGCCGGAAAAAAGGATGATCTCGGCCCGGGAGAGCGCGATGCGGCTGGCCTCGAGCAGGTGCTCGGCCCGGTCGCCGACGATCGTCTTATAGATGACCTCCACGCCGAGTTCATTGAGCCGCCGAGTGAGGAACAGCGAATTGGTGTCCTGGCGGAAGGGCGTCAAGAGCTCGGAGCCGACGGCGACGATCTCAGCGTTCACCATATCAGTGTAAACCGAAGAGCTGTAAACCGAAGCGTTAGGAGGAGTTTGCACGGACGATCAGAAAGGGATGGTTGAGAGGTGCTCAATCAGGCATCTGCGCTCTTTTCGATTTGCCACTCGTGGCCGCATGAGTGACATCGCCATCCTTCGCGGTGGAGCGGGATCGGTACGCCCAGATAGGTGCTGATGTACGCAAAAGGTGTGAACTCCTCAAAATGGATGTCCAGGGAATTGCATTGCGGGCAGCGCGGGCGCTCGTACGGCGTGCCGCCAACATCGAATGCATCCGGCGCAGGCTCTTCCAGGATCTTCACGGCGGCATCGGCATCTTCGGTGTGAACAAAAAGCTTCACTCCGCCGAGCAGGTTCGACCAAAACCAGTCCATGCGCACAATGTTTTCGTCGGCCAGGAAGCATGCGACGCCGGCCGATTCAAGGCTCGCCTTGGCCACTAAAGCTTCCGGCAAGTCTCTGTAGCGACAAATCATAGTCAATGCGCGGTACTCAACCGTCGGTTGCCGGTCCTGCTCCGGGTCCTGGATTGCCATTGTGAGCGGAATGATACGGCGGCCCTTCTTCGCTGCCAAGATCACTTTGGTTGATCCAGCGCCGGCCTGTGACAAAGGTCGTCGCCTGTCACGCGAAATTGTGAGCTGGGTCACCGACAAAGGACCTGGTTGTGAGTAACTTCAAACAGGACTAAAATCGTCCTGTTTATCCGACCAACTTATGCAACTGACACGAGCTGCCGATTATGCCGTCCGCGTGGTGACTCATCTGGCCAGCGAGCCGGCTGGCACGGTGGTTTCGAAGAGCGTTCTGTCGAGGGTCTCGGACGCGCCGGAGAGCTTTCTTGCCAAGATCCTGCAGGCGCTGACCCGCGCCGGCCTGATCGAGGCGCGCCGGGGAGTCGAAGGCGGTTTTCTGCTGCTCGAGCGCGGCGCGCAGGCGTCGCTGCTGGATGTGGTGGAGAGCATCGACGGCCCGATCTCGCTGAATGTCTGCCTCAATGCGGAGGTCTCCTGCCACCGCAGCAACGGCTGTGCAGCGCACCAGGTCTGGCGGCGGGCGCAGGAGGCGATGCTGGCGGTGCTGCGCGAGGCCAAGATTGCGGAGATGGCTGCACCCAACCCCCGGACCGCGGAGACGCAGGGATGCGACGGCTGCGCGGAGCCAAACCAGTGTGTACCGGCGGGTAGCCTGCCCGCACAAGCGAATCGCATAGCAGGGCCGCGTTGCACTCCTTTCGGTGCCTCGCGCGAAGAGACGAAGCAGTAAGCATAGAAGTTACTCTGAACGACTGATAGGGGGCTCCTTCATGGAATCCGCCGTATTGATACATCGACTGCATTTCGCATTTACCGTGACGTATCACTACCTTTTCCCTCAATTGACGATGGGTCTGGCTCCGCTGATTGTGGTTCTGCAGACCATCGGCCTGTGGAAGGACGATGAGCGCTATCGCCAGGCGGCGCGCTTCTGGGCCAAGATCTTCGGCATCAGCTTCGTCTTTGGCGTAGTGACCGGCATTCCGATGGAATTCCAGTTCGGGACCAACTGGTCGCACTTCTCCAAATTTGCGGGCGGCGTCATCGGCCAGACGCTCGCGATGGAAGGCACCTTCGCCTTCTTCCTCGAGTCGGCCTTCCTCGGACTGTTCCTCTTCGGCGAAAAGCGCCTGAGCAAGGTCGCGCACTGGCTGACCGGCGTGGCAGTCTTCATCGGCTCCTGGCTTTCCGGCTACTTCATCGTCGCCACCGACGCCTGGATGCAGCATCCCGTGGCCTATGCCACGACGCCCGACGGCTCTGTGACGCTGACCAGCTTCTGGGGACTGCTCCTCAATCCCTGGGCGATCTGGCAGTATGCCCACAACATGGCGGGCGCGGCGGTTACCGGCGCATTCGCGATGGCGGCGCTGGGCGCCTACTACCTGCTGAGCGAGCAGCACAAAGAGCACGGCAAGATCTACGTTCAGGTGGGCGTGCTCTCCGGAATCCTCTTCTCATTGCTGGTGATCGGACCCACGGGCGACGGGCAGGGAAAGAACCTTGCACAGCATCAGCCGGCGGCGCTGGCGGCGATGGAAGCGCACTTTGACACCAAAACTGCCGACCTGGTGATCCTGGGCCAGCCCAACGTCGACAAAAAGAGCATCGATAACCCGCTCGTTGTGCCCAAGATGTTGAGCTTCCTGATCAGCCGCAATTGGAATGCGCCGGTGCAGGGTTTGAGCGCCTTCCCTGAATCCGAGTGGCCGACGAACATCGAGCTGCTCTACTACTCCTACCACATCATGGTTGGCCTGGGCACGATCTTCATGGCGATCGTGGCGATCGCGGGCATTCAGCTTGCGCGCAAAAAGCTCCATGAGACCAAGTGGCTGCTGTGGGTGCTTATGCTGAGCTTTCCGCTGCCGTTCGTGGCCAACACGGCCGGGTGGATGACGGCCGAGCTGGGCCGCCAACCCTATTTGGTCTACGGGGTGATGCGCACCATCGAAGGCTTCTCGAAGTCGGTCACCGCGGCCAACGTGTGGTTCACGCTGCTGGGCTTTATGGGCATGTACACGCTGATCTCGATGCTCTTCCTCTTCCTGGTGCAGCGCGAGATTGCGCACGGCCCCGAAGCGGTGGAAGTGGCAGCGCCCAAGGGCGTGACTCTGGCGGGGAGGAACTAACATGGGATTCCTATGGTTTGCAATTATCTCGGTGATGCTCACCGTCTACGTCATTCTTGATGGCTTTGATATCGGCGTCGGAGCGCTGCATCTGTTCCTGGGCCGCAATGACGATGAGCGGAGAATGCTGCTGCACACAATCGGTCCGGTGTGGGACGGCAATGAGGTTTGGTTGCTGGCCACCGGCGGTGTGCTCTACTTCGTCTTCCCGCAGCTCTACGCCTCCAGCTTCAGCGGCTTTTATCTTCCGCTGATGATGGTGCTGTGGCTGTTGATGCTGCGCGCCATCGGCCTGGAGTTCCGCACCCACATCGACCACGGCGTCTGGGCGCACTTCTTCGACGGCATCTTTTGCGTCGGCAGCGTGCTGCTTGCGATCTTCTACGGCGCGGCGCTGGGCAACGTGGTGCGCGGCCTGCCGCTTGGCCCGGACCACTACTTCTTCCTGCCGCTGTGGACCAACTGGGGCGTCGGCCCGAATCCCGGCGTGCTGGACTGGTACACCGTACTCTCCGGAGTGATCGCGCTGGTGGCGCTCTGTGTGCACGGAGCCAACTACATCGTGGTGAAGACCGAAGGCGAGCTGAACGAGCGGGCGCGCAAGACCTCGCTGGTGCTCACGCCGGTGCTGATCGTCCTCACCCTGCTCAGCCTCATCGCCACGCTCTCCATCCATCCCAACCTGCTTGCCAACTACAACGCGCTGAAGATCGGCTATGCCATTCCCGTGCTGGTGGCGGCCAGCCTCGCCGCAATCTTCATCTTCCAGAAGAAGCGGCAGGAGAAGGCGGCCTTTATCTCGAGCTCGCTCTACCTGGCCTTCATGCTGGTGGGAGCGGTCTACGCACTGTATCCGATCATCCTTCCGGCAATCGATCCGCAGTACAGTCTGACGGTGGAGAACTCGATCACCTCCACTTATGCGCTGCAGATCGGGTTGCGGTGGTGGATCGTCGGGATTGTCATCGCGCTCGGATACTTCGTCTTCCTCTACCGCATGTTCCGCGGCAAAGTGTCGCTGGACAGCGATAGCGGATACGGAGACTAGTCACCGTTCCCCCATCAGCCCACGTGGTTGATGGGGGAACCAAAACGAAGTCACAACCGAATCCCCGGGCAAGGGCGAGCCGCCGAAGACACCAACTCGCCGGTCACGCCACAAGCCCGGGAGCGCAGTCGCCAGAGCTGCAAGGCTGGCGCTCCGCGCAAAACCAGAGCTGCTGCAACTTGATTAAAGGAGAATACAAATGAAAGCGAAGAAACTCTTTTTGGCCGTCGGACTTTTTCTACTTACCGCGTTCTCGCAGAACCTGTTTGCCCAGGGACTGAACTGGGAAGGACAGACCGGCGCGCTGCTCACCCCGTTCGCTTACACCGCCGCCTCGCCCGCGGGCAAGTTCGGCAAGCCTGAGATCGCCTTCCACTATCTGAACACCGGTGCCGTGATCGGCAACGACTACCAGTTCTCGATCACCGAAGGCATCGCCAAGCGCTTTGAGTTTGGCTACACCGCTTCTTTCAGCTCGGCCGGCGAGACCCCCGGACTGAGCGCGCTGTTCACCAACGGCTACAACACCTTCCATGGCAAGGCGACCGTGATTAACGAAAACTCCTGGAAGACCAAGTGGGTCCCCGCCATCGCGGTGGGCGCCATTGGCCGCACCGGTATCCAGCGCATCGCCACGGCTGCCGGCACGGGTGCAACGGCGGCGAGCAACGCCGATTTTTATGTTGTGGGCACCAAGACCATCACCCAGATTAAGGGCCTGCCCGTCGTCCTGAACTTTGGCGAGCGGGTGACGAATGCCCAGCTTTGGGGCGCCGCCGGCAACGCTCCGGCGTGGCAGGGACGCCTCTTCGGCGCCGCCGCCGTCGTGGTAAAGGGCCCTGCAAAGAGCACGCTGATCCTCGGCTCGGAATTCTCGCAGCAGCCGCATAACGCGGAAGGCCTCACGGTCGCCGATGGCGTCAATCCCCCCGCCGTCTTCCCGATGTCGCTCAGCTACTTTGTCCGCGTGGTGCCGCACATCGAAGGGACCCCGCTGCAGGTCGATTTCGGCGTTGCCCAGCTTGCCAGCAACATCACGCCCGGCATCGATCTCAAGGCGCGCGCACAGTTCGGTATGGGCGTCTCGTACCACTTCTAATGGGCGCATCGAATGGGCGCATCCCAGGTCAACGCCGCAGAGATGCGGCGCGGACCTGGGGCGCCCGTGAAATTGTGTAACGCTGCAAGAAGGCCGCCTCTCTTGGGCGGCCTTTATTTTTGTGCGGCAGAAGTCTCGCGGGCGGAGACAGGAACCGGCGCCGCGGAACGGCTGCGCTGGGGCAGCCTCGAATACAGCAGGAGGCCGGCGATGACGACCCGCAGCTTTTCAAGCAACGAGAGCTGCGGAACGCTGCCCTCGGCGCGGGCACGGCGGCGTGGCGCGGAGTTGCGCCGCAACAGGTAATCGACGAGCGGGCGGCGCAGGCCGGGAAATTCATCCCACAGCAGTGCGGCGTAGGCGATTGCATTGGTCATGTTGTGCAGATTGAACTGCTTCCACTCCTCACTCGTTTGCGGTCCGGGATGCCAAACAATGTCGGGAGCGTGAACACAGCGGTATCCGGCTTCGACAAGTTCGAAGAACGCGCGGGTCTCCTCGGCTGAGTCGAGCGGGGCACCGCGTCCCAGGCGCTCATCGAAGCCCGGCCAGAGATCGAAGGCGGCCCGCCGGAAGGCCATGCTGCAGCCGCAGCCGCAGCCGCCAAAGTTGGTAAGGGAGAACCAGTCGGGCGTGTCCAGGCCGATATTGCGCGCGGGACGGCGTTTGCCGCCGGCGCATTCGACGGGCCCCGCGGACAGCCGCTCCATCTCGCACTGCGCAACCGGACGCAGCTCTTCACCCCCGACGGCCATCACCCGCGGATCGGCAAACTCGCGGGCGAGCGTGGCCAGCCAGTCACGATGCGGCCAGGCATCGTCGTCAAGATAGGCGACCAGTTCGGTGCAGCAGGCGCGGGCGCCGTCATTGCGCGCGCGGCTGAGGCCGGGGCGCGGACTATTGAGGTAGCGCACCGTAACACTCGGCTACGGCCTGGGTAGGGGGATCCGGCGGCCCATTGTCCACCACCAGCACCTCGAAGCTGGGATAGCGCATCTGCGCGACGGCCTGCAAGCAGCGGCCGAGCTCATGCGCGCGCCCGCGGGTACAGATGACGACGGTGGCGCTCAATTGCGGATTGGAAGGCTTATCGTTCAATCTGAGTCTTTGGAAAACGGGAGCTCACCGAAGTTGGCGGGCATCTCCCGAGCCGATCCTGCTCTCCATATAGTGTGACATATCGCCGCGGCCGGCGGTTGCTAACTGGTATCAACTAGCAATACGCAATCCCGGATGGGGGCGAATATGTTCGATTCGGGTGCGAACGTGGGGCGCGGCTGCGATAGACGGCGAAGTCAAAGAGTTGGTGGGGAGGATGTTACCGGATAGTAATCCTCTCTGAATTGACACTTCGAATTCGTCAAACCTATACTGCGGCGTTCTCGGGAGTGAGTAGTCACTCTCGCCCTTGCGTTTCTTCAACGGCCCGGTACTAACCGGCGGTGGTGGGGCGGGAGTTGCGGCAAATACCTGGTGGGGTTCCCAGCAAGCTTGCAGTTGGCTTGCTGGGGTGACTTGCCGCGGTCCAGCAAAGTGCAGTCTAGACAGCCAGGGCAGAGGGTACTGCTAACTGGCAATAGCGGAGCTGTGTCTACTGATGGAATGCGCATTGAATACCCGGCAAAGCAGCAGCGAAGTATTTTCGGGCGGCGAGATCAACAACGCTCCGCCGCCTGACTGGTACGCGATCTATACCCGGCCAAGCCATGAAAAGAGCGTGGTGAAACACTTCGCCCTGCGCGAGATTGAGTGCTATCTGCCTGCCTACCGCACTACACGCCGCTGGAAAAATCGCCTCAAGGTTGAGCTGGAGCTGCCGCTGTTTCCGGGCTATGTCTTTGCGCGATTTCCATGGTCGCGCCATGGCAGCGTGCTGGAGGTCTCAAGCGTTGTCTCCATCGTTGGCAACGGGCGGGAGGCGCTGCCGCTGCAGCAGGATGAAATCAAATCTTTGCGCACGGGGCTGGAGCGGCGCCGCGCCGAGCCGCACCCCAATCTGCATGTCGGTGATCGGGCGCGGATCGCAAATGGCCCGCTGGAAGGCTTCGAGGGCATCGTGGTCCGTCGGAGCAATGGACTGCGCGTGGTGCTCTCGCTGCAGGAGATCGTGAAAGGCGCGCCGGTGGAGATGCCCAGTGTTGCAGTCGAGGTGGAGGAGTGCGACTTGGAATGGCTGGGAAATAAAGGTTAGCGCCTCCCGCGTTGCTTCCTGCAAAACTGCGGAGAGCGACTGCCCAGACAAAAACAAACTCAACCACCCCAATCAAGCAAATGAAGCTTGAGTGGCACGTCCTTTCAACGGCAAAAAAATGAGCGAAGCCGCTGCCAAAGACCGGATGATTGCCGCGGCCGTTGCGCTGTTTGCGCGCGGGGGCTTCAACGGCGTCACCACCCGCGACATCGCAAGCAGCGCCAACGTGAGCGAAGGCAATCTCTTCCGCTATTTCCGAAGCAAGCGGGAGCTGTTCATCGCGGCAATCGACTACGAGCTGGGCAAGCTGCGGGGACGCGTGCGGCTTCTCGATGGCGCCTTGCCCCAGCCAGCTAAGAGCGGACTTTCACTCCAGCACGCCAACAGGCGCGCAGGGGACCTCGGGCCTGCTGGGGAGGCCGGCGCCGAGAACTCGCGGGTTGCGCTGCGCTCGCTCTTCGAAGTGATCACCGAGACCGTCGTGCAGGAGCCGGCGCTGGTGCGCCTGCTGCACTTCAGCGTGCTGGAGTTCGGCCCGGAGATGGGCCCGCTTTTTCGCAAGCATCTGGATTCAATCCTGGCCGATTCAGCCAGGAACTTCGAACGGTGGTCGCAGAATTACGGCCTGCGCAACTTGAGCGCGCAGGTCACGGTGCTGTCGTTTGTGGCCACGGTAGTTCTATTGCAGATGTATCCCGTGGTGAGCGGCGCGGAGCTGCCCTTTACCTCCGTGGAGAGCGCGGCTGCAGCATATGCCGAACTTTGGTACCGGGTGCTGACCGACGGCAGAGGATAAGTTTCCACCCGCAATCCGGTGGGGCAGGGAATCGGCCCGGGCGCGGCTAGCGCGTCTGGGCAAACAAGTGGATGGGCGCGATGAATCGTGATGACAACATAGTATCCAGCCGGGTCGTAACGATCCCGGTGCGGGGCGGCGGAGGACAGGAAGAAGAGCATTCCTTTGCCGCCATGTGGCAGACGATCGTCAAGCGGAGATGGATTGTGATCGGTACGACGGCGCTGATCTTTACCCTGATCGCCGTTCACACCTTCCGCACCAAGCCCGTGTATGAGAGCGTGATGTCGCTGCAGATCGATCCGGGCCGCAGCTCCAACCTCGGACTGGATGACGTGCTCAACGAGCGGATCGGCGTCGAGGACGTCGACACGCGCATGCAAACCGAGGTCAAGCTGATCCAGAGCGACTCGGTTGCGGCGAGGGTGATCGGCGCCATGGGCCTGGCGAAACGTCTGGAGTTCGTGGGAAAGATGGCGGACAGCATGCAACAGACCGAGCTGAAGGCCATGAGCCCCTGGCAGCGGGAGGCAATGCTCGAGACCTTCCAGCAGGCGCTGACGGTGCGCATCGTTCCCCAAACGCAACTGGTCGAAATTCGCTTCCGCAGCACCGATCCCAAGTTGGCGACTGACGTGGCGAACGCCGTGGCCGAGCAGTACATGCAGCGCAACTTCCAGGCGCACTACGAGGGAGCGGTGCAGGTCTCGCGCTGGCTCGCCAAGCAGATGGAGGAGCTGCAGGGCAAGGCGTCCGATGCCCAGCAGAAGCTGGCGGACTTCCAAAAGAACCACAATATTCTTGGCGAGAGCGAGAGCGACAACATCACCACCGACCGGCTGAAAGTTCTGAACCAGCAGGTGACCGAAGCCGAGGCCGAGCGCATCGTGAAGGAAGCCAAGCATCGGCTGGCCGAGACCGGTGACCCCGAGCTGATCGCAAGCACCATTCCCACGCCGACACTGCAGCTTTTGCGCGGGCAGGAGGCGGAGATGAAGTCGCAGCTGGCGCAGCTCAACTCAAAATTCGGCCCCGGATATCCCAAGGTCCACGAGCTGCAGGCGCAGTTGACCAGATTGGAGTCGGCGATCCAGGCCGAGATCGAAAATGTGGGCAAGCGGCTCAACGAGGACTATCTTTCGGCCGCAAAGACCGAGTCGCTGCTGCGCGACCAGTTCAATGCGCAGAAGAGCGCCGCCTATAAGCTCAATGAACATGCCGTGCAGTTCTCGGTGTTGAAGCACGAAGTGGAGACCAGCCAGGAACTCTATGACACCCTGCAGGTGAAGCTGAAAGTGGCAGGCGTGACCGCCGGGCTGAACTCCAGCTACATCAGCGTAGTGGACCCCGCTGAGATTCCGGCGACGCCGATTGAGCCCAAGGTGCGGGCCAATCTGGCCATCGGGCTCTTCGGCGGATTGCTGACTGGCCTGCTGCTGGCGTTCCTGACCGAATCGTTCGACGATACGGTGAGCACCTCCTCGGAGCTGGAGACGTTCACCGGGCTCCCGGTGCTGTGCAGCATTCCGGTAAATCCGTTTGCAGCACGCCTGAAGGGCGCCACCGAAGCGGGCAAGCCTGGTGCAACCGTCCCCATGCTGGTAAATAATCCCCGCTCGCAGGCCGCCGAGGCCTTCCGCGGACTCAGGACCTCGATTCTGCTCTCTACTCCCGACCTGCAGCCGAAGGTGATTGCCGTTGTCAGTTCCATTGCGACCGAGGGCAAGACCACGGTTGCGGCGAACCTCGGTGTCTCCTTTGCACAGCGCGGGGAGTCGGTCCTGCTCATCGACGCCGACCTGCGACGCTCCGCGTTGCACAGCCAGTTCGGACTTCCGTATTCGCCGGCGGGCGTCAGCACGATGCTCACACAGCGGACGAACGGGAATGGGATCGTTACACCGCTGGAGTCGCTGCCCACGCTTAAGCTGTTACCGGCCGGGCCGCATCCGCCCAATCCCGCCGAGCTGCTCGGATCCAAGCGCATGGGGGAGGTGCTGGGGACCTACTCGGCGGAATTCGATCGGATCATTCTCGACACGCCGCCAATCCTTTCCGTGGCCGATGCGCTGGCGCTGTCGAACCTGGCGGACGCGGTGGTGCTGGTGATCCGCTCGGGAGTCGCGCGCAGGAAGGCGGTGCTCCGGGTGCGCGACCTGCTGCAGCGCTCCCAGGCCAATCTGGTGGGCATCGTCTTCAACTGCGTGAACCTGAAGCTGGAGAACTACTACGGCTATTCGCAGCGATACGGCAAGGCGATGAGCCACTACTACCGTGGCAACGATGAAGAAGCCGCAGGGTGACGCTATGTATAAACAGGCCAAACATCTTCAAAGGAAGATCGTCATGAATTTTGGGAGAAGGTTTCTGGCCCCTGTCGTGGTGGTAATGGCGCTGCCGCTGGCCGTATTCGGACAACTGCTCGATCAGCCGCAGACGCCGGTTTCCGCCAAGATTGCACACCGTTTGCAGATCTCGTCGGGCGATCTGCTGGAGGTGGGGGTCTTCGACACGCCTGAGCTCTCCGGGAAGCTTCGTGTGAACGAAGAAGGGGAGATCGCGCTGCCCGTCGCGGGGCCGCTGCGGGTTGAAGGCATGACAGCGGAGGAGGCCTCGGCCGCCGTCCAGCAGAGGCTCCTGGCCGCCGAGATTCTCAAAGATCCGCATGTATCGATCTTTATCGTGGAATATGCCACCCAGGGAGTGACCGTGACAGGCGAGGTGAAGAGCCCGGGGATCTATCCACTGTTGGGCAGCCACGGGCTGGTGGACCTGCTGAGCGCTGCCGGTGGGGTCACCCCCAATGCTGGGCGCATGGTGAGCGTGACCCACAAATCCGATCCCGACCATCCGCAGATGATCCGCATGGACAGCCGTCCGGGCAAGATTATTGAGAATGTCGACATTGAGCCGGGAGACACGGTCGTGGTCGCGCGCGCCGGAGTTGCCTATGTGGTGGGCGACGTTGGCCATCCGGGCGGGTTCATGATTGATGGCAATGACCGGCTGACGGTGCTGCAGTTGGTCGCGCTCGCGGCGGGAACTACTAAGACCTCGGCGCAGGACAAGGCGCGCCTGATCCGCAGGACCCCCAATGGACGGGAGGAGCTGCCCATCAAGCTGAAGGCCATGATGACCGGAAAGGTGATCGACATTCCGCTGGAAGACGGGGACATTCTCTTCATCCCATCGAGCAAGGGCAAGATCTTCGCCTATCGGGGAATGGATTCCGCCATTGGCCTCACCTCCGGACTGGCCCTCGCCGGATTGCATTAGGCGTCGGTATTGGTGCAGGGTGAAGCATAACGCGAGCGAGGCAAAGATCATCGACTCGCCCCAGCAAACGAGCGGTGAGCTTGCCGGGGGACTCGGGGTCTCCGTTGAGGCACAGCCGCCAGCGTCCGGATTCGAATTCGCTCCGGAGTATGCTGCGGAGCTGCGCGCGGCCGAGGTCTCCAGCGCGACAGTGATGCAAGCGCCGGTCGGGGCTTCAGCTCCCGAAGCAGCAGGGGTAGACGCCCCGGGCTGGTCTGCCGGGATCGAGGCGAGCACGACTCTGCGGCGCTGGACACCCATTCTGCTGAAGTTCGCTTCAGTACAACTGGGCGTACAGGCAATCGGCTTTGCCGCCGGCATTCTGGTTGTGCGCAATCTGTCCAAGGCGGAGT
>WNGF01005919.1_pt1 | contig 15630 bp, 15 predicted proteins | sample 5400641 | NCBI WGS metagenome assembly WNGF01 (sample SAMN13153371, study PRJNA577476) | soil metagenome | isolation source: 80 cm soil or saprolite under grassland replicate 2 | place: USA:California | collected 2016-06-15
GAAGGCCACACACGCGAATGGAAATGAAAAGCGTTTGTTGATTTCGGTGCGGCTGGCGCTGCGTTCCCGCTGGTTCTCGCTTTTTAATTGGTCAAGCAATTGTTCGATCGACAATGCGGACCGGCTTGGCCGTTTTTTTTCTTTCTCGTAGAGCTCGTCAAGGCTGATGGGTAATGTGCCTTCCACCATGTTAATTCCGTCTCGAATCTTGCGCAGGTTCGACGGGTCTTTCGAGTCGCGCTCCTGGTAACGCGCCTGATACAGGTGCATGAGGATCTGTTTGTTGGCCAAATCAGCTTCGAGCATCCCCGTCCGTGCGAAAGTCACCTTTACCGGCAGCGAATTCTGGTTCAACTCGAACACAGTAATGTTCTCGAGCTTGTTGCCCTCTTTCTTGCCAACGTAAATCTTGCGCCCGGGAAATTGGTCGATCACCTGATCGCTTCCAAAGAGCGCCATTGGATTTCGCGTGGCTAGATCGAAAATGGTGCTCCGCAACTTTTCCTGCGCCGCCGGCGCAACCTGCACGTTGAGCCAGAGACACAGCGCCGTGCAAGCGCAACGCGATTAATTCGTTGTCCGCGGAGAGCCGTCCGAACACGAGCAAGATCGCGGTCAACAATCCCCAGGGAATTGTGAAAATGAGTGAGAACGGCATCACATATGCGATAAACGTGATCAGGTATTCCACTGGAACATCGTGATTCACGAGCAGCGGGAGTAGTTTCCGGAAAATGTTTCCGACAACGAGAACCAGGCTCAGTACCGCGATCGCAAACGCCACGTTGACCAGTAGCTCACGGCTAACAAATCGATCGATCAGTTTCATTTTCCGGTGCACACGTTAGCACAAATTGGTAGGGCGGGCAGTCCTCTGACGCCGTCTGCCGCGCGGCGCGAACGGAGTGAGCCGCCCTACCCCGGAAAAGGGCAGCGCAGCGTCCCTACCCAAAGCTCGAAAATTTGCTAACATCAACACACGATGAGTACCGCCATGTACGATGTCGCGATCATCGGAGGAGGACCGGCCGGTAGCACCGCCGCGGCGCTGCTCGCGCGTGCCGGGCGGGGCGTGATCGTGTTCGAACGCGAAAAATTTCCGCGCTTTCACATCGGCGAATCTCTTCTGCCCTTCAGCATGAAAGCGTTTACCCGGCTGGGTCTGCACGAAAAGTTTTTGCGCGCCGGGTTCATGAAAAAATTCGGCGGCGAAATCGTCGGCGCGTGCTCGGAAAGTGGAACCAAGTTTTACTTCAAGGACGGCTATCGCTCCCAGACCGATCATTCTTATCAGGTCACACGCGGTGATTTCGATAAGGTACTATTAGATCATGCCGCCGAATGCGGCGCGGAAGTGCACGAAGAAACTTCAGTTGATCGCGTCGAGTTCTCGAAAGAACACGTCGAGCTTACGGTAAAAAGCGACGGCTCTTCTAATTCGGTCCAGGCGCGCTATCTGATCGACGCCAGCGGGCGCACGTCTGTACTCGGCAGGCAATTCAAAATTAAAAAGACCTACGATCATCTTCAGAAGCTATCCATCTTCGCGCACTACGGCGGTGTCTGGCGCGCGGAAGGAATTGACGGCACGCTGACAGTTTTGATTCGTGCCATCGATCGCTGGTTCTGGTTGATCCCACTGACCGCCGAGCGCACGAGCGTTGGAGTGGTTCTCGACAGCGAAACGTTTCGCAAGTCAAAACTCAGCGCTGAAGAATTTCTCGATCAAGCGCTGGCCGAACAACCAATCATCGCCAAACGCATGACAAACGCGCGACGCGTCTCGCAAGTTTACGTCGAAGCGGACTTTTCCTATCGCAGCGCAAAATTGCACGGCGACCGCTGGTTGCTGGCAGGCGACGCCGCGGGGTTCATTGATCCGATTTTTAGCAGCGGGGTTTTCCTTGCGGTGTTCAGCGGCGAACTCGCCGCCGATGCGCTTAACGACGTTCTTGATCATCCGCACAAGGGGAAGCGGTTGTTCCCGCAGTACGAGCGAGCGGTGAACCGCGCGATGGATGTTTATCTCCGATTTGTGAACGCTTGGTACACGAAGGAATTCATCGAAGTGTTTCTGGCGCCGCGCAATGTGCTCGGACTTGCGCCTGCGGTGAATGCGGTGCTTGGCGGAAATGTTGGAAACAGTTTCGCCATTCGGTGGCGAATGTGGGTATTTTATTTCCTTGTTTGGCTGCAACGGCATCATCCAATTGCGCCAAGACTCACGCTGGTGCCAGACAAAGCAGAAGTGCGAGCGACCATGGAAACGGTACGTGCGGCGCCATGAGGGCACAGGTAGGGGCGATTCACCGAATCGCCCGAGTATTCTTGCCGGTCGCACGGGTGATCGAGGTCAATTGCCTCTACCCAATTCCCGCTTTCGTGATTGCTGTTTTTTGCGTAACAAGCTGCGCAACCGTCTCGCATCATGAATTCTCTGAACCTGCAGCTGGATGGCAGACGAAAACGGGCCAACTCATGTATCATAGCCCGAAGACAACGCTGATTGGCGACATCCTCGTTCGCTTCTCAAAGACGGGCGACTTTAATTTGACCGTCTCGAAAGGCCCGGGAATAACGTTGCTGTTCCTCCGACAAGATGCCACTTTCGCCAAAATCACTGGCGCCTTCGCGCGCCAGGGCTGGTCTGGACCTATCGCACAAGCACCGCCGCAGTTGCGCGGTTGGCTGGCCTTGCGAGATCAATTCATTCGTGCACCGAATCAGAAGATCCTGCGATACGTCGCCGGCAACGAGACGTTCCTATTCCGGTTCTGATTAACGCCGCCGTGAAGGCCGGTGTTGATGACAAATCCGACTCAGCCGTTGTAAAACGCACAGCGGTTGCAGAAACTAGCTCGGCTTATGCGTACCAGTGATTTCATTGCCCGAACCATCACGCATCGCCGCGCGCTGGTTTGGTGTGGCGTAGCTTCGCTGACCGTCGCTTGCATCGCGATTCTCGTTACGTCGTTGCGACTTGATTCCGAGGTCTTCAACGTTTTGCCCGGCAGATTTTCATCGGTGCAAGGTCTAAAAATTTACGATCGCGATTTTGAGCAAACGCGGGAGTTAACGTTCGCGCTTGTATGCAATCCAAGTGATGTCGATAAACTGGAGAAGTTCGCGCCGGTGTTTGCCGACCGACTGCGGCGGCAACCATGGTGCGCGCGCGTGCTCGCTGGTTCGCCGATGGCCACGCCCGAAGGCATTCGCGACCTCCAATCAATCGCGGTCCCGTTACTTCTCAATCTGGAACCGCACGTTTTCGACGAGGCAATGTCGATCTTGCAACCGGAGAAAATTCGCGATCGTCTTCATCGGTTGCGTCAACAGATCGAAGCCGGCTCGCCGCGGCCGCAGTTCGAGCTTTCGTTCGATCCGCTTGGTCTGATTGCGCCGGCGCTCAAGCCTTTTGCAGAAAGTACCGTGATCGAACAGGAACAGCCACTCACATCGCAGGATCGCACCATGCGAATCTTTCTCGTGGTGACGAGCCAGACGACTGTCAGCGCGTTTGAATGCCAGCGTTTGATGCGCCGGGTGAATGAATTTCGTGCGACCGCAGCAGAAGGATGGGATCCCGAATCACATTCGGGATTGCAAGTCCTCGTAACCGGGCGGCCAGCTTTTGTGTCGGAGATTTCGTTGAGCATGCGCTACGACGTCGTGGCGACATTGCTTGGATCGGTCGTGCTGGTAGGCATTATTTTCTTTGCAGGTTTTCGCCGATGGCTGCCGCTGGCGGGCATGGCGTTTTGCCTTCTTTTATCTTGTCTCGTAGCGCTAACAGCCGGGCAGCTGCTTTTCGGGCGACTCAGCATGATCAGCGTCGCCTTCTGCGCGATTCTCGTCGGGCTCGGCGTGGATTTCGCAATTCTCACCATCGGACGCTACCATCAGGCGCGCGCCGACGGAGAGCCGCATCAGCAGGCCATCGCCACATCAGTGGTAAAACTCGGACGCGCGATTTTTTTTGGCGCGCTCACCACAGCGGTAGGATTTCTTGCGCTGGTGCTAAGCGGCGCCATGAGCTTTTCTCAACTCGGTGTGCTCATTGCGATCGGCATTTTCGTCGCCGGCCTGTTCATGTGCTCGATCTTGTTTCTGTTTGTCCGTGAACGACACGGGGCAGTTCGCCATGATTGGCTCTTCGAGGTCGTGAGAAATTACGTGCGATGGACTGTGCGCAAACCCGCGCCCATGCTGATTTCTTCGGGTATAGTTTTGTTGCTGCTGACTGCCATTGGCTTTTCGCCGGTTCCCCCGCTCCAGTTCGAAGCCAGCACACGTTCGTTGGAACCGAAAAACATCCGCGCAAGTCGTGCCCTTCAAGCAATCATGAAAAAAATGCCGGTCCGTTGGGAGCCAGTGTTGGGAATTGTTCGCGGGAGGAATCCGCAGGAACTGCATGATTACTGGCAAAAAATCTCCGCGCATTGGCGGCAGCTCCAGGCAGCGGGCAAAATCAAGAATTTCTCCACACCTGCGGCGCTCTGTCCGTCACCAAATTGGATGCAAGCAAATCGACAACGTTTGAGCACGATCAATTTCCAAGCAGCACGCGAGACGTTGGAGCAAACACTGGACGTGGAAGGATTCAGCCGCGACTCGTTCGAGCCAGCATTCAGGTTGCTTGACGACTTACAGCGTGTTGCCGCTCGAAATGCGCCCCTGCCAAACTGGCGGACCCAATTGCCGGAATCATCGAGCTGGTGGTTTTTAGTGGACCGTTACTTCGGGAAGGACCCATCGCTGACAACTGGATTTGTCACTACCCATCAGGCGGTCTCGACCCACACGCAAAGCCAGGAGTTGGGACGCGACCTGCCGGTGGCCGGTGTTCCGATGATTCTCTCCGGCTGGAGCTACGCGCTCGCCGATCTCCAGCCATGGTCGCATCATCAACTGCTTATAATCAGCGCGCTAATGGCGATCTTCGACATATCGTTGCTGGCCCTTTTGTACCGGGATCTTCGTTTGTGGCTCATCCAGGTCATCACACTCGCCTTCGGTGTCGGAGCGATGATCGCTTCGATGAAACTGCTGCACGTAAATCTAAATCTGCTCAATGTGCTCTCGTTCCGTCTTGTGCTGGCCATCGGCGTGGATTACGGGATATACGTTGTGCTGGTCTGGCAAAAGACACGCGAAATCGAGCATGATGTTGCCGGCGTGGTGAAGCCGGTTCTACTCGCGGGTTTGACCGCGGTGAGCGGTTTCGGTTCGCTCGCTCTTGCGCGAAACCCAGCACTCACCGGTCTCGGTATCGCGTGCGCCATCGGAATTTTCTGGAGTCTGGTCGCGACAATTCTTTTCACTCTCCCCGCAATGGCGGCGCTGAACCCAAAAGTTTTTGAGGCAAACGCGCAAAGAACAAAGGATCACCAGGAATCGATTCAAAAGCGACGCTGAATCGCGCATCGTCACAAAAAAGTAACGCCTTTGTTACTTTTTCGATGTGGCCTCAAACACTTTTCGTCCGATGAAACACCTGCTAAACTAACGACAAAATGCGTTTGCGCGGGTTGCTATGGTGTAGCGCGATTCTACCGTTGCTTCCCGTGGCGCTTCCGGCAAGCACCACGGTAGAGGGGCGCGTAGAACTGCCGAAATCGTATTCGGCCCCGGTGCAGGCGAAACGCTACCAGATCGTCACCAAAGGCGGCGTTCTGTCCACTCAGCCACCGCTGGCTGTGGTTTATCTCGATGGTTCTTTTCCCCAACCGGCTTCGCTACCGACGAAACAAGTCACGCAAAAAGATTTGACGTTCATTCCAGCGCTCCTGCCAGTGCGAGCCGGAACGAAGGTTGAATTTCCAAGTCTTGATGACACTTATCACAACATTTTTTCTTATTCACCAGCCAAACGATTTGATCTTGGGCGTTATCGGCCGGACGAGCGACCGGTCCCATCGCAAGTTTTCGACAAGCCGGGCCTGGTCACATTGCGGTGCGACATTCACGAACACATGCGCGGATTAATTCTGGTTCTGAATACTCCCTATTTCGTGATGACAGACACAGCTGGACACTTTCGATTAGACGGACTTCCAGCGGGTCACTATACGCTCAAAGCGTGGATCGATAGCAGGACCACACGAGAAAAGCCGGTTGACTTGAAAAACGGACAAACGCTGCACGTTGATTTCCCATGAATGTCCCGGACCAAGCGAGAGACAAAGATGTAGCGAGCTTTCGTGCTCGATTGTTCACCGCGATAATGGTCATTGTCGCAGCCCTGACCGCGCTTGGTCTCTATCTCGCGCAGCGCAAGGTCACTGCCGATGCAGAACGAAATTTGCAGGAGAATTTTCAGGCTGAGCTTTCTTCGCTGCACAAGCTTGAGGAATTGCGGCATGCAGCACTGGCCGATCGTTGTAACGCGCTTGCGGCCAAGTCGCGGATCCACGCGGCTATCGAAGACAATGCAATCGATCTTTTGTATCCCAGCGCAAAAGACGAGCTGCGCGATCTAATGGAAGGCGAAGAACCGCCCCCGGAGCAGGGAGCGCAATCGCTTTATGCAACATTCTATCGGTTTCTAGATGGCACAGGGGCCGTCCTGAAACCGCCGAATCCGAAGGAAGTTGGGCAGCTGGATCCCAAAGCGGAAGCACAGCTGTCCTTGGCGAAATTGCCGGCAACGCAGCAGATCGGATACGTCCAGAAAAAAGTCGGCGCCGGCAGAGGTGCGGTTGCTGAAGTTCTGGCCGTGCCGATTTTTTCGACCGATACCGGCGATGTCATTTCCGCCCTCGTGGTCGGGTTCAAGCCGTTTCAGCCCAAGCAGACGGACGCGAGCGCGGGAATGAAAAGCGGCATCTGGGTGAACGGCCAATTGCATTTGCCTTCGCTTCCGAAATCTGCAGAGGCATCTTTAAGCAAGAAAATAGCAGATGCGGTCGCGGATTCCGGTCGCGCGGAAAGCAATTTTCGTGTCAACGTCGATGATGCGCCACAGCTCCTTTTTTACAAGCGGCTCAATCCCGGTTCTCTCTTTCCGCCCGCTTACGAAATTTGCGTCTATCCACTGGCCGATTCGATGGCGCAGTTGCATCGGCTTCGCTGGCAAATTGGCGGCGCGAGCGCGCTGCTTTTGTTAGGCGGTTTCGTCGCAAGCCATTTGGTCGCCCTGAGGTTTTCGGTGCCAGTAAAGAAGCTTGCACTGGATTCGGAAGAGAATCGCGCACGACGAAAACGCGCGGAAGCCGCGCTCGCCTCGACTGCTGAGGAATTGGAGCGATCGACACGATATTCGGCCGACGCCTCGCATCAGTTGAAAAGTCCGGTCACCGTTCTTCGCGTTGGCCTCGAATCATTCCTGGCGCGCGAAGATTTTAAGCCGGAGGTTTACGAGGAGTTGTCCGCTTTGCTCCATCAGACGCATCGTTTGACCGGCGTAATTGACGATTTGCTTCTTCTGTCGCGCATGGACGCTGGTCATCTTCAAATCGCATCGACATCAGTAAATCTTAGCCAGCTCGTTGATGAGTGGCTCGATGATCTCGGTGCGCTTCCCGATTCGCCCGATGTGAAGATCGAGAAGCAGTTTCCAGCCGGCATGTTTGTGGCTGGCGAAAAACGGTACACGTCGCTCATCGTACAAAATCTCCTGGAGAACGCACGAAAGTACAACCGTCCCGGTGGTCGAATTCGGGTCAGCGCACACGCCAACGCCAAAGACGTTGTGCTGACCATCGGCAACACGGGCCGTACAATTCCGCCCGGTGAAAACATCTTTGAACGGTTTCATCACAACTCGACGCCTTCGGCTGCTTCGGGTCACGGAATCGGCTTGAATTTGGCACGCGAACTGGCCCGGTTGCATGGCGGCGACTTGCGCCTGGTTCGCTCGGAGAACGACTGGACTGAATTTGAAGTGCGCTTTCCTGCTGCGGACGGTGTTAATGCAGTTGCATGAAGTTGCGCGCTTTCAGCCTGTGCGTCTTTGCCTGCACTGCGTGCGCCTTCGATGTCGATGACTTTCTCGACCGGCTCGACACCGCGCTCACGATCTCTGCATTTCAAGACAATCTGCGCGCACGATTGAGCGGCACGCTCGATTTGGAGATCTATCATTTCGAACAACCCGCGCCTGGTCTCATCGACAGCAGCGTCGACACTCTTTTCAACCCACGCTTGACACTCTTTCTGGACACGCAAATCGGATCGCAGATTTATTTCTTTGCGCAATCGCGCCTTGATCGTGGTTTCGACCCAAGCAATCACGGCGCTCAGATCCGTTTGGATGAGTATGCGCTTCGGATTACGCCTTGGGAAGACGGCCGTTTTACTTTGCAGGCCGGCAAATTCGCGACCGTTGTCGGCAATTGGGTCCCACGGCACTTGTCGTGGGACAACCCGTTTATCAACGCGCCGTTAGTCTATGAAAATGTCACCGCGATTGACGATAAATACGCTCCGTATTCACCGGCCGATTTCATCTACGGACCCTACTACTACGGAAAGTATGCGTTTAATCCGGTAATCTGGGGACCAAGTTACGCGAACGGCTTTTCTATTTCAGGAAAACTGGGTCGGTTTGATTACGCCGTTGAGATCAAAAACGCCTCGCTCTCGTCGCGGCCTGAATCCTGGTATATTACGGAGAACGGTTTCGAAAATCCGACTTTCAGTTCACGGGTCGGTTTCCGGCCTAACGAGGCGTGGAATTTTGGCTTGTCAGCGAGCGAGGGCTCGTATTTTCGGCGCGAAGCCGAACCCACGCTGCCGCCCGGACGCGATATCGACGATTATCGCGAATTTGTTCTTGGGCAGGATGCCAGTTTCGCCTGGCATCATCTGCAAGTGTGGGCCGAATTTTATGAAGCGCGGTTCGAGGTTCCGAACGTTGGCGACGCAGATACATTCGCTTACTACATCGAAGCAAAATATAAGTTTACGCCGCAGTTCTTTGGCGCCATTCGCTGGAACCAACAGCTCTTCGGCACGGTCAGCGATGGCTACGGTCATAATGTTCAATGGAGTCGAGACCTCGGCAGAATCGACATCGCCGCAACGTATCGCTTTACGCCTCACGCACAGTTAAAACTCCAGTATGATTTTCAGCACGAAACAACCGGCGAAGGTGAGGATAATCACCTGTTCGCCGCCCAATTCACGATAAGGTTTTAAGTTTCCACCATTCGAAAACCCATGCGCATACTTGTGGTTGAAGATGATGTCCAGTTGGCAAGGCAAATTGCTTCGGCGCTCACCGAGGCTGGGCACGATCCGATGGTCGTTCATGACGGTGAGCGAGCTTTGGATAAAACAAAACAAAAACCGTTCGATCTAATCGTGCTCGATGTCATCCTGCCTGGCATCGACGGATTTGACGTCCTGCGGCATTTGCGTTCGGAACACATGGCCAGCCGCGTGCTGATGCTTACGGCTCGAGGCGAGGTGAAAGACCGCGTCACCGGCTTGCAGCTTGGCGCCGACGATTATTTGCCAAAGCCGTTTGCGATGCGCGAACTAGTGGCTCGCGTGAATGCTCTGGGGCGACGTTATCCGGAAGAACCGGGGCTGAATCTCCAGGTTGGTGATCTCACACTGGACCTGGCCACCCACGATGTGCACCGGGGCGCGAATCGAATCGAGCTTTCCCCGCGAGAACTAATGTTGCTGAAGGTACTGATGCGGGAACCGGCTCGTATCTTCACGCGCACCGAGCTGTGCGAACGCGTTTGGGAACACCCACACGAATACGATACGAAGCTGGTCGAAGTGTTCATCGGCCGGTTGCGAAGAAAGATCGGTGATCCTCCGCTGATTCACACCGTGCGCCACGTTGGTTACACGATCGACGCCCGCGAACGCCATTGAGGTACACTGGTGCATCGTGCGATCACGTAGGTAGCGCTTCGAGGAAAGTAACAACCTCGTTACTTTTGCTGCCTTGTGTGCAGCAAGAGATTGTTTGCAATTGTGCAGTGTGGTTGATGTCATAAAAACCTTTTCGCTACGCATTGCGGTATTGGTGGTGATTATCGCTCCGCTTGTCGCTTTCTGCCCAAGTGTGGCAAGCGCGGCCACGGTCACGGTAACGGTTGGAAACAATTGCCTCTGTTTCTCGCCTTCATCGGTGATGATTCACCCGGGCGATACAGTGCAATGGACTTGGAGCTCGACCGGTCACAGCACCACCTCGGGTTCACCAGGGATGCCCAATGGAATCTGGGACTCTGGAATCCTCAACCAGGGAGCTACCTTCAGTCACACCTTCAACACCGTTGGTTCGTTTCCGTATTACTGCACCCCGCATGGAGCGTGTTGCAACATGGTAGGCACGGTGACGGTGTCCAATCCATCGCCGACACCTTCGCCGACAGCAACACCCAGTCCTACTTCGACGCCGAGTGCCACACCTGGCGCAGCTGTGGCTGCAGTAGCTGACTTTAACGGCGACGGCCATCCGGACTGGGTGGTCCGTAATGCCGGCACCCGGCAAACAGCGATCTGGTACCTAAACAACAACGTTTTCATCGGCGGCGCATTCGGACCGACTCTTGCCGCTGGTTGGGGGCTGAGAGGTGTGGCGGATTTCAATAGCGACAGCCATCCAGATTATGGCTTGTTCAATCTCACTACCCGCCAGACAGCAATCTGGTATTTATCGGGACCAACGCGCATTGGAACCGCTAATGGGCCGACCGTTCCCGCTGGCTGGGCGTTAGTGGCCACAGCCGACTTTAACTCGAACGGGAAGCCGGACTACGTGCTTTACAACGCTGGCACGCGGCAAACAGCCATCTGGTATATGAATAACAACCTTTTCGTCAGCGGCGCGTTCGGCCCAACGCTTCCCGCCGGCTGGAGCCTGCTCGGACCGTAAGCGAACTTTAGGCGGCGCCGTGAAAGCTAAGTCCAGCACCATCGCATTGAAAAGCTCCGCCTAGCTACGCAGAAAGGTTGAGGAAGTCACTACCGCCGCTATCACACCCGAGAAATTCTTCGCGGAGCGTCACTTGAATACTCACTTCGGCCCTCGCGTGAAGTTGCTGGGAATTCTCACGGTCTTGCTTAGTTCAGCGCTCATCGCCGTGAGTGTGGAAGAACCGGAATCGAAAGAGAAGTGGGTCGCCCCTGCAGCGGAGGCGCGGAAGAAAAATCCGGTTGCCGTCAACGAATCTTCACTCGCGGTCGGGCAGAAAATCTATCTGCAACGTTGCGTAGGCTGTCACGGAAAGGCGGGAAACGGTGATGGACCAGATGCGGCTGATCTGGGCATTCATCCGGCCAAACTCTCAGATCCGGTGGTGCGAGAAGAAACAGATGGCGAGCTGTTCTGGAAAGTTACGGTCGGCAAGAAACCGATGCCCAGTTACCGCAGTCGGCTTTCGCTCAGCGACCGCTGGAATGTGATTAACTATCTTCGAACACTCGCAAGGAGGTAACGAAAAATGAAAAATATCCGAAATTGTTATTTGCTGGCGATTATTGAGGGCACTCTCCTCACAGTGGCATTCCCAGTAGCTCGTGCCGAGAACGCGACAACAGACGCATACGTCACAAGAAAAGAATACGAGGAGCTTAAAGGCCAAATGCTGGCGATGAAGAAAGAACTGGACGCTCTTAAGAAAGAAAGAGAAGCCACTCAAAAGCAAGAGAACGCCCAAGGCCAAGCCATCGTGGAGAGCCATAAGGAGGTCGCGCCGCCAGAGAGTTCCCAAGGCCAAGCCGTCGCCGACATGCACAAGCAAGTCGCCGCGGAAGTCGCGCCGCCAGTTGCCGAACCGGAAGGATCACTGCTCGGGACAACGAAATTCTTGCTCGCTGGTTGGGCCGAAGGAATGTTTGAAGCGCGTAACGGCGACGTGTCTACGTTTTCGGCTTCTTTAAACCCCCTTTTCCTCTGGGAATTGACGCCGAAAATCTTATTTGACGGCCGGCTGGAGATCGAGCCCAGCGGTGGCGGCACCAATGTGAACCTTGTGAATGCCCAGATCTCGTATCTTCTCAATGATTACATAGCCTTGGGCGTCGGAGAATTTTTTAGTCCGAGTAATGTTTTTGTCGAACGCTTCGAGCCCCAATGGATCAACAAACTGCCCGACCGCCCGATCGGTGTTTATCATGGGGTTCTGCCAAATATATCGGTCGGCGCCCAGGTGCGCGGAGGATTTCCTATCGGTCCGACCCGCGTGGATTACGCCTTCTACGTTTCCAACGGTCCTACGCTCAACACCTTTGATGCCCGCACCGCGGGCACGCTCGATTTCAATAGCTACACAGATAACAACGATGACAAGGCAATTGGCGGCAGAGTTGGTTTTCTCCCAATCCCAGGAGTCGAGGTCGGTTATGGCTTTGAAACATCAAAACCGGGCTTTCAAGGAACCACCTTCGCTGATTTGCGTGCTTTAGTTCAGTCTGTTGATTTGGAAATTACTCGCAATTCCGATCTGCTGAAAGGCCGTATCAATCTGTTCGCGCAGTACGCGTGGAGTAAAGTCGATCACGCAGTCTATGACCCCGATGGTTCGCTCGGGTTCGGACCGCTTCCGTTGACAGCTAAGCGAGATGGTGGTTACGCGGAGATCGCGTATCGGCCCACTAAACTCGACATCGATTTCCTAAGGAACCTCGAACTGATCTTCCGCTGGGACCACCTAAGTGCCGATCCGAGTGGACTCGGCGATCCGGAGGAAACCCGTTGGACCATTGGGCTGGATTACTGGCTTAGCCCCAGCACCGTAATCAAAGCCGCTTATGAATGGGACAAGCCGAATGGCGAGCGCAACAGGAACGCTCTGTTTTTTCAGACAGCCATGGGTTTCTGAGCAAAGGAGCTATATGATTAAAATGCTGAAGCGCAGTCTCCCCATAGCTTTCCTCCTGCTCTTCATCAGCACGAGCGTGAACCTGTTTGCGGACCCTAAAGCAAAACGGAAAACGGCGACCGAGTCGAGCGGTGCGGTCTCGAGCGATACCTACATGGGTCTTAGCGGTGAACAGCTTTGGTCTAACAATTGTCTGCGCTGCCATAACATTCGACCGCCCACAATGTATGGCAACGCACAATGGGATGTGATCGTTCATCACATGCGTCTGCGTGCCAACATTACCGGACAGGAACAACGAGCCATCGTTGAGTTTCTGAAGTCTTCGAAGTGAAGACGCATATTTGAGAGCGAAGAAGATTACCGTCGAAATCGCCTTAAATCATCGTGGTATCGCGTATCTAGGATGATCGAGCACCTAAGCAAACCTGAATATGTCCACGTCTTACTGAATCCACTGCCGGTCTACGGACTGGCAGTGGGTGTGCTCGGCTTGTTCATTGCGCTTTTGTTTAAAACCAGGGCAGCTCGCGTAACCGCTCTCACGCTTGTGATGGTGAGCGCTGCGTCAGCGTGGCCGGTTTATTACTACGGGGAAGCAGGGTACGATCGAGTGAAAGCAATGGTTGATGAAGCCGGTGATAAATGGCTCGATGAGCACATGCGTCGCGGCGAACAGTTGATTTACGTCTTTTACGTTGTTGCTGCGCTGTCTGCTGTCGGAATTACAGCAGAGTTTGCTGCACCGAAGGCAGCCGTTCCTACGGCCATCGCAACGCTGATTATAGCACTAGTCAGTCTCGGTGTTGGCGGTTACATCGCTTACGCGGGCGGCCATGTTCGGCACAAAGAGTTCCGATTCGAGTCGCCGCCCCCGGCACGCCAACCTAAAAAGTAGCCGTAGTCATCTTGCTTAGGAGTGGTCTGTGAAGGTAACAGCGCTGTTACCTCCCAGATGCGCCGCAAAAGCAAGTTCATTTCGATCCTATCGGTATGAAGGCGATAATCACATCCTGCGCTTCACTATTCGTTGCTTCGACATTAAGCCGCAAGGTTGAGTCAAGCACCAAACAAGGGACTGCCATTCTGATAGCTCTCGGTTTGTTGTTTGGCGGAGTCACCGCGGCAAGTTCGATATCGGGAAAAAAATGGCAGGCGCCTGCCACCGAGGCCGCCAAGAAAAATCCGGTTGCTGCAAGTCAGACCTCTACGGCTGAAGGGCAAAAACTTTATACCAAACATTGCGCTTCGTGTCATGGGCCTTCCGGCGACGGCGATGGTTCGGCTGCTGCCGAACTCGGTATTCACCCGGCGAGGCTGTCTGAATCGCGAAGCCAATCTGAAGGCGCTCTCTTCTGGAAGATCACTACCGGGAAAAAGCCGATGCCGGGATTTGGCACAAAACTATCGGAAACGGATCGGTGGAACTTAATCAATTACATCCGAACACTCGGCGGGAAACAAGCCGGGCAGTGAAAACAGGTTGGCACCGTTGAGTCAGAAAGTAACAGTCCTGTTACTTTTGGCGGCTTGTCTCTAACGCAGAGTGCGCCTTAGCGCTGATGGCGTGACCGCCATCAGCGTCGGCAGGTTTAAGATATCACAAGCGCTTACGTGCACGTTTTTAGCGATTGCGATGCTTGCCTCGCTGTCAGTGGGCCGCGCACAGGAGAACGCCGCTCCTGCCGGCGGCTCCGTATCACGCGCCGAGTACGAGAAACTTAAGGCCGAGCACGAAGCGATGAAAAAGGAGATGGAGGCATTGAAAGCGACAGTTGAACAGCTCACCGCAAGTGCAGCCCAGGCGCCTGCGCCGGCAAAATCTGTCAGCGAAGGGAAACAGGTCGCCGCCGCACCGCCCGAAGCTGCCACGGAGGAACTGCGTCAGGAGGTCGAGACGCTTAAAACACAGGTTAAAGAAGCCGTGCCTGGGACGATGAAATTTCTGCTCGCAGGTTTCGGGAGTGCCCGATTTACAGCGCGCAGCGGAGAGGATCCGTTTTTCGACGCTTCCTTTAATCCAATCTTCCTGTGGAGGCCGACAGATCGCCTTTTCTTCCAAGCAGAACTGGAGTTGGGGTTCGACAATGGTGAAACAACTGTCGATCTTCCGATAGCTGAGGCCGCTTATCTCCTGAACGATTACATGACAATCGATGTGGGCCGCTTCCTGAACCCGACGAATTTCTTCGTAGAGCGACAACACCCGGACTGGATAAACAAAATGCCCGATAAGCCCCTGGCCGTTTTCGACGGTCTGCTGCCGGAGTCGGAGCTAGGCGCGCAATTGCGCGGTGTTATTCCGATTGGCCCGACCAAACTCGAATATGTCGCCTTTGTCGCAAACGCCCCTGACGTGATTACCGAGTCGGACGATTTCAGCGAGATTGGGATGCTCGATTTTGATAACACTAGCAACTTTGGCGGCCACGTCGCGGTCGGAGGGCACGTCGGATTTATCCCCATTCCTCAACTGGAAATTGGTTACGGCATTCAACGCTCAAAAGTCGGGCCACGCGATCGTGCGGTGGAGAATATTTTGCAGTCAGTCGATCTGAATATCGTGACTGACTCGGCCTTATTAAAAGGCCTCATCACTGCTCGGGCGCAATGGGTTTGGTCACACGTGGAGCATTTCGTCTTCGATCCTGATGGTGAGCAAGGCTTCGGCCCACTTACGTTCAACAATAACCGTAACGGCGGCTACGCGCAGCTCTCCTATCGTCCGATTCACATCGACAATGACATCATTAAAAAGTTTGAGCCGGTCGTGCGTTACGATCGATTAAATCAGTTGCACACTCCGGTCGGCTTTGATGAGCAACGTTGGTCATTTGGCCTC
>WNGF01005756.1_pt1 | contig 15626 bp, 15 predicted proteins | sample 5400641 | NCBI WGS metagenome assembly WNGF01 (sample SAMN13153371, study PRJNA577476) | soil metagenome | isolation source: 80 cm soil or saprolite under grassland replicate 2 | place: USA:California | collected 2016-06-15
TCTGGGACGACGAGCACTGGCGGGCCATGTTCGCCTCAGTTGCCCGTAGCGAAACCCGCCGATCGAACCGTCGAGCAGTTTATGGCGCAGACTTCCCCGAGGAAGTCGACCCCAACAGCTATGTGACGCTGACCGAGCTTCGGCGCATGGCACAGGCGTTGGCGGTCGGGCCCGGGCGCACGTTCATAGATGTGGGTTGCGGCCGCGGGGGACCTGGTTTGTGGGTAGCGCGCGAGACTGGCGCCTCGTTGATCGGCCTCGATCCGATCGCAGTAGCACTCGAACAAGCGGCAGACCGCGCAAGAGCCTTTGGCGTGGCGGATCGAGCCCGCTTTCAAGTGGGAGACGTTCAAGCCACCGGCCTTGAACCTGCGTCTCTGGACGGGGCCATGAGCGTCGACGCGCTGATATTCGTCGACGACAAACCTGCTGCGTTTGCCGAAGTCGCCCGCATTCTTCAACCCGGCGCGCGGTTGACGTTCACTATCTGGGAGAGCGACCGTCCTCGACTGGCTGGCAACACCACCGCCCAACTCGCTGACTACCGACCGCTGCTCGCCGATAGCGGCTTCTCCATCGAGGCCTACGATGAGCCTCCGTTGTGGCGTGAACAGATGCGCGCCGTATACGAGCGCGATGTAGCTGAGGGCGACAAGCTTCTGGCCGAGATGGGCCACGCCGTGGGCAAGCGAATGATCGACCAGGCAACAGAGGGGCTTGAGAACCTCAACGATCGGCGCCGGATATTCGCTGTCGCTCGACGGAATTAGCGGCCAGAGCGCGGCCGCGTGCGCTATATGAGCCGTGATCCAAACAAGTAGATGCCTGCGTCATCTTTCACCACCTTGAGTTCAAACTGCGACAAGCAATCTAGTCGGTTCGTCGTTTCATTGCCCGCCGTTCATATCTTGTGCTTGACAGCCCGCCATCGCGGGCGCAGAGTCGCACGGGACGGGGAATGCGGGGTGGATCCTCAAGCGGGCCATGGATGTGCGTCCAGACCGCACTCTCCAGTTCGGGCGCCGGTTCTCTTGCAGGAAAGTGGGGCGGGTAGGCTGAGCATAGGAGGACATGTCGATGTCGTGCCCGCGGTGTAGCTCGGAGAGCGTGACGAAGGATGGCACCACGGAGCTCGGCGGGCAGCGCTTCCGATTTAGCCACTGCAGACGGCGCTCAACCTCGGCGTTTTCGGGCCGCGGCTTCGCTGACGACATCATCGCCGTGGCGGTCCGCTGGTACGTGCGCTACCGCCTCAGTTACGCAGAAGTCAGTGAATGGCTGGCTGAGCGCGGCGTCCTCGTCGATCAGAGCACCATCTACCGTTGGGTCCAGCGTTTTCTGCCGGTGTTCGGCGAGGTTGCTCGAAAGGACCGCGATCCGGTGCGTCGAGACTGGCGGGTGGTCGAAACCTACGCTCGGATCCGCGGGCGCTGGTATTACCGCTATCGAGCCATTGACGCGTGTGGACAAATCGTCGATGCGTCCGTGTCGCCGACGCGCGACATGGGTGCCGCGCGCAGGTTCTTCGAGCGGGCAATCGCGTCCAGTGGGACGACACCGCGTCGTGTCATCAACGACAATAGCCGCTAGCTATCCGCCAACCCTTACTGCGGCTGTACCGGCGTGCTCCACCGGACCAGTCGGCGTCGTACGAAGGGCATCCCACGGGGCCACTGGTTGCTTAAAGAGAGGCTGCGGCCGACGCGCGGGGCCCAAGTCTGCTGCGTAAGCGGCGATCTTCATTCGCGGTCATGCGTTCACGCGCAACATCCGCCGCCGGTTCTATCGGCTGGTTGAGTCACTTCCGCAGCGGCTTGCTCCGAGCCTGGACTAGGAACCGGCTGGCCGAGGCCGTGTGAGCCGCCGGAACCACTTGAAGCAGCGGCCCGGTTTCCACTCCGTCAACATTGGTGCTTCTACTTCACTCCGTTGCAAGAGAACCGGCTCGACTGTGCTGATCAACGTACGCCAGCCTCAGCACGCTGTCGACGCTGAGAACCGCCTGCAGACGTATCGAATGCCGCGCTCAAGTGGAGTTTGCCCTTCAGATGACGGACGCGCGACGGGTCCCCCACCACTCACCTCTGGATTCGCAACGACTGCCCGCGTGTCGACTGAGCGTCCGATGCGGTCGTTCCATCGTTCTACTCGGAGTTATCCGCCGAAGCACCGTCGCCCGATGCCAATCGTTCAGCACGATCATGTAACCGAGGCACTCGAAGACGAGCTCCTGGAGGGAGGCCGGCGACGGCGCGCCGGCTGATGAGCAAGAACGACAGGCGGTCGATCACCTGCGAAGGATTCTGCAGAACGGCGAGATTTTGCCGCCCCACGCGACGATGGATAGCATTGGTCCAACTATAGCCACGATCGCTGCCATTTCTCGTTCTTCGCGGCGTGAAATTGTGTTCTAGCTCTCGGACGAGACGATAGCCGCCTACCTCGCCGAGTTGGCCGACCGCAGCGCCTGTCAATGGCCGGCTGAATGAATGTCGCCCCTGGTGGCCGGTTACGTGTCATCACCGCAGTCCTACGGCGTAGCTCGGACCAAACTTCGTGCACCACGCTCGGATCGTCTCGTACGTGACGGTTACGCCCCGATCGGCCAGGAGCTCCTCGACATCGCACAGGCTCAGGCTGAAGCGGAAGTAGAGCCACACGGCGTGGCTGATGACTTCGGCCGGGTAGCGATAGCCGGTATGACGGCGGCTCGGATCGAGCGGAGGCTGACACGGCGCCATCCTACCCGTCATCTCGCCAGCTTGAAGGTCGCCCGGGGTGACCCTCGGCTCAGCCGGCGGGCGGCCAGGACCTGTCGCTTAGCGCGCCGCTGACACGGTCGCCACCAGGTTGAACAGCTGTTTGGATGCGAGCGCCGCGCCTTCAGACAGCGCGGTCAGTTTGGCGTACGCGACTCGCGGTGCCACGGCGGATACACCGACGAACGTGCCAAAGCCGCAGTCAGTGCTGGCGATGACGCGCTCCGGACCAACCACGCTCGCGAAGCGGGCGATCCGGTCGGCGACGACCTCCGGATGCTCGATGTAGTTGGTACACGTGTCGATCACGCCGGGCATCAGCATGGTATCGGTGGGCAGGTCCACATCCCGCCAGACCTTCCACTCGTGGGCGTGACGCGGATTAGCCGCCTCGAACGTGAACGCGCCTGCGCGCACCTGCACGACGAGGTCGATCAGGTCTTTCAACTCGCGATCGCGATGATGCGTGCCCGGATAGTTGCCCCAGCACAGGTGCAGCCTGATGCGGCCGGTGGGGATATCGCGCGTAGCGCGGTTGATGGCGTCGACCTGGTGGCGCAAGTAGCCACGGAACTCGTCGAGGCTCTTGTTGGCGTAGCTGATGTGGCCTTCCATGGCCAGGTCGCACGCGTCGACCTGCAGATCGAAGCCGCCTTCGATGATCGCGATGTACTCCTCGTGCAGCGCGTCTGCGACCGCGACCAAGAACTCCTCGCGTGTCGGGTAGAACTGGTTGTCCGTGATTTGGACCACCGTGCCAGGCGACACGGCCGGAACGAATGCATCCTCGACCTGCACCTCAGCGAGCGCCGCGCGCAGGTTGGTGATGTCCTGGGCGACCGCAGCCTGGCCTGTGTAGGCAATCGGTCCGGTGCACGCCGGCGTGCGCATGTGTGGGATGCCCGGCATCGCGCCCAAGCTGCTGGCGGTCTCGGGATACTCCATCAGGTCGAGCGCCAGGAACGGCTTGTCAGCGCCGCTGAAGCCGGTCATACGGTCCTTAACATAGTTAGCAAAGCCGACTTTGCTCATCTCGCCATCGCTGACGATGTCGATGCCTGCGGTCGCCTGCTTCCGCACGGCATCCTTGACCGCCTCGGCGGCGCGGGCCATAAACCGCGCCTGGTCGACCGGTCGACCTTCGGCGCCTTCATACACCATCTGGGCCAGGTCGTCCGGCCGCGGCAGACTGCCTGTATGCGTCGTGAGAATCCGACTCGTGCTGCGCTTCATGAGCCACCCCCTGGTGCAGCTGGTCGCGTAGATACGGTACTACGTGGCCAACCATCACGCACCGATATGCGTGCCTAAATTGCCGGTAGTGTGCGTTGCGCGCCTGGCTGGCGTCAGGCTGGCGCGCATGGAACCTCTGTCCGATCCCTCACCTAGTTCGCGCCACGCGCCGCGGTCACGGCCGTGGTCCAACGCTCGATCCGGCGACCTGCCTGGTCGCAGCGCTTTCGACGATGGCGATCTGCGCGTTCGCGCGTGCTGGCTGGCCTCGGCAAACCGAGTGACTATGGTCGGCTCGCCGAACAACGCCATTGACGATTGTCAACGGTTCTCTTGCATCGGCGTGGGGTTAGGGACGGCGAGAACGGCTGCCGGGGTGGTACTCTTGCAGCGTCGTGGGGTGGCCGATTTCGGAACGCCCAGGGGCGGCCTCCGCAGGTCGCGGTTGGCAAAAGCTGAACTCAAGCGTGGCGTCGAGCTAGGGAAGTGGCGCACACCAAACAGATGCCCACGAGCCACCCCACGTGGATGCAAGAGTACCGTTTTGTCACCAGTTCGCAGCCGAGCGCCCGGTCAGCTTCGAGTGGGCCGGGTCAGGGCGGCGAGTTGATGGCGCGGGAGCGCTCTCGAGCACGAAGTCGTTGCGCGGGCGCGCCCAGGCGAGGACGGTCGTGAGCAGTAGCCGGGGCAGTTCGAGAACGTTTTCAGCATCGCTGATCCGCCTCGCGCGGGGTGTTGCCGCCCGACAGCCAGCTGGGGCGCCTGAGCATATACTCGCCCCGTCTGGACGACGTCGAGGAATGGCGCATCTCGGCGCTAAAGGAGGACAGTGGCATGCGCGTGGGCTCGTTCAACGTCGAAAACCTATTCGAGCGGGCGACGGCGCTCGACCAACCAACTTGGGCGGATGGCCGCCGCGCGCTCGAACTAAACGCTAAAGTCAACGCCCTACTCAGCAAGCAGACTTATACAGAAGGCGACAAGAAAGCGATCATCAAAGCCTTAACAGATCTCGGGCTGGCAAAGGATGACGATGGGGGGAAATTCGCCCGTTTGCGCCAGAACCGCGGCCACTTGCTGAAGCGTTCGAATGGCACGCTACAAATCGTGGCCAGTGGCCGGGATTCATGGATTGGGTGGGTCGAGCTCAAGACCAGAGAAGTCAACGAGTTTGCGACGCAGCACACGGCGATGGTCATCCGCGAGGTCAACCCGGACATTCTGGCCATTATCGAGATGGAGAGCCGCCCAGCGCTCGTGCACTTTTCAGAGGTCTTGCTGCCGATGGTCGGTGCAACGCCGTTCGCACACGTCATGCTTATCGACGGCAACGACGATCGCGGTATCGATGTCGGCATCGCCACGCGGGCCGGTTTCGACATCGATCGCATGCAATCGCACGTCGACGACGCGGACGCAGACGGTCAGATCTTCAGTCGCGATTGTCCCGAATACGTGCTAACGACCCCGAACGGCAACTCCTTGCTGCTCCTTGTCAATCACCTCAAGAGCAAGGGCTTCGGGCAGCAAGTCGACTCTAACAAGAAGCGCGAACGACAAGCGAGGCGGATCGCAGCTCTCTATAACCAGCTGAAGAATCAACAACCGAACATCATCGTGCTCGGTGACTTCAACGATACGCCTGACTCTGCGCCCTTGAAACCCCTGTTGCAAGACACGGACCTGGAGGACGTCAGTAAGCACGCCAAGTTCAAGAGTGATGGTCGCCCGGGCACATTCAAGAATGGTGCCAAGTCAGATAAGCTGGACTACATCCTTCTATCACCGGCGCTTCGGGCACGCGTCACTGACGCGGGCGTATTCCGAAAAGGTGTCTGGGGCGGCATCAACGGCACGCTATTCGAGCACTTCTCTACGATGACGCGCGAAGTGCACGCCGCGTCGGATCACGCTGCTCTCTTCGTCGACCTCAATTTGTGAAGTCCCCGGCTACAGGATTCGAACCTGTTACCTGGCGCTTTGGCAAGCTGGCTGCTCGCCGCCACCCTTGCCGCTGACGCCAGCGCACGATCGTCTCGGGCCTGGCGATTGCCACGTGCTCGTGCAGCCGGGCACAACCGGCGAGCCTGGATCCACAGTACCTTGTCCCAGGCACACAGCCGGACCGACGCCGGCACTCGGCCAAGGTTTGCCGTCGGGCAGGCTTACAGGATGGGCCGCGACGCCGGCTCGTGAGCAGGCCGGCCCGATCCTCAATTTAGTGAGCTCGCCCCCGCGTCAAGCGCGATCCGAGCGTTCCGAGTTATGTCGCAGCTGGAATGGTCAGAGCGTCCGAGAAGCGGGCCAACGTGCTTGACGCCGAGGCTCTAAGCAGGCAGGTGTGCTGCGGCCGCACATATACGGGCCGATCCTTCGAGGGTTGAATGGGTGTCCGGAGAATGTTCAGAGGGAGAGCTAGAACACAATTTCCGGCAGGGAGAAAGGCCGTCGCGGCGGGCCGACTATGCTGCGCTTGCAGATGAAGTTACGCGGTGCACGGCTTCGGGGGGTCGGAAGCGCGGCATGACCCGTGTGGGAGCGTCAGCCTCGGGTACGGCTTCAAACTGGGTTTGAAACACGACGAACGGTATCGAGCTTTGCTGATCGCGACCCGCGTCGAGGACGCGCGGTCCCGAGTGGGCTGCCAGGCGCGCGGCAGCTCAGGCCGCGGCCCTGAAGCGCTCGATCGCCTCGGCGTCCTCGGCAACCGCCGGTTGCAGCAGCTTGACGACAACGGGACGGTCGAGCGCGCAGTCGTAGCCGTCCCACAACAGGGCGTCTCTATCGTGTGACACTTCGCGCACCAGCTCGTACTGGCCGCGGGCGGACGCCGACAAAACAGCGACTCTTGCTGGTGCTGTTGTTGCTGCCGCTCGTCGCTGGCGTCGTTATTGTGCGCGGGCCAGGCGATCTGCCCTCGCCGATCGCCTCGCTCAGCAAGCCGCAGGTGCTGCCGGCCGCGGTAGCGGCGGCGCAACCAGCACCGGCCCCGAGCTAGGTCCAACCTGTTCGCCACGCCTCCGCCACGCTGGCCCCGCCCCGGCCCACACCGTCGCCTGCGCAGGCGGCTGGTGTGTGGCGTCGAATCGTCAACACAGATGGCCTCGGTGTCGCGCTTCGCACAGGTCCGGGTGGTCAGCCATTGCCCGGCAAGGGCTACGACGAGGGCGCCACCGTCACGGTTCTGGAGCAGGACGGCAAGTAGTCCAATATCCGAGACGACGATGGCCGAGAGGGATGGGTGTTAGCGGTCACGCTCGGCTGAGCCGTCGGTGCGTCGATCCAGCGCGCGCCGGGAGCCCGGGTTACTCTGACGACCTAGGTAGGCCTGCGGGAAGCTGCGAGGGGTCGGGGCGCTGGTGGGCCACCTCCTCGATAACAAGGCCATCCGGCGCGGCGGCGAACCGCACTCTCCGTCGTAGCCACGCTCCGACCGCACGCGGCGCGCCGATGCCGCCCAGCCACACCACGGCTCCAGCAGTCGTGCCGTTCACGCCGCCCACCAGCCAGCCGCCAGCGCAGAGAGTCGCCAGCACAAGCAGGTCCAACACCCAGCGCGACACTCCCAGCCGCCACGCCAGCCGTGGGATGATTCCCATATTCAGCCAGAGCACGAGCCCGAGCACAGCCAGCAACGCGGCAGCCCACAACAGCGTGAGCACCAGCGCCACGGCAACTGCACTCGCGATAAGCAGCGGCACCAGCGCCCGCCATCCCGTGGCGCGTATCACGGCCGAAGTATCATCGATATGGGCGCGGTCATGAATGTTTGACGGACGCGTGCTGGTTCTCTTGCATGAGTGTGGGGCTGGGTAGGCTGACGGCAGGAGGACATGTCGATGTCGTGCCCGCGCTGTAGCTCGGATAGTGTGACAAAGGATGGGAGGACGCAACTCCGCGGGCAGCGTTTCCGCTGTAGTCGTTGTGATCGGCGCTTGACACGCCGCTTGACCTCGGCGTTTCGCGGCGCGCCTTCGCCGACGACATCATCGTCTTGGCTGTTCGCTGGTACGTCCGCTACCGACTGAGCTACGCGGAGGTGAGCGAGTGGATAGCCGAGCGTGGCATCCTGGTCGACCAGAGCACGATCTACCGCTGGGTCCAGCGCTTCCTACCAATGTTTGGCGAGGTGGCGCTGCATCGGCTGCAGCGACCAGGCGGCGCATCGATTCAGGACGAGCACTGCCCGACGCCGCGACCAACGGGCGTCCGTCCCCTGCGGCCACGTCCACCGGTGGAAGTGGCATTTTCCTCGGGCAGGTTCAGAGTTGTCGAGGGCCGCGGCGATACCCTTAAGCCCACGTGTCGCTCGCGATCGCACCGGCGCCTCCGGCCCAAGCTCTCGATGTCTCGGCGCGCCTGGACGACCTGCGGCTCGCGATACCTTCGCGCGTCTGCACCAGGCGTATTACGTTGGTGACGCCCAACAGGTGAAACACCAGGCCGAGTTGATGCTCGAGCATTTAGCTCGTCTGCGGGCCCGAAAGGGCGAGAGCTCGTTCGCCCAAACACTTCTCCAGCGCCTCGCGCGAACCGGCGAAATGCGAAATCGCGTCCTAAACTCGACGTGGTACCTGAACAGATTTTGATCGTGCTGCCGTACTTACGGCCACAGCGTTGACCGCCGGGCACCGCAGACCTACCACATCGAGTGCGTAGCGACGCTGCAGCGCTAACGCGATTGAGTGGTCAGGGCTCGTCGAGGACCGCCCGCAGCGAAGACGCCGATTGCGGTGCAGCCGCATCGCGGACGAACCACATCGCGGGCATCGAGTCTGAAGCGCGCTTGAATACCGCCAGGCGCCCGCAGTTCGGACACTCGTACACCTGCGGTAAGCGGGCCTCGCGAATGGCGTCATACGCCGCCTGCTGAAACCCCGGCCCCGAACGCGCAGCCTGGCACGCGCGGTCGAGCTCGTCGACCAGTCGCTCGACGCGCGGATCCCACAGAAGTTTGAAGCCCCGCGGATTCGGGATCCGCGAAAGATCGATGCGCTCGTTGCACAGGCACGTCAGGGTCGGCATCGACACGTCCTCACGGTAGGCTGGCGATGATCTTCCCGTCCTTGATCACGATGACTCGGCGCACACCGTGACCTGGCGTTTGGACAACGCTCTTCGCCATGCTCGTAGCCTGCTCCGTCGTGATCCCGCCGCTGCGGCCACGTCCGAGCTCGACCACAACCGTCTCTGCCTGGCCACTCTTCTCGATGATGTTCGAAGCGATGCTGCGCGGATTCCCCGATTCGGGCTGGTACAGGTCCGCCGCGACCTGGCTACCGTCAGAGCGTTGGAGACGATAGTCGCCGCTGCGCTGTCCCTTTACCTCGGCAGCGCCCTCGACGCGTTTGACATCGCCAAGCTCGCCAGCCTGCGCCTTCTGGTCCAACAGCTCTCCCACGCGAACCTCGTCGGCCGTGGCCTTCGGATTGTTGTTGACGTATGACGCAGGCTTTGACCCTGACTGCCCCTGCGGTTCGCGCTCGCCTCCGGCACGCTTGAACCTTTCCTTGATGGTGGCCCGCGTCGTCGTCATCTTCTGCCGATCTTTGAGCCACTCGGCCAGCTTGGTCTCGCCGACGGTCTTGGCGAACTTGGTCCCCTTAATCGCCTCCATGCCCTTCTTCATCAGGTAGGCCGCCAGCGCAATGAGCACCGCGCTCACGAGAATGCCGAGCGCGTCCGCCAGCGTCCGCGCGGCCAAGTCGAGCTGTTTCTTGTCCCCATTGGCGGACCAGACCAGGCTCACGAAATGCCCCAGCTGCGACAGCAAGCTGCCCGCGATCTGGAGCACCGCTTCGATCAGCGTCGCCAGGCCATAGACCTCCAGGATGAGCAGGCCGACCTCGAATCCAATCTCCGCGCCGGGCAATGCGCCAGCGCCGAAGCCGAAGAGGCCGCCGAGGATGGCGCCGACCGCCGTGCTGATCGCAAGGATCTTGGCCGCGTCAATGGCGAATTCGACCAGGCCGTTTAGCAGCCCCATCGCTGTGTCGCCCGCGCGATTGGCGATCGCGCCAGGCATGTACTGCACCGACAGCCGGCAGGCGTCTTTGAAATCCTGGATCTTTTGCTCGATCTTCTTGATCGCGCGCGTGATCTCCCCGGTGACCGTGCCGCTGCCGACGTCCATCTTCGTGGCGACGCCGTAGCTAGGAATCCACAGGTCGACACCGGCGATCAGGAACGTGTCGCTGGCATCGCGACCTGAGATCACGAAGTTGCCAATGTCGTCGAGCAGATCGGTGCGGATGTTGAACGCCTCGGGCTTGTTCACCACGCGGATGGCATTGATGTAGTGGTTGACGTTCAGGTCCGCGGTGCTCTCGTTGCCCTGGATCCCGTACTGCTCCTTGACCAGCCCCCAGAACGTCTGACCTGAGCGCACCCGGATCATGCTCAGCGCGGGATCCTTCTGGATCAACGCTTCGGGCGGGAAGTGGATGTGCGGCGCGAAGACATACCCCGCCTGGCCCATCAGCGCGGCTTTCTGCCAACTCGGGGTAGGGTTGGCATCCTCGAGCGTGTGGACGCGCTGGCCGAACTTCATCTTGGCCAGCGATGGCGCGTTCTGACCGGGCGCGGCTCGCAGGTTCAGACCCTCTTCGCGAACAAACGCCACCTTGTTCGCGGGCTTGACGTTACCGCCGCCCGCCGCGATCAGTTGCCTTTTCGGCCTGGCCGCAATGGGGACTCGCGGGGGTGGCGACACCACTCGCTGCACGACGTGGTTGCCCGAACGTCTGCCGAGCGAGCGCACCATCTGCTGGCGCAGTGCCTCGGACGGCAGCCGCTGCAGGCTCGACTGACCGCGGGTGACCGGTGCATCGCCCGCGGGCGCGGGCCCGATGAGCGATGTCGGCGCCAGAATCGGCGCCGACTCGGGCTCAGGAGCGGGCGCAGGTCCGCGCGATGCGTTCCCGCGCTCTGCCTTGTGCGCGTGTTCGACTGACATAAACCCCGAGCGGAACAGTCTCCCCGCGATGGGGGAAGGCCCACTCTACGCTCGGAGTTTTGAGTCGTCAAGGCGCCTTAAAGCTAGCCAGGTGAACCTGAAAGCGGCCGAAGCGCGAACAGAATTTTCATTACCCGGGCTGCTAGAAGCTAAGCGAGCACCTGATTACGCCATTGCTGCCAGGACTCGACGGCCTCGTGCTGGGCGACGGCGTCCGAGAAGATGTGATGCTCGGCGACGACCGTGCCGTCGTGGCCGTGGATCAGGCGGATCAGGCCGTCCTTCGTGCGCACGCCGAGGAAGTTAGGCGAGGCATAGTCGGCCTCGCCGTCGATCGGCGCCAGCCCGTTGAGCGTCGAGCGTAGTCGGCCGAGGCGCGGACAGTACCGTTTTCATCGGTGGCAGTGAGGTGGTGACCTGTGGCGGTTGCGATAGGGCACATCGTTTAGATCAGCGGACACAGCCCAGCGCACTGAGAACAAATGTGCTGAAACCACCTTCGATGCTGCGTCGCTGTCGCTCGCCCCAGGCGCATCTCGTCGCGAGTGGAGACGAGGCGCTGGTAATCGCGCAGCACCTGCGCGACGACGTCCGACGGCTCGTGTGCTCTTGGGCGGTTCGTCTTTGACGTTTGCCCCTTGAGGGGCTAGCCAAGCCAGCCACGCCCTCGCAGCGCCTGCTCGCCCAACCACTCGATCGTGACCGCTATTTAGCGGCACTTCAGGCCCGCCTCGGCACAGCGCGTAACGCCGTGGCGACGGTGGCACGCGAGCGACCCGCCGTCCTCATGGTCTTGTCCGAGTTGGTGTCGCCGCCCACGCTGTCGTCCTTGACGCTGGTGAACACGATCGGCGCTGCCGCCGTCCCGTTGGCCACCACCGCACCATTGACCTGCAACCCACTACTACCACAGAAGCAGGACGTGAACTTCACCACCGTGCCAGGCAGCAGCGTCAGCATCGCCCCCTGCGCCACCTTCAGCTGCGTGTTCACCACGTAGCATCCCGGTTGAAGATTGGTATTGGTTGTGATCGTGCCGGTAAGCGTTGTCGGACAAGTGGTTGGCATGCCTGCGCCGACGGTCCATGCGAAGGTGGCGGGAGTCGAGTCTGAATTATCGGCGGGATCTGTAGCCTTCACTGTGAATGCGTGATTAGTCCTGAGAAATTTGCAAATGTTGTGGATTGGCGGGTGATGATCACGCGGCGTACTGCTGATCTTCGCGCTCGATGATGACTCCGTCCACGAACGTCGCCCCAGCGCGAACGAGTGCGACCAGGTGGGGTGCATTGACGCAGCGCCAGCGCTCCTGCGCTGCCGCCAACAACTTGTAGGCCATCGCCAGACCGGCCGTCCGACTACCAGCTCCTTTCGTCTTGCGCGTGCGCAGTTTCACCGTGGCGAAGGTGGATTCGATGGCGTTGGTGGTCCGCAGGTGAACCCAGTGCTCGGCTGGGAAGTCGAAATGGGTCAGCAGGACCTCGCGATCCTTGAGCACCTTGTCGACGGCCTTCGGGTACTTGGCGCCGTAGGTCGCTTCAAACTGATCGATCGCCAGGTCGGCCGCTTCCTTGTTCTCGGCGTTCATGATCGTGTGCAGCGCTGCCTTGACCTTCGGCTGCAAGCTGGCTGGCACTGCGTCCAGAACGTTGGCGATCTTGTGCACCCAGCAGCGCTGTTCCCGACTCTCTGGAAATATCTCGCGCAGCGCGCCCCAGAAACCCAGCGCGCCGTCGCCGATGGCCAACACCGGTGCGCGCACGCCACGGCGTTTGAGATCGCGCAGCAATTCGGACCACGACTCGGTCGACTCTCGGTAGCCGTCGCCGACGGCAACGAGCTCCTTGCGCCCATCGGCGCGCACGCCGATCAGCACCAGGCAGCACAACCGCTCGTGCTCCAGGCGAATGTTGAAGTGCACGCCGTCTGCCCAAAGATAGACGTAGTCGACTTGGCTCAGGTCGCGCTGCTGGAACGCCGCCAGCTCGTGGCTCCACTCACGGGTCAGCCGCTGGATGGTCGATGCGCTCAGCCCAGCTTCGCTGCCGAAGAACTCCGCCAGCGCCGGCTCGAAGTCCTTGGTCGAGAGGCCGCGCAGATACAGCACCGGCAGCACCTCGGTGACTTTGGGAGAGCGTCGCGCCCACGGCGGCAGAATGGCGCTCGTGAACCGGCGGCCCTCGCGCCGATCGTGGACGCGTGGTACCTGGATCTCTAATTCGCCGGCCGCCGTCGTCACCGTCCGCGGGTCGGCCACGCCGTTGCGCACCACCAAGGCATGCCCGGCCTCGTCCCGGTGATCGACGTGCTGGCTCACGTACTCATCCACCTCGGCTCTTAGCGCCGCAAGCAGCATGCGCCTGGCACCTTCTCGGACCAGCGCGTCCAGGTCGAGCTTGAGCGCATCCTGTTCCAACTGCTCCGAAGCGACTATTCTCAACATGCGGCGTACCTCTCTTTGGACGGCCCTCCGGCCGCCCAGGCTTCAACAACCAGGAGAGTACGCCGCGCTCCTCACCCCGCCCAGATCCACAACTTCCGGTTATATCTCCCAGCCGGCTATTGACACTGAGTGCCGCGCACAACGTTGTCGCTCGGCGCGGCGTACGGTGGTGAGCCGCGCGAACTCAAGTGCGATGGTGGTTCTGTACTGACTTGTGACGGCCCCGGCCGCCCGAACGCGCACCAGCGCGTCGCCTGAGGCCACGCCGTGGATGTCGAGCGACTCGAGGGCGAGCGTTTCGACATCGCCTGTAGCGCTTAGATGGGGCGCGATCTCGGCCGCTCCCGACCTCCCGATGATCTCGCGACGTTTGTCGATGTCATTCCGTGTGGCGCTCATGGGTTGATGCCCTGGCGTGTTGATGCCCGGGCGCCGTTCGCGAAGATCTGCTCGCGCGGGAAGGTGTGCTGCGCTTCGTTGCAGACGCGCGCGGCCGCGACCGGTACGCGGATGAAGCCGTGCGGAGCTTCCGGATAGACGGTCAGCTGCGCTTGGTTGCCGGCGGCGCGCCAGCGCTGGGACATGAACAGGCTGTCGTCAAGCAGCGGGTCGAGTGCGCCGACCGCGAACAGCGCCGGCGGCAGGTCGTGGAGGGCAGCGTAAAGCGGCGATATGTCAGGTGTGCGCCGTTGTTCGTCGTTGAGCGTGGACGTGTACTGATCGGCGAACCAGCGGATCGAGACGTCGTCAGTGGTAGTCGGCGTTCGCCCCACAGGCGCTGGCTCGGCGTCATCGAGACGTCGTAGCACCCTAGAGGAGGTTGGCCGCACGGAAGGCACCCGTGATCTGGTGTTGGTCGCGGAGCCGCAGCAGCGTAATAATTGAGAGGTGTGCGCCGGCCGAATCGCCGCCGATCGCGAACAGTGGCGGCGCGTCGAGCTCGGCAGGTCCGTGCTCGAGCAGCCACAGCGCAGCGTCCTCGCAGTCGTCCGGCCCGGCGGGGTAGGGGTGCTCCGGTGCCAGCATGTAAGCGACGCTGGCGACGCAGAGGCCAGTGGCCTGCACAAGGTCCCAGAGCTGGGAGTCCTGCAGGTCGCAGTCTCCGAGCACCCAACCACCACCGTGTAGATGCAGGTAGATGCCCCGTGTATCTCGCTGGGGCGCGAGCACGCGCAGTCGAATCTCGCCTGCGCGCCCCGCAACGAACATGTCGCGCGCCTGCGGCAGGAACACCGGCGGCGGAATCGTGCCGCGCCCCTCGCGTCCCGCCGCTCTCGAGGCCGCAACAGGCACCGACTCGATCGGCGCCGCACCTGCAAGGCGTCGCTCGAACTCCAACGTAAACGCGCGCAGCTCGGCGATCGCCGCCTCGTCGAGCCCGGCGCTCGTCTGCGGCAGCAGGTCCGCTGCGGACCCCCGGACGGCGTCTCGATCGTGTTCGGTCATGAGCGTTGGCGAGCGGCGATAATCGCGCGGGGATCGAAGGTGGCGCGGACGCTCGCGATCTTGCCGTTCTTGATGTGGGTCCAGGTGGCGACAGGAGCAGGCGGGGCGACCGAAGTGTGGAGCTCGAACCAGGTCAGGATGTCGTCGCCGTCGACCGCCATCTTCTGCACCTCGATGTTGGTCGTGATCTCGAACAGACGCTGGATCGACCGCGCGTACTCGTCAGGGTTGTCGGCGCGACCGAGCGGGCCGACGAAGCTGGCGTTGTCTGCGAGCAGCGCGCGCAGCGCGGCAGAGTCGTGCGCTCTCCAGGCGTCGAAGTAGGCGGAAACGATCGTCCTCGGGCTATCTGGCATAGGATTCCTCCGCCGACCTGGGCCGCTTCGATCGGCTCTAGTCAGCTGGTTGAAAGAGTGCAAATCCCGTTTCCGGAAGGTTCGAACACCGGCTTCCAGGTGGCGAGGTGGCGGACGCTAGGCGTGCTCGGTCCAAGGCATTGTGCCGACGAGGTTGGCGGCGATCAGCGTTCTGTCGGCGGGATCCCACAGCAAGACGGTGTCGCCCTGCATCAGCGCGAGGAGAGCGGTCATCGATGCAGGACTAGGGGTCATGAGATGCTGCTGGTCGTCCTCAGTGACGACCATGAGCTCGAAGCGGCCATCATCCCCATTGGGCCCAGCGACCCAGTTGGCGTTGACAATCTTGACCCGTCGGGTTTGCTCGCTAGCGCCCGGCATACGTGTCACCCCTTCTCATATGCATCTATCGGCGTTCAAATGTTGGTGCCTCG
>WNGF01007518.1_pt1 | contig 15622 bp, 8 predicted proteins | sample 5400641 | NCBI WGS metagenome assembly WNGF01 (sample SAMN13153371, study PRJNA577476) | soil metagenome | isolation source: 80 cm soil or saprolite under grassland replicate 2 | place: USA:California | collected 2016-06-15
TTAAATGGCGCGTCGTGTCGGCGATAAATCGGCAGGGAGCGACGAACTCTCTTCCCCGGAACGATGCCGTAAACTCGCTCTTGCCGAAATAGCAAACATTCGGTTTTAGAGGATTATGGAGACGCCGGCCAAAATAAGCCTGATAGCGATAGGCCGTTTCAATTTCATCGGCCGTAAAGTACCAATCCGAATCCGCCGAACTCGTGCCCACAGCAGACAGAGCCAACAACACGGCGCTGATCAGAATGTTTATGATCGTCGTCATATCCTGCAACTCCCTATTTTACCGGTGCAAGCCGATGAGAACTCAGTCATTGTTTTGGTAACAAGGTAGAGCAATCATGGTGCCGAACCGGGAACATCCGCCAAATGCTTGTTACTACGCACACATGGCGACACAGGCGCGGTTCGGATTGGAGCGCCGCCTAGCAACGTGGTCTGCGAACCGTCAATTGGGTTTCCGCTGTTTGTTCCCGTGGCTTCAGCAAAGCGTGCTTTCATCGAGTCAGAACGCGCGCTCCGGTCCGCCGGATCAAACAAACCCGCATGATCGGGTTCTGGCTATCACCCAAACGCACCGTAACCGATTCGAGGAGGCGCCTAGCGAGATCAAGATGTCCCAATCACAGACTTTATTGACAGTACTTTTGCCGCTGTGGTACGTCCTAGAATGTTAAAAATGACGACTGTTGGGTCACGATCAGGCGATGTAGAAAAAATTCGGACATGACCGATATGGACAAATCGGTATTATTGACGATCATCAGGCGGATACACTCAGAACGAGAGTTCGCTCCGCTGCTGAATCTTCTCACGCAGGAAATCAAAGAATTGATTGGTGCCGATCTGGTGAGCGTTTTCGGATTCGACCGCGAAAGATGCGAGCTCCGGTCTTTTTTTACCCTCAATAACGAAGAAATTCGTTTGGACGCGCGCCTAGGTGTCGCAGGCGCCGTCGCCATGAGCGGCGAATCGGTGAACATCGAAGATGCGCCCAACCATCCACTCTTCTACACGGTCGTCGACTCGCAGACGGGTTACCGTACTCAGACCATTCTAGCTGTCCCCATTAAGAACGTGCGAGAAGAAGTCATCGGCGTGTGCGAAGCAATCAATAAGCAGGCCGGAGCGTTCACGAAAGACGACGCGGAGCTCCTGGAGGCCTTTGCAGCCCATGCCGGCAACGCGATCGAAACTGCTCTGCTTATTCACGCACTCAGAAAAGAGCACGAGCGAAGCGAGCCCAAAGGCGAGATGCAACACAAGGTCGAGATCGGCCAGTCCTATCTACACAATATTGTCGGAATGAGCCCACAGATCCAGGCTATTGTCCGCTTGGTCGATCAAATACGGGAAAGCTCGGTTGACGTGCTGATTCAGGGAGAGAGCGGCACAGGGAAGGAATTAGTCGCCTGCGCACTTCATTACAACAGTCCTCGCTATAACCAACCGTTTGTGGCGCTTAATTGCGCGGCTTTGCCCGACAATCTTGTCGAGGCCGAACTCTATGGCATCGAGAAAGGCGTCGCCACCGGAGTCGATAAAAGAATCGGCAAGTTCGAAGCAGCCAATGGCGGAACCCTATTTCTGGATGAGATCGGCGACTTGAGTTTGACGGCCCAAGCTAAGATGCTTCGTGTGCTCCAACAGCGCAGCATCGACCGTATTGGCGGACAAAAGCCAATGCCCATCGATATCCGGATCATTGCCGCGACCAACAAAAATCTGGAGCGAGCGATCCAAGAGCATACGTTTCGCCCGGATCTCTATTATCGACTGAAAGTCGTTCGGATCCAAACTCCGGCGCTGCGGGAAATCCCACAAGACATTCCCATCATCGCAAACCATTTCCTCAAAAAGCACTGCCACGCCGCCAATGTGGAGCCAAAGCAGTTCACGCCCGCGGCCATGAATCTGATAACAAGTTATCCCTGGCCGGGAAACGCCCGGCAATTGGAAAACGAGGTCAAGCGCCTGGTTGCTTCCGTCAGGGGAAAAACAATCGCGGAACAGCAGTTAGATCTTCCCGGCGAGCCGGGTGAAAAAGTCACTCAAGAAAAAAATCTCTCCTACGACGGGAAAACAATCGACGAAGTCGTCGATGACATCGAGCGCCGCATGATCGAAGGCGCATTGAAGAAATATCGCGGGAACAAACAAAAAGCATCTCAAGAGCTCGGCCTCAGCCGGCAAGGATTGGTAAAGAAGCTGAAGCGATTAGCGATTACAGGCTGACGCAGAATGTCGGCGAGTTTGGATGTTACAAATCGTTAAACGGCGCCGATGCGTTGGCGATGAACAATCGTAGTGTCTCTCTTCCTTTCTTATAGATGTCACGCCGGTGTCGTGTTTAGTGATCTACCACAAGTGATTAGGGGAGGGGAATGTCCCTCCCCTAATGCATGAGTAGTTCCAGGTTGTTATTCATTCGCTATCCCCATACGTTCCGCCAAATTTCAAACGCCGCTGCGCCTTTATCTCGTCATTTCCGAGTGGATCATGATCGCATGGTCCATAGAAATCGATGAAAGCGGTCGAGCTATCATCAAGAACCGGCCGCGACCAGGATAGAGTATCCTCGCGGATCGGCGGGAACTTCATGTGAGTATCCTCGCGGATCGGCGGGAACTTCATGTGGCAATAGCTGGCGTCGGTAGCAGGAACTCGCACGACTTGCCCAGAGCCCAATTCCTCCCCGTACGCCATCGGCACGCCCCAGAACAGCGTGGAAGATACCAGCAGGTTGGACAAAAGTGATACGCTCTTTTTCATTTTTCTCACCTCCTTTCTGTTCGAAATTTTCACTCTCTGATTCCCGCTGAGAGCACCAATCGTGCCAAGACTAAACTCCGTTAGCGCGTCTACGCGAAACCGATTAGGTGCGATGGGCAGTGATAATCTGTCAATGAAAATTCGTGACGGTAGCGACTAAGAGACGGACATTCGATTGATTGCTACATGCGAAGTTACCAGGAGCATAAACTTAGTTGTCGTTCTGTTAATTCCGTTGTCAGAGTTTTTAGAAGACAGAGCACGTGAATCGAAAAACGAGGCAGACCTGTAGTCGCTTCTGAAAAGTGCCTGGCGCGGCGAAAGCGCGATCAAGCGCCGCAGGATCGAAGACGCCCTCCATCAATGCAATGGCAACAAACAAAAAGCGGCTCAAGCGCTAGGCCTGAGCCGCCAGGGGTTGATTAAGAAGTTGAAACGATTGGGAGTCAGTTAGGTGTTATCTACCGCCCTTAGTTTTGGATTGTGGTGCCTCAATAATTTTATTCTTCTGAGCTTCTGCGTAGAATCTCCTACGTTTTTCTAGAGCTGGAGGGAAGGTGCGGCTTCGCAACTCTATAATCGTATCCCATAGTTTCTTTCTCTCCAGTTTCTCAACTTTCGGTTTTGCCAGTTTAGCCTCCCTGGGCTGCGGGGCACCCCAGACCGATACACGCAGAGCGTCTATGATTGCTTCAACATTGCGATCGTTGAGAAAAGAGGAAGCCGAGGGTTTTACCAAAAATTCTCTTACCAAGATCTGGAGAACTTCGAATCCTTGCCTTTGTTCTCCGCCAAAGGTAGCCATCGGCATACTATCTCTCCAGAGGTGTCCCATCCCAGGAAATTCCATTAGGATGCTATCGTGTTTGTTGGCTAGCCCATCGTTAAAAAAATTCTCAGCTTGACCCCCAGCAACGACGGGATCCGCATCTCCTTTTATAATGAGTGTCGGTACATTATGTTTATAGTAGCCTGCATTCCAAGGATAGATAGGTTCCCCGGGGACCACGCCTATTTTTTTGGCCAAGTCTTGAGCAACGGGCCCTTTTACAATGCGCTGAATATCTTCACTCCTAAAAAACCCGTCCTGCTGAATTTGACGGTCCATAACCTCAAGAACCCAGCGGCTGATGCCATCATAAACACCAAAAACATGGTAGGCTCTTCGTGACTTTAATTGTCGAGCGCTTACGCTTAAAATACTCTCTTCGGCTTCCTTGAGTCTTTTTTCGTAAGCGCTGCGGCGCTCCGGACTTAAGCGCATTATTATAGACGGGGTTCTTGCTAATGTGGCCCTGCGATCACCCCTCCCATTTAGCTGTTGTTTTGGCAAGGTTAAGTAATGAGCCATTAGGAGAGCTGCATTGAACTGCGCCTGCTCTGTCCTACTAGGAAATTTCAAATTTTTCTCTGGCCGGCCAAAGAATTGCAGATTTCGCAAGGCTTTGAAAAACTCTTCCGGATACGGAAACGATTTAAGATTTGGATCTCGTTCTTTAAGGTCGGCATAATTCTCCATAACAAAGCTCATCGAACCATAGGTACGATCCAACTCTTTCAGTGTTTGGTTAAGGTTACTTTTAATTTCCCGAATATGTTGATCAGTGACAAAGCTGAGGTCATTGGTTGAATCGCCCTCACGGTGATTCGGCGTGTCAGCGTTTTCACCCGGAGCTACCGCGGCAGCTTTCTTGTTCGATCCGCTTTTAAATGCGTTGCCACTATAGCTTTTTATAATCGCTTCCAAGTTCGAAACCATCAAATTTCTACGGTGATTGCGCGATTCCAGCGATCTTGACGGGGGCGCAAGTAACACCAGTTTTTTTACCTTCGCTGTCCCGTACTTGTTTGCGTAGCGTTGAGCTATCAAAGCCCCATGACTCTCCGCCCAAATCGCATCCCAAGGAGTATCGTTTCCAAGCAGATGAAGCCTGAGCCTTTCGATGTCTTCAACCACGTAATCGGCACGAAGAAATCTATCAAATTTGTTGGACTGCGGAATCTGACTGAGCCCGCTACCACGAACATGAAGATATGCAACGTTATCACCATCGGCTTCCAGTAATTCCAACGCATTCACTTCTCCATGTTTGGCAGGGTCTAAGTCTTCCAATGCGAATATGGTCCCGGGCCCACCAGGAATAAAAAGAACATTCTTAGGGGCTTGGTTGTTAGGATTGGACGGTTTTATAAAAGAATAATGCAAGGAAAACTTACATTTCAGCTTCTTACCAGTAGGGTTGTCTGACGAGACATCTTCGATCTCTAGCTTTTCTGTGTCTTGCTTTAGCAATGCCCTTTGTTTGCTAGATTTCAGTGAACCCATCTCTGCCGCGCTCCATCGCGAGTCGTTTTTCCGCATAATCTGTCTCCTTATTTATCTGTAATTCAGAGCTTTAATACCAAACTCTCCACGCTAATATTTTTCAGCACATCGGATATCACCTGATTCGGATCTTTAACCAATCGCCCCCACACACGTTGTGAAAAAAACCATCGGGTTTGCGAGCTAATGATCGCCGAGGAGTTTGGTCCTATAGTTTACACTCCCCGTCAACTAAGTTGACGGCTCTCTTAGGTCAAAGATCAGATCTACCACTCTTAGCGCGATTTCTGAGTCAAGCTTTACTCCGTTGAAATCGAACAGAGCAAAAGTGAGGCCGCAGGCAAGCGAGAAAATTTTCCCATTCAAGTCAAAAATTCTATACCAACCCTGTACCGGATAAAACCTCGCGTTTAAACCACCACCTTCCGCCATGGACTTCTTTTGCGCACGTCTGGGACAAGGCACTAGGCCAACTTTAACCTCCCGCGGTGAGCGCGTTAGAGCCCCCGCGGAGTTGACGGGAACAAGCAAAAAGCAACTCTTTCGACCTGAGCAGAAAGGGTTGATTAAGGAGTTGAAGCGGACGGGATTACCGGTTTACAAGGTTTGGTCGTATTCGCAGAATGACCTAAGGCCGCACGAGGCTACTTATTGATTCGGGCCAAAAACACTTCACGCGTGGTATAATGATTGTTCAGCGCAGGCTGCTAACTCAACCAGGACCGAATAGAGCAACCGTTACTGCCCCTACTCTTACCTCCCGCGTCGTTTCGCGATATTTTCCTTGATCGCTTTTCCCAAAAGAGGATTTCGTCGAATTACCGCAGAGTAGGCGCTTCGGTTGATTTGCCGCTTTTCGTCCTTATTTTTTGGCTTTCCCGCTGCCTTTATCAACGTCTGGACCTGCGCGTTCAAATCTTTATTCCTCTTAATTAGTTTTCGATTGGCTGCGCGGGCTTTCTTAATTTCACTATCCGGCAATTTCGGTGATTTTCCCATCTTTGAGAACCTCCATTCCAGATTTATATTTATGTAGTGGCTTAACCTAGTCTTAGCAATGATTCATGTCAACAATTTTTTTTGCTTTCCGCAGGAATTAGAGACGGAGATCAATTTTCATCCAAGGCGTTCGCCGCTACCACGTTACATTAGCTTGGGTCCAGCATGACGGCACAATGCACAATCATCTTGTTTCTGGTAGCTGACAGTGAAAATGACCGTCGCCCACCGACTTGGGTTTTTCTTCGTTCGCCTGAAGAAAATCCATACTTTTCTTAACTTCGCTATCATTCCGGAATTGCGCGATCGAAAGCTGTTGAAACTTATCCACGATTGTCCTTAAAGCGTCACCGTATTTTGTTATTTCGAAGTTCGCAAGTTTAGGCAACGACATGTCATGCCCCATCCCACGGAATACGAGGAGAAACCGCTGGCCTTCCCTGAGGCCATGATCGAAAAAGTCTTCGGCTTGACATCCTGCGGTTACGGAATCGGCGCTCCCTTTTAAAATGAGAGTGGGCACCTGATGCGGATGACCTTTCGGGCTCCAGCGACAGATCTCCTCATTCGGATTGATGACTCCGATACTCTTAGCTTGTGTTCGCACAGGCTGCTTTTCATCTGCAGGCCCACTAACAAAGTCTTTGATTTTTTGAGCTTTGAAACAATCGCTGCTTACTCCCAACATTGTAACATCCCAGCGAGTGACGCCGTCATACACACCAAAAACATAATAGGCCCTGCGCGATCTAAAATTACTTTCGTTTCCTTCACCGACCATGCTTAAAAATTCTTTCTTGATAGCGGCAATTCGCTTACAAAATTTACCTTTGCAAGCAGAGTTGTCGAGAAACGAATTATCTAGCGTGCATTGTCCCTCTTCAGTTCCAGGACCGGCTCGCGACAGATAATAACCCACCAGTAGCGCCGCATTCACTTGCTGATTGATGTCACCGACATACAAGGACAAGTCTTTTTGTGGTGCGCCAGAAAGTTGTATCTGTTTCAAAGCAATAAAAAATTCCTGGGGATAACCCAAGTCCTTTTTGAAAGGAGCCGAATTTTGTATATCGGCGTAATGGTCAACCACAAAATCCACTGAACCGTAGTATTTCTCTATTATTTTCAGCTTCTCCTCAAGCGCTTTAGTAATAGCCTTGATTGTGAAATCCGGTTCGTTCTTGCCTTCACTTCCATCGGTCTTGGTCTTCAAGAAGCAAAAATCATACGTGCCGGTCTCACCTGTCATTCCTATAAGTTCCTTAACCGTGTTTATTATTGTCCCTGCCAAGCTTCTGATGGGGACCTGTAATAATCTGTCTTGCTTACAATCGCAGGGGTCCGAAGCTTTCGCTCGAAAAAAGGTGTATATTCTTTCCAGGTTAGACACAGTCATCGCCAAGCGAGCGTTCAAAGTGTCCCTGGTCCTCACAACGGGGGCGGAAAGAATCAGTCTTCTAACAAAGTGATTTTGGGGATTGTCGCTTTGCCCATATCTTTGCGCATATAGTTGCGCTACTACCGTGCCCCAGCTGTGGGCATAGATTACATCCCATGGCTTTGCTATCTTTTTGTCTTTGTCCCAGAGTACTTCCTTTCGAATTCTTTCTATATCCTCGACAACGTACGCGGCGCGAAGAAACTGATCGTACTCATTATCAAGCGGAACAAGGCTTTTGCCGCTCCCGCGCACGTCAAAATAGACAACGTTATGTGTCTTTTCTAGGAAACCCAGCATACGGTTGTCCGGGGCGTTTCTCATGACGATCTGACCCGGACCACCGCTGATGAAAAGGATATTCCTGCGGGTCGGATCCTTGAGGTTAAACCCTTCGGAAGTAAAATAGTAAAGTGGAAACACGCATGCCTTGGGATTATCTTTACAGCGAAAGTTAAATGGAAATTGAACTCCCTCTGGTAAAAGACTAACATCATCAATAACGCCGTGTGGATTGCCAAATAACTGGAATATGCCTTCGAACAATCCCTCCCTTTTTCTAAGTGCTGGCGGCGTTACATCCTCCTCTTTCCACGCAGTTCCACGAGCATCCTGAGGCACATTCGCGACGACAATAACAACTAGAAAAAATACCACGGGTCTAAGAAACAACCTTGTCATAAAAGCCGTCCAACAAAGCCAGTTGCGCGGTCGAGATCATGGTGAAACAGCTCGAGAACTGTTAACTTTGCCTTCTTTCGCCGCACCATCTATCGAGATATTCGACACTCGGCAACCTGGTTGAAGATTGACCCGTGTAAGTATTATCTGAAAACTATCTATTATTTTGGCGATGAGCCGTTCATCAAAAAGATCTGTCTTATAAGTTACAGCTCCCGTCAACTTTGTTAACGTTTCGCGTAGCTCAATCATCAAATCCAACGTTGACATCGTTATCCCGGGATGTGCCAGACGGTTTTTCCCATCCCACGGCGCAAAGATCAGGCCAGAATCATCCCGAGATTGAAAAGCTAAATTCCGGTAATTGAACAGCACCTGGAACAAAGGTTGTCGGGCCGTTTGTGGTTTCTTTTCTAACGCAGATTCCAGTTCTTCGATGGGTACGTCCTGGTGCGCGAAGGCTTCAAGTACATTCTTCTGGACGCGCTTTAGAAGTCGTCGGAATGTCCACTGGGGCGGCACCCGAGTGCAGATGATTACGGTGTTAACGAAGTAGCCAATCAATTTTTCAGTTTCCTTCAGACTCCGGTTGGCCGCTAGAGTTCCAACCCGTATATCCCTTTGACCAGTAAAACGGTGAAGCAAGATATTTAAGGCCGTCAGGATAATCATGAAAGGAGTGGAGCTTTCCTGACGAGCGAGCGCATTAATATCCGCAAAAAACGTTGGGTCAAATTCAAATAGCCGGCGAGAAGTCCGAAAACCTACGCTTCTTTTTTTTCTGCGATCTTTTTGAAATTCAAGCATGGGCAAGATACCGGAGAGTCGTTTTTGCCAATAAAGAATTTGGATTTTTAATAATCCACGTCGCAACACATCCTGCTGCCACCAAACGAAGTCCGCAAACTGAATCCGCAACTCGGGAAGCGGAGATGAACGTCCGCAGGAAAAGGCATCGTAGAGCGCCGCCAGGTCGTTTCGAAACACCCCCATCGACCATTGGTCCGCGATGATATGATGCATGGTAACAAGCAAAATGTGCTCGTTCTCAGTCAGGCGAATTAGTTTCGTTCGCAGCAGAGGAGCTTTTTCTAAATCAAAGGCGGCGCGCGCATCTCGTCGCGACAATTTGGTTGCTTGTTTGTCCCGTTTGCTTGCAGGTAGATGAGACAAATCCGTAACACGCAATTTGATTCGCGGCTTTTTATCGACGACCTGTACGAGTCGACTATCGATCTCAGTGAAAACGGTGCGCAGTGCTTCGTGACGGTTCACGACTTCTTGTAAACTCTTATGTAGGACAGTGGCGTCGAGCGGACCTATAATCCGGTAGGCGTAAGGCATGTTCAGAAGCTCAGTACCGGGAAGTAATTCGTCCACGATCCAAAATTGCTCCTGGGCCTGTGAAGCAGGTAAACACCCGTTGCGTGATACTGGCACAAGCGGCGGCAACTCACGGGATCGACGTCCCTGGATAATTCTTTCGATCTTAAGCGCGAACTGAGCCACAGTCGGGGCCTCGAAAAGAGCGCGGAGTGGGATCTGCCTACAAAACACATCCCGCAGTCGAGCGACGACCTGGGAACCGAGCAAGGAGTGACCTCCCAGCTCGAAGAAATTGTCGTGGATCCCAAGTCGCTCTATTTTTAAGACATTCCGCCAAACTTTTGCCACCAATGCTTCAATTTCCGTGCGCGGCTCGATCAAACTCTGATCAAGCGCTGGTTTGGCACCTTCCGGCGGGGGAAGCGCCTGCCGGTTGACTTTCCCGTTCGGCGTCAGTGGTAGATGGTCCAGCGCTATGAAAACGGACGGCACCATGTAGTCAGGAAGTCTTTTCATTAGAAAGTTTCTCAGTTCATGGGGAGAGGGATTCGGCACAGAAGCGACGATATAGGCGATCAATCGTTTGCTGGAATCTAAACTCCCACGTCGAGGTTCCCCGTCATTCCAAGCTACAACAACACTTTCATATACGGCTGGGTGTTGATCCAGTGCAGCCTCCACTTCAGCGGGCTCGATGCGGTATCCTCGGATTTTGACCTGATTGTCCGCTCGGCCGAGAAACTCAATATTTCCGTCGGGCATATAACGAGCCAAATCGCCAGTTCTGTAAAGACTTGATCCCTCGTCATGGTTAAATGGACTCGGAATAAATCTCCTGGTGGTTAACTCTGGCCGATTCAGATATCCGCGGGCCAATCCCTTGCCACCAACGTACACTTCTCCAGGCACACCGATAGGAACCGGCTGTAAGAGAGAATCCAACAAATAGATCTGCGTATTGCTAATCGGGCGACCAATTGAACTCCTGTTACCTGAAATCGGGTTGCAGGCCACAGCGAATGTAACATCAGCAGACACTTCAGAGGAACCGTAAAGATTGAGTAGAGTGCTCTGAGGTAACAATTTTCGAAACCGCTCCATAGTCTCAATCCGCAGCGGCTCTCCGCTGCTGGACCAAAGTCTTAGCTTAGGCAATCTTGTTTGAAGATTAGTGCTCGTTTCCAAAATCGCGCGCAGTAGCGAAGGCACCAGAACGATTCGCGTTACCCGATCTTTCGCAAGCGCCTGGATCAGCAGCCGGGAATCCCTTACGACCTGTTCAGGAATTATTATCGACGGAACTCCTTGTAATAACGGACCGAAGATTTCCCAAACCGAGTCCACAAAACTGAGCGAAGTCTTGATACAACTAACTTCGCGTGCGCCGAACGGAAACGCCCTCCACATCCATGAAAATCGATTGACCGAGCCTCGATGAAGCCCGATGATTCCTTTGGGGATTCCCGTAGAGCCCGACGTATAGATCACATAAGCAGCGCTATCGGGCGTCACTTCGCTTCTGGGATTGCCTGATTTGGCTCCGTTGAAAAGGCTCAACCGCTCCAAACACAGTGACACCGCTCTCGTTTGAGGGAGATTTGGAAGGAGATGTTTTTGATATAACAAGATGGACACCTGAGAATCTTCGACCATGAAATGTAATCTCTTCTTCGGATAGGTCGGATCCAAAGCCACGTAGGCTCCGCCCGCTTTAAGGATCCCCAAGAGACCAATGATCATCTCCAACGATCTGTCTACGCAGATCGCAATCAGCTTTTCTGGCCCCACTCCCAAACTCATGAGATGATGCGCGAGTTGATTCGCGCGGGTGTTTAACTCCCGGTAGGTCAAATGTCGCCCTTGAAAGCTTACGGCGACCGCGTTGGGAGTTTGTTCTACCTGCCGCTCGAACAACTCGTGAATACATTTGTCTTTGGGATAGTCTGTGGCCGTGTCATTCCACTCTACGAGCAATTGATGCCGCTCCGCATCTGTAAGTATCGATAAAGTTGAGATGGGCTGGTCACTGTCTGTGATTATTGCTTCCAGCAGGGTTCGAAGATGTCCCGCCATCCGCTCGATCGTCGCAGGATCGAAGAGATCCGTGCTGTATTCGAAATAGCCAATAAATTTTCCCTGGCGCTCACGCAGAAACAGGGACAGATCAAACTGCGAGCGACCTGTCTCAGAATCGATGGCATCGACTCGCAGATCGTTGAGCTGAGAAAATGGCTTTGTTGCGTTCTGCAAAACAAACATGACCTGGAACAGTGGATTGCGACTCAAGTCGCGTTCTACCTGTAGCTCCTGAACCAGTTTTTCGAACGGCACGTTTTGATGCTGATATGCAGCAAGGCAAACGTCGCGAACGCGCGCGAGAAGTTCCTTGAAGGTTGGATTGCCGGATAGATCCGAGCGCAAGACCAGCGTGTTGACGAAAAAGCCGATCAACGGCTCAAGTTCGGTTCGGGTGCGATTTGCGATCGGCGATCCTATGACTACATCCTCTTGCCCGCTGTAACGGTGTAGCAACACCTGAAATGCCGCCAGCAGGGTCATGAAAGGAGTCACGCTTTGGCGATGGCTCAACTCATTGATGGCCCTGCTAAGCGACTGCGACAGACTTATTGCTTGCCTGGCACCGTAAAAGCTTTGTCGCGCTGGACGTGGTCGGTCGGTGGGTAGATTGAGAATCGAGATATCGTGGAGCTGTTTTTTCCAATAGGCAAGCTGAGCTTCGACCGCGTCGCCTTGCAGCCACTCCCTCTGCCAGGCGGCAAAGTCGGAATACTGGATCGGAAGATCGTTCAACGGAGAAACCCTGTCGCTGACGAAAGCTTCATACAACGTCCAAAGCTCGCGCGTGAGAATACCCATCGACCAGGCGTCGGACATCATGTGGTGCGTGGTCATAATAAGGACATGCTCGTTAGCGGCGACTCGCAGCAGTATCGCTCTTAGGAAAAGGCCTACCGAAAAGTCGAAGGGCCGCAATGCTTCTTCTTGAATCCGGCGTTGTACCTCGGCTTCGCGCTCGCCCCCGGAAAAGTTCTGCAGATCGAAAATAAAAAGCTTTACTTGAAACTCGTTGGTGGCGATTTGTACGGGCCGGCCATCGACAATGCGAATCAGAGACCGCAGGACTTCGTGGCGCCGGAGAATTTCGTTCAGGCTGGCTTCGAGTGCGCCGATGTTCAGATTTCCAATCAACCGTGAAGCGCGGCAAATATTGTAAACGGTGCTGCCTGGTTGGAGCTCTTCTAAAAACCATAGCCGCTCTTGTGCAAACGACAAGGCCGCGGCGACTTCGGCCGCGCGCCGTACAACCGCTGGCGGGATGAAAGTTTCTTTCGGTTGATTAATGCGGAGAAATTCGAGCAATTCCTGCTTGCGTTCAACCAGCTGTCCACGCAGGTGATCGCTCAGCACGCCCTTCGGTGCGTTGATGCGTAAACGATCTCCTTCGGCTTTCAACCGTACGTCGAGGCTTTTCAGGTGGGAGAGAAATTCCGCAACGCTTATAGCTCGATCTCCTCTCGATCAGAACCGTCCGTGATCAGCGCCGTCTTGTCTGCCCGTAGTCGAACCTCGATCTCTTTGGCAAGCCCCGCAACTGTCGGAGACTCGAGAAACGTTCGCAGCTCTAAACTTACGCCAAATGCCTCTCTGATGCGCGCCGCCGCTTGTACCGCCAGCAATGAATGTCCCCCAATACGGAAGAAATTCTCTTCGATACCGACCTGCTCCCGACCAAGCACTTGGGAGAAAATGGCAGATAGCTTTGCTTCTGCTTCGGTTCGTGGAGGCGCAATCGGCTTGGATAAGCTCGACAGAAATTCCTGCACCGGTGGAAGCGATCGATAATCGACTTTCCCGTTGGGACTCAGAGGCAGTTGCTCTAAAAGGACGAAATGGGCAGGCACCATGTAGTCGGGAAGGCGGGTACTGAGATAGCCATGCAACAGGTTGGTCAAACTTTGCGAAGCTTCCTCGCCCCCGACGATGTAGGCAACTAAACGGCTGGCCAGTCTTGGGTCTCGAGTCTCGGGTCTAGAGTTTTCAAGATTCGGCATCTCGTAATTCTGCAAAATAACTGCGGCTTCTCTCACTGCCGGATGCTGCTGCAGGACCGACTCAACTTCCTCCAATTCAACACGGAAGCCGTGTATGTTGACGCACCGGTCGTTGCGTCCGGCCCATTCGACGGCTCCATCTGGCAAATATCGTCCCATCTCTCCGGTTCGATATAGCCGATCTTTTGGATCATCGGTGAACGGATTCGTTATAAATTTTTCTTTGGTGAGTTTTCCGTCTCCGATGTACCCTTCGGCCAAGTGAGGGCTACGCACATAAAGCTCGCCTAGCTCACCGACTCCTGCTAGTTGCTCTGCTCTATTCAGCAGCAGAAGCTGAACGTCCTTAATACCACGGCCCAACGGGATCGGCCGGTTGGCATTGCCGCGGTTCGTTTCGAAGCTAGCCGGAATCTCGTAATAGCCAACCGCGCGTTGCGTTTCAGTAGCACCGTAGAAAACACCGATCATAGCATTAGGCAACACCCTACGAATCTCGGCGACCAGACCCGTGGTTAAAACATCGCCTCCGAATAAAACGCGCCGTATCTCAGGTAACGGCTGAGCCCCGGCAGTCAACAAAAGTTGCCCTAGCGCCGGGGTGAGATGCAGAACTGAAATCACGTTCGCCCTCAACCACTCAGTCAACCGCGTCGGTTCTCTGACAATCTCCGCCGGCGGCACATAGAGCGTCGCACCCAATGCGAGCGGCGTGAACACATCTCGATGCAAATGATTGTACGCGAGACCGGAGAGCAGACAGAAACGATCCATCTCATGCAAGTCGAACGCTTCCTTCTGCCACGGCAGAAAGTGGGTTATGGGTCCATGCCGGCAGACCACGCCCTTGGGCTCTCCTGTGGACCCGGAGGTGAACGCAATATAGGCTGGGTCGCTGGCACTCGTGATCACCTCTGTCGCGATCTGGGGCTGCTGGCTCAGAACTTCGGCGACCATCTGTTTACCTACCGGTAATTTCACACGGCAGGTAAGATCAAGCGTCTCCAAGCAGTTCGCGAGCTCTTCGCCTAGCTCTCCCGCCCCACCCATTTGGATCCATCCTTTTGGTCGCGCAATTCGTAAATAGGAGGTTAATCGGGCCGGCGGGTATGCCGGATCGAGAATGAAAAATGCTGCGCCGGCCTGGAGAACCCCGAGCAACGCTAGAACCAAGGAGGGACTACGATGCGCATAGATCGCTACGATATCCTTCGGCCGAATTCCGTTTGCGAGGAGATAGTTCGCTAGCCGAGCACTGCGCTGATCAAGCTCCTGATACGTCCAAGTATTGTCGCTATCGATGACAGCCAGCTTCTCCGGTGTTATCCTTGCCCGCTGTGAGAACAATTCGTGAATCGCTCCTTCCCACATGTCGTCGAGAACTTCCTTCGGGTCCGGAAGTACGGTGCGCGATATGTCAGTCACTAGCGACAACTGGCTGATGGGCAGCTCGGGGTGACCCGCGACTTGATCGAGGAGAGTAGCCCATTGGTCCAACAGCAAAGTAATTCGACCTTCGCGGAATAGCGCGGTGTTGTAGACAGCCGCCAGTTCGATCCTTCCGCCCACTTCGGGCGCGTGCAGTACGATGTCGAATTTTGCTTCCGGATCGATCTGCGCAAGCTTGGTTACTTCGCAACCGGCTAAAGTCAGTATGCGCTCGGAGGTGTCGGCGATATTGAAGAGAATATCGAAAATCGGATTGCGTCCAGGCTCGCGCCGCGGCCTGATTTCTTCAACGACTTTCTCGAAGGGGACGTCTTGGTTCGTGAAAGCATCTAGACAGAGCTCACGGGCGCGTTGCAGCAAGGTCACGAAGCTTGGATCGCCGGAAAGATCAGCGCGCAGCGGCAGAGCGTTGATGAAAAAGCCGATCAAACCGTCGGTCTCCGGGTAATTGCGTCCGGCGATCGTCGAACCCATGACGATGTCTTCCTGACCGGTGATCCGTGACAGCAAAATGTTAAACGTCGCGAAGAGCGTCATGAACATCGTGACGCCGTGCCG
>WNGF01006450.1_pt1 | contig 15621 bp, 10 predicted proteins | sample 5400641 | NCBI WGS metagenome assembly WNGF01 (sample SAMN13153371, study PRJNA577476) | soil metagenome | isolation source: 80 cm soil or saprolite under grassland replicate 2 | place: USA:California | collected 2016-06-15
GGCCGGCTCGTCGGCGCGGCGTCGGACGACGTCGTCGAGGCGCGGGCGGCGTGGGCGCGCGACGCCGGTCGCCTCGAGGCGTTCGCGCGCGCGGGGACGGTGACGGGCGCCGGCATGCCCTCCACGTTCCTCGCGGCCGCGGGCGCCCGGCTCGATCGCACCCTCATGCGCACCGAGCGCTGGACCGTGTCCGCCGGGGGGGCCGCCGAGGCGACCCACCACGCGCGCGATCTCTCCGGACTCCGGGACGGCGACTTGGCGTCGCCGCGGCTCTTCTCCCCCCCGCTCTTCCTCGCCGTCTCGCCGCGGCTCGCCCTCGCGCGCGCGGGGGCGGCGGGCGCGCGCCTCACGCTCGACGCGGGCCCCGCGCTCCAGCTCGTCTCGGGACCGGGCGCCACCCTGCGCGCGGGCGGCGACGTCCGCATCTCGCTCGTCCAGCCGCTCGCAGAGCGGCTCCGGGTCGCAGCCGAGCTCCGGGCGGAGCGGATCGCGCCCGTCTACGCGCGGCTGTCCGCGGCCGGCTCGCTCGCCGTGGTGTTCTGATGGCGGAGACGCTCGCCGGGTTCGCCGCAGGAGACGCGCCGCTCGACGCGCGCGTCCGGATCGCGCGCGAGCTCGCCCGCGCCGTCGCGGCGCTCCACGCGCGCGGCCGGGTCCACGGCGCGCTCTCGCCCTCCGCGGTGCTCGTCATCGGAGACGCGGTCGTGCTCGCCGCGCCGGCCGCGCCCTCCTCCCCGCTCGCCCGCGCGGGCTACGACGCGCCGGAGGTCGCGCGCGGCGGCCGGCCGACGCGCCGCTCCGACGCGTTCGCGCTCGGCGCGCTCGCGCAGCTCGTGATCACGGGGCGCGGCCCGTTCGACGGTCCGGGCGCGCTCGAGGTCACGCGTCGCGTCCTCTTCGAGGAGCCGCGGCCCGCGCGCCTCGACGCCCCCGCGCTCACGCCGGAGGAGGAGGGGCTCCTCGCGCGGTTCCTCGAGAAGCGCCCCCGCCGCAGGGCGCGGCCGGCGGACCTCGCGCGCGCTCTCCGAGCAGGCGAGGCACACGTGCGGTCGAGCAGGACCCCGACACCGATCCCGACCCCGACGTCCGCGCACCCTGAGCGTAGCGCCGCCGCAGGCGGCGCGAAGTCGAAGGGGACCCCGACTCCGATCGCGACCTCGACCTCGACCTCGACCCCGACCGCGACGCGATCCGTGCCGCAGCCACCCGCCTGCGCCACCTCGCCCGCGCGGCGGCGGCGCGCACGGCGGCCTGGGCCGCCGCCCTCGATCGCAGGCTCCCGCCCTCACCGCTCCACCGCGCCGGGATCGCCGCGCTGCCGCTCCTCGCCATCGCGCTTACGCTGCTGCCGAGGTCGGACGCCGCCCTCGCGCGCGACGTCGAGGCGGCGATCTCTGCCGGAGATCTCGGCGGCGCCCGCCTGCGGCTCGACGAAGCCGCCCGCGCCGGCGCAGACCTGCCGCTCGTCGAGAAGCTCCGGGGAGATCTCGCCTGTGCGCGCGGGGCGCCGTCGGAGTGCGTGCGGCGCTACCGGATCGCGCTCGCTGCGCGCCCGGAGCTGAGGGACGACGCCGCGCTCCGGCGGAACGCGCGCGTCCTGCTCGGCCGCGACCAGGGCTGCGCCGCGCGCCGCGCGGCGGCGCTGCTCCTCGGAGAGCTGCGGGACCCCGAGGCGCTCCCCGCGCTCGAGGCCGCGCGCCGCTCGAGCGGCCTCTTCGCGTTCCTCTGCACGGGGGACTCGATCGAGCGCGCCATCACGGCGACGCGCACGGCCGTGGCGGAGCGCTGATGGCTCGCGCTACGCGACGAGGAGCGTCGGGTCCGGCGCGGCGAGCGGGCCAGCGGCGTGGATCGTGATCCTCTCGCCATCGACCTCGAGCGCGAGGTCGAGCGCGGCCTCGAAACGGATCCGCGCGAGACCGATGCCGCCGCGCGACTCCGGGTCCTCGCGCATCGCGGCCACGTAGCCCTCGAGCGCGTTCGCGTGCGACCGCATCCGGGCGAGGCGCGAGCGGAGGACCTCGATCTGGTCGGCGCGCGCGTGATTCGAGACCGAGACGACGACCCGCTCGCGGGAGCGGTCCAACTCGAGCTTCATCTCGATGTCGGGCGTCGCCGCGTTCGCGATCGCGTTCTGGACGAGCTCGTGCGCGGCGAGCGCGACCTGCTCCTCGCGCTCGGCCTCGGGGCAGGCGTTCGCGCAGAACCTCGCGACGAACCGGCGGATGTCGTCGACGACCACCCACGACGGCTGCATCCGAAGGAAGAGGATCGCGGCGTCGGTGTGGGCGATCGTGCGCATCAACGTACCTCCCCGTGAGGGCACCGTGCTCCGCCCACACGCAAGGGACGGTATTGCAAGGTCGGCGCCGGAGAGTCGCTCCTCGCTCCGGTCGGAATTCCGCGCGCTTCCGCCCCCGCCACGCGAGTGCGCCGGCGGGGCGGGGTGAACCCCGGGTGACGCGATCACCGTCCCTCCGGCCCCCATCCCCGTTCACTCCCGCGCCCTGGGCACGTCGGCGGAGTGACGCCGCGCGATCACCTGGGCACGGAAGTAGCGGCCGAGGATCGCGCGGTGGTCCTCCCCGGCGGCTGCGCGGCGCGCCGCGCCCGCCTGGCACAGCCCGACACCGTGACCGTGGCCGGTGCCTCGTACGACGACGCGCCCGTCCACGTCCGCGAGCGAGAACCGCGAGCTCCTCACCACGCCGCGCCCGAGGGCCGCGTCGAGCGCCCGCGCGAAGGCGTCGCCCGAGAGCCGCCACCTGCCGCGCGCCCCTTCCACCCGCCCGATCCAGCCGCCGGCGCCAGGCGAGAGCACCACGTCGGCGGCCCGAAGGCGCCGCCCCACCGCCGCAACCGCGGCCACGTCGCCCGCGAGCGCGAGGCGCACGGCGTCGGCGAGGCGCGCGGGATCGACCTCGGCGCGCCAGGCGGGCCCGCTGCAGCCCGGGTCGGGACCCGCCGCGCCGCCGCTTCCGTCCGCGCCGAACGCCTCGCGCGGATCCGCGGTGTGGCCGCCGCAGGACGCGTGGAACGCCGCCGCCGCTACCTCGCCCGAGCGGAGCACGAGCACCTCGCCCTCGGTCGCTTGTGCCGCCCGCTCCGCCGCGGCGAGGTGCGCCGCGGGGATCCCGCCGCCGCGCAGGAGCTGGCAGTGGGCGAGGTCGCACAGCGCGCCGCCGGGATGCCGGTCCCGAGCGGCGAGCGCGTACGAGCGGACCGCGACCGCCTGCGCCTCGAGCGCCGCCGCCGGAGTCCCGGGCCGGGTCTCGGAGGCGACGACCGCAGCGACGTACGGCTCGAGCTCGAGCTCGCCTCGGATCTTCAGGCTCCCGCGCTCCGCGCGGATCGAGAGGGCGCCTTCGTACGTCCGCGCGCGCTCGCCCGGGACGTCTATGCGCCAGGTGCCCGGCGGGAACGCGAGGCGCGGGACCGGGCGGCCGTCGACGAAGAGCCCGTCCCCCCGCGCCGCGAGCGAGCGGACGACGCCGTCTCCGCGAACTGCCAGCGTCCGCGGCGCCAGCTTCCCGAGGAGCTCCACCGGCACCCGGGGACCGGCGCCGAGCGCGAGGGCGAGGGCGAGGGCGATCACGTGCCGCCACCGCGCACGGTGTAGCGCGCCGTCGCCGCCGGGGCCGAAGCCCCGGGCAGCCAGACCTCGAGACGGTGGACGCCGGGGCGCGCCGGGAGCCGCGCCGCGAACGGCGGCGCGAGCACGACCGGCTCGCCGTCGAGCCGGACCTCCGCCGGCGCCGTGCCGCGCGGCAACGCGAGCCGCACCGGGACCGCCTGGGCGCCGTCGGGGTAGCCCGCCTCGACGAGGTACTCGTCGCCGTCACCCGGACTCAGGATCCGGACCGCGCCGCCGCTCCCGGCGAGCCCGGCCTCGATGCCCTCCGCGTGCGCCCAGGCGAGGTGCTCTGCCGGGAGATCGAGCGCGGGCCGGCCGGGCGTGCCGGGGCGGTGCAGGTCGCACGCCTCGCGCGGCGCCGTGCCCGGGAGGAAGACCTCGTCGAGCGACGCGGGACAGTTCGGGCCGGCGCGCTTCCCCGAGAGCGGACAGACGGCGGCGTGGGCGAGGGCGCTGCGATCGAGGAGCGGCGCCGGAGAGAGCCCGCGCATCGCCCGGATCATCACCCGGCCGAAGATGGGCCCGGCGCCGGTGATGCCGGAGACACCCTGCATCGGCCGGCCGTCGAAGCTCCCCACCCAGACCGCGACGGTCCGCTCCGAGGTATAGCCCGCGGTCCAGTTGTCCACGTACGCGCGCGAGGTGCCCGTCTTCGCCGCGACCGGGAACGGCAGCCGGAGCGCGTTCTGGAGGCCGAACGCCGGCGCGCGCGCCGCCTCGTCGGAGAGGACGTCGGAGAGGAGCGTCACCGCGCGCGCGGGGAGGAAGCGGCGCGGGGTGAGCTCTCGCGCGGGCGCGAGCGGGCGGCCTGCACCGTCCGCGGCGGCGCGGATCTCGACGAGCGGCTCGACGACGCCGCCGCGCGCGAGGCCGCGGTACGCGCGGGCGAGCTCGCGCAGCGACACGTCGCCATTCCCGAGCACGAGCCCGGCGCCGTAGATGTCGGCTGAGGCCTCGAGCGACGCGAACCCCGCCGCGCGCAGGACGCGCAGCACCGCCTCAGGCCCGAGCGCCTCCGCCACCCGCACCGCCGGCACGTTGTAGCTGTTCTGAAGCGCCGCCCGCAGGCGCACCGGTCCGTGCATCCGGCGGTCGTAGTTGCGCGGCGCCCAGTCGCCGCCGGCGGTCGCGAGGTGAGCCTCGGCGTCCGAGAGGACGGTCGCGGTCGTGAAGCCGCGCGCGAGGGCGAGCCCGTAGGCGAACGGCTTCAGCGCCGAGCCGGGCTGGCGGAGCGCCCGCACGCCGTCGTTCTGCCCCTCGCTCCGGGCGTCCAGGAAGTCGGCCGAGCCGACGTAGGCGAGCACCTCGCCCGACGCGTTGTCCACAACGACGACCGCGCCGTTCGCGAGGCGCACGTCGGCGGCGAGCTCGGCCTGGAGGATCTCCTCGACGTCGCGCTGGAGCGCGGGGTCGATGGTCGTCTCGACCGCGGCGGCGCCGTCGAGCCCGAGCGCGGGCAGCGCGCGGACGAGCGCGTCGACGAGGTGCGGCGCCTCGAACGTGCGCGGCGCCGGCGCGAGATCGAGCGGTGCCGCGAGCGCGCGCGCCACCTCCTGCGGCGAGGCGAGCCCGAGCTCTTGCATGCGGCCGAGGACGTGGGCCATCCGGGCGCGCGCCGCGGGCTCGTGGCGCCAGGGCTCGTACCGCTCCGGCGACTGGACGACGCCCGCGAGGAGCGCCGCCTGTCCGAGCGACAGGGTCCGCGCCGGCCGCGCGAAGTAGGTGAGCGCCGCAGCCTCGAGGCCGTAGGTGCCGTTCCCGAGGTAGACGCGGTCGAGGTAGGCGCGCAGCACCTCTTCCCGCGGCACGTGCGCGGAGATCCGGAGCGCCCAGAGCGCCTCGAGGAGCTTCGCGCCGAGCGTGCGGCGGTGCGGGGCGAGCTCCGGGACGACCTGCCGCGCGAGCTGCATCGGGACCGTCGAGGCGCCGCTCACGATCCGCCGGCGCGCGATCGCCTGCGCCGCCGCCCGGCCGGCTGCGAGGACGTCGACGCCCGGATGGCGGTCGAAGCGCCGGTCCTCGGCCGCCAGGGTCGCGGCGCGCACGAGCGGCGGAATGGGCTCTCCCGGCGGGAGCGGAAGGCTCCGCCCGTCGGCGCGCGAGCGCACCTCGCGGAGGAGGCGGCCGGTCCGGTCCGAGAAGCGGATCGCGGCGATGGGGCGGCGGTCGAGGAGGGCTTTCGGTAGGGGACAGGCGACGAAGAGCGCTGCCCCTGTCACGCAGAGCGCGGCGAGCGCGAGAGCCGTTCTGGTGAGTCGACGGTTCACCTGACCTCGGACGCAGCGATGTTGCGAACGGAAAGACCGGTATCTGAACCCGACGTGAATGAGCCCGTCGCCATCCACGCCCAGCTACCTCGCCGCGACGCTCTCGCTCGCGACCACCTTGAACGTCCCCCCATCGGACCTGCCGAAGACCTCAGGGCTGTACATCTCCTCCGCGTGCGCGGGCGTGAGCGCGAACTCCCCCGGCGTCGTGGCCCGCGCGACGAAGCTCGCGACATGGAGCCCCGGCGGCAGCTGGTCCGCGAAGAGCACGAGCCGGTCGTCCCGCTTCTCCTCGAACACGAAGGGGGTCCAGAAGCGGAAGCCCCACGGGTCCTCGTACCGTCCGTCGTCGCTCATCCCGACGTCGGAGAAATCCTCCTCGCTCTCCGCCTCGTAGCCCTCCTGTGGCCCCTCGGCGCGCGCCGCGGGGTCCTTGCGCGCGGTGGTCGCGAGCGAGGTGTCCACGATCTCGAGCCCGGCCGGGATCGGCACCGAGACGGCGACGTAGTGCCGCTCCTGTGCCGTCCCGACGCGGACGCGGACGCGGACGAGCTCGCCCGCGCGCACCGTCCGGATCTGCCCGCCGCCCTCGTACGGCTCGATCCAGCGCTGGACGAAGATCCCTCGCTCGAGCGGATCCTTCGGGACCTCCGCCGGCGCGTAGCGCAGGAGCGCGCCGTAGTAGAGGACGCCCGCCTTTCCGTCCCGCCTGAAGTCGAGCGGGAGCGGCTCCTTCGAGCGTGGCAAGTCCGCCATCGCAAGCTTCGTGACCTTGACGTCCGTCGAGCGGCCCTCGAACGGAACCTCGGCGAGCGCCTTCCCCGCGAGCGTCACGCGGCCGGTGAACGCGGGGACGTCCTTCTCCTTCGTCCGCGCGATCTCGGCGAGCGCCATGAGCGCGAACGCCGCCTCCTGGGTGTTGCGGAACCGCCCGTCGCCCTTGCGCACCTTCGCGAGGTAGGCGGCCATCTTCGCGACGTGGGGGTGATCGGGCGCGACGTCGGCGAGCGTCGCGAGGACGATGCCGGTCGTGCGCGTGTCGGAGGACCAGAGGGTGGCGTAGGTGAGCGGGTCCGTCTCCTCGAGGTGGACCTCGGCGGCCGACTCCTTCGCGTGGTTCATCACCTCGACGAGGAGCTTGCGCGCGTCGGCCCGGTCGCCCGCGCCGACGTACATCGCGTCGGCGAGCATCGCCTGCGCGAAGAGCGGCAGCCGGTGCCTGCGGTCGAAGAGCTCTCCGTAGTAGGACGCGCGCGGCGCGCCGGTCCGGGCGAGGGAGTAGAGCGCGAAGACCCGCGTCGCCTCCCACGGCGGCGCGCACGAGGCGCCGCAGCGGGTGCAGCGCCCGGCGGCGACGGTGTCGGCGAGGTACCCCTGCCCGCGCCGGAGCGCGTCCTTGTCCACCGGGTACCCGAGCGCGGCGGCGCGCCCGAGCGCGAGCACCGCATAGCTGGACGCCCACTCCGCGGAGCAGTCCGACGTCGCCCAATACCGGTAGCCGCCGTCCGGGTTCTGCAGCCGCTCGATCGCCTTCACCGTCCGGCGCGCCACCTCGTCGGGATCCTGCGTCTCGTTGATCCGGAAGACCTCGTCGCCGAGCCACGCGCGGGCCCACGGCGGCGGCGCGCGGGGCTTCTCCCCCGGCTCGTGGCGGAGGCCGAACTTCCCCTGGATCTCGCGGAGCGCGATGAACGGCACGAGGCGCGAGGAGAGCTGCTCGAGGCAGCCGTACGGGTACTCCACGAGCTGCCGCATGTTCTCCGAGAACCCGGAGAGCGCGGTGGACGAGAGCGACAGCTCGATCCCGCCGACGTCCGGCCGGACGCCCGCGGGCGGCACGAGCGCCTCGCGCCGGAGATCCTTCGTGTCGCCGTAGGTCGCGACCGCCTCCTGCTCGACCGGCAGCCGGATCGGGATCCGCTGCTCGACGGCGTCCCGCTCGCCGGCGCCGGAGGCCGCGAAGCGGAGCACCGCCTCGCCGGGGCCGCCCGCCCTGAAGACGAAGCGGACCTCGCGCGGCTTGTTCCCGTCGAGCGAGACCTTCCGGACCGCCTCGCCCTCGAGCGCGACGCCGGTCGCCTCGGCGCGGACCTCCACCTCGCGCACCTTTCCCGTCGGCGCGTGGACGACGATGCCCGCCTCGAAGCGGTCGCCTGTCATGGCGAGGCGCGGCAGGGCGGGGAGCGCCATGAGCGGCTTCGCCACCGCGACCTTCGACCGGCCGACGCCGGTCCGGTCGCCGCGCGACACCGCGACCGCCATGATCCGGTACGTCGTGAGGTTGTCGGGTAGGTCGAACGTCACCTTCGCCCGCCCCTGCGCGTCGCTCCGCACCTCCGGCGCGAAGAGGACGGTCGTCTTGAACTGCGAGCGAAAGCCCGAGCCGGCGCCGTCGCCTCCCCCGCCGCCGCCCGCAGTCTCGCCCTTCGCGCCGTAGCGCCGCCGCTCGACGAGGTGGATGAGCGACTCGCCCACTCGCACCGAGAGGCCGCGCGGTGGATGGATGAGCTCCACCGGATCCGGCGCCTCGTAACCGGTCAGCCGGAGCACGCCCTCGTCCACCGCCCAGACCGTCACCTCGGCCTCCGCCCCCTGGCCGCGGTGGTCGGTCACCTTCACGTCCACCGTCACCTTGTCGCGGGGCCGCTTCTCCGCCGCGTCCGGCGTCACCGCGACCTCGAGGCGGCGGGAGCGCTTCTCGACCTCGAGCTTCACGTAGCCGACCCGGACCTCCGGCCGGCCCGGGTCGGCGTCCGCATCGGCCGGGTCCTTCGAAGGGACGCGCCCGCGCACGAGGACCACCGACGCGAACACGTTCGGGACGTGGTCCTCGACGATCGGCACCTCGAGCGTCGTCGCGGCGCCGGTGAGCTTCACGCGCCGCGCCGTGAGGACGCCCTCGCGCTCGACCGTGAGGACCGCCTCCGCCTCTGGGAACGGGCTCTTCACGAGCACCTTCGCGGTCTCACCCGGCTCGTACCTGCGCTTGTCCGCGACGAGGTCGAGCCGGTCGGTCTCCTCGCGCTGCCACGACACCCAGCCCGCCCCGGTCGCGTAGAACGGGTAGCGGGTCGCCTGCGTGCGCCCCTTCTCGTCCCGGAGCGTCGCCTCGACCACGTAGAGCCCCGGCTTCGGCGGGGTGAAGCCGCACTCGGCCGGCGTCGCCGCCGTCGTCAGCTTGCAGCCGCCCGCCTTCTCCTCCTGGACCTCGGTCTCTACGCGCCAGGTTCCACCGGGGCCGCGCTTGCGGATCCACTTCCACTCGCGCCGCTTCACCGCGACCTCGACGTCCACGCCCGAGCGACGCGCGCCGTCCGGCGCGGCGGCGACGATCTCGAGGACGTCTGCCTTTCCCGCCTCGGCGAAGCCGGTGGCGCGCCGGCGCACGCCCGCGTAGGCCGACGCCGGGTGGACGGTGAGCGCCGTGCGGTTCGCGATCCGCTGCCGGTTCACGTCGGTCACCTCGGCCTCGACGGTGTAGACGAAGGTCCTCCCCCCGGTCGCCTCCGCGAGCCCCGCCTCGACCGCGAGGAGGCCGGTCGCGTCGGTCTCGCCCTCACCCGACGCCGCCACGTCGGAGACCGTCTGCGGCGCGCCGTCGTCCCACCACCAGGATCCGGCCCCGAACGAGAACCCGGCGTTCCCGGGCGGCTCGAACGCGGTGGACTCGCGCGCGACGGTCCAGCGAACCTGCGCGCCCGGCATCGCGCCGCCGAAGAGGTAGCGCGCGAGCACCTGCGCCTTCACCGCGTCGCCCGCAGCGAGCTGCTTCCCGGGCGCGACCACGTCCACCTGGAACTGCGGCGAGCGGTACTCCTCGACCCGGAAGCCGCCGTGCCAGGCGAGCGTCTCGCCATCTCCGGCCCAGGACGCCTCGATGCGGAACCCGCCGAGCGGGGCGTCCGCCTCGATCGGCACCTCGGCGGAGAAGGTCCCGAACTGCGTGAGCGGGACCGCCCGCGAGAAGACCTCCTTCCCGCGCGAGCTCGTCACCTTCACCTGCACGTTGCCGGAGGTGGGCGTGCGCAGCTTCCCGAGCTTCCGCGTGCGCGCGATCCCCTTCACGTGGACCGACTCGCCGGGCCGGTAGATGCCGCGCTCGGCGAACACGCCGCCCAGGGCGCGGGGCACGTTCCCCTCCCAGTCCCCGATGCCCCCGAACGCGTACGGCTCGAAGCCGCCCGTCCAGTGCGAGAGGGTGACTCCCACGTCGCCGCCCGACTCGGCCGAGAGGAGCGCGAAGGGGACGACGTCGCCGTGCTGCCCTCGCTCCTCGGGCAGGAGCGTCGCGAGCCCAGGGAGCGGCGAGAGGCCGTCGGCGTCGGTCGTGCCCGACCAGCGGAGCGAGCCGATCCGGTCGTGCAGCGCGAGCTTCGCGCCCGCGACCGGCCTCCCGTCGGAGAGGCGCGTCACCCAGACGAGCCCCTTCGTCGCGCCGACCTTCGCGTGCACCGAGAGATCGGTGACCTGGCCGGTGACGCGCTTCCAGCGCCGCCACCGGTCCCACTGGTTCGAGACCTTCACGTCGGGCGCGTCGGTGCGGAGCGCGAACAGCGTCGCCTTCTTCGCCGCCAGGAGGTCGCGGAGCGGCAGCGGCGCGGTGCGCGGCTGGTTCCGCTTCGCCGACAGGGCGACCGTCACCGGGATGCCCTGGTCGTAGAACGACTCCGGTGGCTCCGACGCGAGGACGCGCGCGAGTCCGGACGGATCGAGGGGGACGACCTTCACGTCCACCTTCGACACGTTCGTTCCGGAGACCGGGAGCGCGCCGTCCCCCTTCGCCTCGACGAGGGCGAGCGTGTTCCCGACGTCGTAGACCGGGGAGACGTCGTCCGTCTCGAACGTGCCCTCGAACGGCTTCTCGAGCGGCTGGCCGAACTCGTCCCTCGCGTCGCGGGAGACGGCGATCCGGTACTTCGTCCCCGCCTTGAACACGGCGGGGAGGTGCAGCTCGGTCTGGGAGGCGACCTCGACGTCGTTCTCCCAGTCGATCTCGACCTTCGGCGTGATGGTGATCGCCTTCGCGAGCGCCTTCACGTCCACCCGGTTCGTGGTGCGGAGGCGCACCGGGCCGTGCGGGCAGCCGTCGTCGCTGCGCCACCAGCAGGCGTCGACCCCCTCGATCCGGAACGGGCCGTAGGTGCGCCAGGACCAGGAGGGGTTCCCCTCGAGCACGAGCGGCCCCTCGGCGCCTGTGAGCGGCCCGTCGATCCCGAGCCGGACCGGCGCGTCGAGGGGCATGGCGGCGCGCGGCGTCACCTCGTAGCGGGTCTGGCGGTTCCTGAAGCCGCGCTCCTCGAATCCCATCCGGGCGAAGCGCCGGCCGCGCTCGGCGTCGCGCCGCTCGTCGGCGAGCTTCGTCTCCTTGACCTCGACGGCCCACGCCTTCCCACCGACCTCGAGCTTCAGGTGCGCCGCGAGGTCCTTCACAGGCTGGTTGAACGTGAGCGTGATGACCTGCCGCGCGGTGAGCCAGCGGAACCCGCCGGGATGTTGCGGGGACGGGTCCACCTGCTGCACGAGCGGCCGCGGGGTCTCGAACGAGAAGACGTACTCCGCCGCGAGCTCGGACCCGTCCACCGCCCGGAGCCCCTTCGGCACGATCACCTGGAACGCGGTCGCGTACGGCACGAGCCCCTTCGGCACGAACTCGGTCGTCGCCGAGCCGAGCCAGCGCCACTCGCCCTCGAGCCGCGGCGTGATGACGATCGGCGTCGGGAGCCCCTTCTCGTACTCGACCGAGCCCATCGCCACGACGGGCTTCGAGAAGGTGATGGTGGGCCGGACGTCCCCCTCCATCGGACCCTGCGGGCGCGCTGCGACGACCGCCAGCTCGCCGCCGGCGCCGGGGAGCGCCTCGGGCGCGATCTGGAGCGGCGGCGCCTCCGGGAGCGGGGCGAGGTCGATCGGACCCGCGCCACGCGACCTTGGCGTGCAGCCCTTCCCGCAGGCGACGAGCGTGAGTGCGGCGATCGCCGCGGCGGTGAAACGAGACATGTGCTCTCCCCTCGAGCGGCCCGGCGTGGCGTTGGGCGGACCTCCGACCCCGTTTCAAGTTCGGGGCCAGCGCCGGAACGACCGCGCGCCGCGCGTTGCCCGGACGGCGTGTCCGCCGGGCCGCACGTCGAGGCGAGATGTAGACACACCGGCGGGGCGGCGGTCCAGGCAGACGTGGACGTGGTCGTGGTCGTGGTCCTGGACGCGGTCTTCGACTTCGACTTTGATTTCGACCTGGACCTGGACCTGGACCTCGGCCTGGTCCACGTCCACGTCCACGACGAAGTCGAAGTCGAGGTTCAGGTCGAAGTCGAGGTGGAGGTCCGCTCCCAAATCACCGCGCGTGATGTAGCCGCTGATCCTCGCGGTACGGGAAGATGTCGACGATCTCCCCGGCCCGGACCCTCTCCTGCACGCCACGCCAGAAGCGCGCGCCGAGGAGGTCGCCGTGCGCCTGCAGGAAGAACTCGCGGACGCGCCCTCGCAGCCCGAGGAACGGGAGGAACTCCTCGGGGAAGATGTCGTGCGGGCCGACGTAGAAGCTCGCGTCGGCGGCGCCTCCGCCGTCGTCCGTCGCGTCCTCGGACGAGGCCGGCATCTCGCGGAAGACGCAGTCGGTCACCCGCTCGAGCTCGTCATAGTCGTAGAAGATCACGCGGCCGTGGCGCGTCACGCCGAAGTTCTTGAGGAGCATGTCGCCCGGGAACGTGTCGGTCGCGGCGAGGTCGCGGAGCGCCTTGCCGAAGTCGAGGATCGCCTGGCGCGCCGTCCACTCGTCCGCCTCGCGGATGAACAGGTTGAGCGGCGTCACGCGCCGCTCCGCGTACAGGTGCTCGAGCGTCACGACGTCGTCGCCCACGTGAACGTGGCGAGGGCAGAACCGGCGCAGCTCGGCGAGCACCGGCTTCGAGAACCGCGCGACCGGGAACGAGAGGTGCTCGAACTCCTGGGCGTCCACGAGCCGCCCGGCGCGGTCGTGCCGGAACACGTGCCGGTACTTGTCCATGATCTCCCGGCGGGTGGTCTGTTTCGGCGGCGGGAACTCGTCCTTGATGACCTTGAAGATGACGTCGAGCCCCGGGAGCGTGAAGACCGTCATCACGAGCCCCTTGTCGCCTCGGGCGGGCACGAAGGACTCGCCCGTCTCGGCGATGTGGCGCGAGATCTCGCGGTAGAGCTCGGTCTTCCCGTGCTTGTTGAACCCGAGCGAGATGTAGAGCTCGGAGACGCGCTTCGTCGGCATGAGGGAGGAGAGGAACGCCACGAGCTCGCGCGGGCGGTCCACCTCGACGTGGAAGTAGCTGCGGGTGAAGCTGAAGACGATGGACGCGTCCTCGGGCGCGTAGAGCGCGGCGTCGAGGACGATGCCGCGCTCGCCGTGGACGAGGGCGAGCACGATCGGCGTGAGGTGCCGCCCCCGCCGGACCCGGCCGACGAGGTAGGCCCCCTTCCCGCGGAAGAAGACGGACTTCGCCATCTCCACCTGCTCGATCGGCTGTCCGTCCGCGAGCTCGCGCAGGTGGGCCTCCAGCTCGGTCGCGGCGAGCCGCACGTCCCGCGCGAGGTCCTCCCACGCGACCGCGAACGGGTAACCCTTCAGGATCGACCCGACGAGCCGCTCGGTCGTCACCTGCCGCGGGAAGACGCGGAAGACCGGCGCCGGCCCCTCCGCCGGAGGCGGGCGCTCCGCCGCCAGGAACTCGATCGCCGGGTCGACGCCGACCGTCGCGAACACCCGCCGGGTGACGGAGTTGAAGAAGGAGAGCCCCACCTCCGACGCCGGGCGCCCCTCCACGTCGGCCTGGTACCGCTCCTTCATCGCGTGCCAGACGGCGCGGTCGTGGACGGCGCCGCCCAGCTCGGCGCGCACCACCCCGACGGTCTCGTAGAGGATGCGGTCTCGCAGATCGAGCCGCTCGCGCGCGTCCCGCTGGCCTTCGGCCCACTCGCGCCGCTCGAACCGGCCGCGCGCCCGCGCGGTGATCCGCACGCGCTCGGCGAGGTAGGCGTCGAACCCGTCGCGGATCGCGTCGGCGCCCGAGTGCGCGAGGGCGCCCCTCTCCTCGGCCATGCAAGCGCTATCCTAACGACCTGCCCGGGGGCGCGCCGCGCCTGCCGGGGGCGGCAAGCGGCTTGCTTACGAGGCGGAGCATGCGGGCGTTCCGGACGTGGAGACGGCGGTCGAGGCGGCTGTGGCGCGGGGTCCGCCGCCTCCGGCTCCCGCCCGTCGTCTGGGCCGTCGTCGCCGCCGCGGCGCTCCTCGGCGCGGGGGTGACGTGGCAGGTGGCGCACAAGCCCACCGAGCTCCTCGGGCTCGTAGCGCCCGCCGCGCCGAAGAGCCCCGAGGTCACCTGGGCCGAATACGGGCCGCTCTTCGAGGCGCACTCGACCGAGATCGTGCGGCCACAGCTGCTCGCCGCACTCGCGCAGGTGGAGAGCGCCGGCGACCCGCTCGCGCGCACGTATTGGCGTTGGCGGTGGAGCTGGAACCCGCTCGACGTCTACGCGCCGGCCTCGAGCGCGGTCGGGCTCATGCAGATGACCGATGGGAACTTCGCCGACGCGAGCCGGCTCTGCATCCACGACCACGGAGTGGCCGACCGCGGCGCGCTCCTCGACCCGGGCGGCTGCTGGTTCAACGCCCTCTACTTCCGGTCCGTGCCGAGCCACGCGATCGAGATGACTGCCGCCTGGCTCCACCGCTCGGTCGAGGAGATCCTCGCCACCGAGAAGATCCCGCGCGCCTCGCCGGAGCGGAAGCAACGGCTCGCGGCGGTCGTCCACCTCTGCGGCCGAGAGCGCGCCGCCTCGTTCGCGCGGCGCGGCTTCTGGATCGTCCCGGGGGAGCGCTGCGGGGACCACGACCTCGCCCGGTACGTCGCACGCGTGGAGGTTTACGCGGCGACGTTCCGGCGCGTGGCGGTCACGGCGCCGGCGCAGGCGGCTCCGCGCCCGCTCCCGCGAGCTCGCTGAGCGCCAGCGCAAACCGGGGGCCGCGCGCCTCGTCCTCGTGCTTGAAGAAGACGAAGGCCTCGCGCCACGGCTGCGCTCGGATGCGCTCGACCCACGCGGCGAGCGCCGCGCCGTCGTAGTCCGGGCGGCGAAGGCGGAGGTAGCCGAAGGGGGCGGTCGGGACGAGCGGCGCGGTCCACTCCTCGGTGTCCGCCCCGCAGAGCGCCGCGCCGGCATCGGCGAGCGCGCCGAGCACGTCGGGCGCGAACCAGCTCGGGTGGCGGAACTCGAACGCTGAGCGCCCGCCGCGCGGCAGGAGCGCGAGGAAGTCCCGCAGCCGCGGCAGGTCCTTCGCGAACGCCGGCGGGAGCTGGAAGAGGATCGGTCCGAGCGCGTCGCCGAGCTCGGCGGCCGCCTCGTAGAACGCGGCGACGCTCCCCGCCGACCCCGCGAGCCGCTGGAAGTGCGTCACGCGCTGCGGCGCCTTGAGCGCGAAGACGAACCCCGGAGGCGCCTGCGCCCGCCACCCTGCGAGGAGCGCGGGGCGGGGCATCCGGTGAAAGGTCGCGTTCACCTCGACGGTCGGGAGCCGGGCCGCGTAGGCGGCGAGGAAGCGCGCGGGCGGCAGGCCAGCCGGGTAGAAGCGGCCGCGCCACGCGGGGTAGCTCCAGCCGCTCGTGCCAGTGAGAATCCGCACTCCGGGCTAGGATCGTCACGCGTAGTGGCACTGGCACGCGGCCGGATCCACTCCGTCGGGAAGAGCACGGACGA
>WNGF01015548.1_pt1 | contig 15621 bp, 16 predicted proteins | sample 5400641 | NCBI WGS metagenome assembly WNGF01 (sample SAMN13153371, study PRJNA577476) | soil metagenome | isolation source: 80 cm soil or saprolite under grassland replicate 2 | place: USA:California | collected 2016-06-15
CTCGTCTGGTTCGCGTTCAAGATCGCGTTCCTGCTGTTCGTCTTCAGTTGGACCAAGGGAACGCTGCCCCGTTACCGCTACGACCAGCTGATGCGGCTGGGCTGGAAGGTCTTCCTGCCCGTGTCGCTGGGCTGGGTCGTCCTCACCGCCGCCGTGCTGCAGTTCGGCGGCTGGGTTCCGAAGTTCTAGGGAGCAGCACAAATGGCCTCTCTCGACCGCACCGCGCGTTCGTTCCTGCTCTCCGAGCTAGTGACGGGCTTCGCGCTCACCTTGAAGTACATGTTCAAGCCCAAGGTGACGGTGAACTATCCCTACGAAAAGGGACCGCTCAGCCCGCGCTTCCGCGGCGAGCATGCGCTGCGTCGTTACCCGAACGGTGAGGAACGCTGCATTGCCTGCAAGCTCTGCGAGGCGATCTGCCCGGCGCAGGCCATCACCATCGAGGCCGAGCCGCGCGACGACGGCAGCCGGCGCACCACGCGCTACGACATCGACATGACCAAGTGCATCTACTGCGGCTTATGCCAGGAAGCCTGCCCAGTCGATGCGATCGTCGAGGGGCCGAACTTCGAGTTCTCGACCGAGACGCGCGAGGAGCTGATGTACAACAAGGACAAGCTGCTCGCGAACGGCGACCGCTGGGAGCCTGTGATCGCGGCCAACCTCCAGTCCGACGCGGCTTATCGGTGAGCCGGGACGGGTAAGGGGAGACAATGATTCTTCAGGCTCTGGCCTTCTATGTGTTCGCGTTCGTGGTCATGGCGTCCGCCGCCATGGTCGTGGTGTCGCGCAATCCGGTCTACTCGGTGCTGTTCCTGATCCTGGCGTTCTTCAATGCCGCCGCGCTGTTCGTGCTGATCGGCGCGGAGTTCATCGCCATGATCCTGATCATCGTCTATGTCGGCGCCGTGGCCGTGCTGTTCCTGTTCGTGGTCATGATGCTCGACATCAACCTGACGGAGCTGCGCGAGGGCTTCCTGAAATACCTGCCGGTCGGCGCCCTGATCGGCTTGGTGCTGCTGGCCGAGATCCTGCTCGGCCTGGGCGTGATCGGCGGCGGCACGACCAGCCTGGCAGGCCTCGACAAGGCCACGCCGCAGGTCATCGCCATCGACAACACCCGTGCGATCGGCCGCGTGCTCTATACCCAGTACTTCTACCTCTTCCAGGTGGCGGGCCTGGTCCTGCTGGTCGCCATGATCGGCGCCATCGTGCTCACCCTGCGCACCCGTCCCGGCGTGCGCCGCCAGCGCGTCAGCGAGCAGCTCTACCGGCCCACCAGCGACGCCGTCACCGTTGTCAAAGTGCGGAGCGGGGAGGGCGTGTGATGGTGATTGGGCTCGGCCACTACCTGTTCGTCGCCGCGGTGCTCTTTACCCTGGGCATCCTGGGCATCTTCCTGAACCGCAAGAACGTCATCGTCATCCTGATGTGCGTCGAGCTGATGCTGCTCGCCGTCAACATCAACCTCGTCGCCTTCTCGGTCTTCCAGGGCAATGTCGTGGGCCAGGTCTTCGCCATGCTGGTGCTGACCGTGGCCGCCGCGGAGGCCGCGATCGGCCTTGCCATCCTCGTGGTCTATTTCCGCAACCGCGGGACCATCGAGGTCGAAGACATCAATGCGATGAAGGGCTAGGGCCATGCTTCGTGAGTCGCGACACGCTCTTCCTCCCCTCGTTCATACGAGGGGAGGTGCCCGCATCGCGGGCGGAGGGGGCATGAGCCACAGGACGGACCTGGCCCCCATGACCCCTCCGGCCTTCGGCCACCTCCCCAGCTCTGCTGGGGAGGAAGTGAACATGTTGGCCTAGGGGCAGACGCGTCATGGATCTCGCCATCAAGCTCATCGTCCTGCTGCCGTTGCTCGCCGCCGCCATTGCCGGTCTGTTCTGCCGCATCATTGGCGACCGTCCGGCGCAGATCGTCACCTGCGCGGCGCTGCTGATCGCCGCCGCGCTGTCGATCTTCGTCTTCATCAAGATCGGCTTCGGCCCGGAGAACGCCAAGCTGTTCGTGGTCAAGCTCTTCACCTGGATCGATTCCGGCACCCTCGACATCGCCTGGTCGCTGCGCGTCGACACGCTGACGGCCGTCATGCTGATCGTCGTCACCGGCGTGTCGTCCATGGTCCACGTCTATTCGATTGGATACATGGCGGAGGATCCCGGGATCCCCCGTTTCATGTCGTATCTCAGCCTGTTCACCTTCTTCATGCTGATGCTGGTGACGTCCGACAACCTGGTGCAGCTGTTCTTCGGCTGGGAAGGTGTCGGTCTCGCCTCATACTTGCTGATCGGCTTCTGGTACGACAAGCCCTCGGCCAATGCCGCGGCCATCAAGGCCTTCATCGTCAACCGAGTCGGCGACTTCGGTTTTGCGTTGGGCATCTTCGCCGTCTGGATGCTGTCGGGCTCGGTGAACTTCGCCGAAATCTTCGCCAAGGCGCCCGAGATAGCGCAGATGCGCATCCACTTCCTCGGCATGGACTTGCCGGCGCTGGAGACGGCCTGCCTGCTGCTGTTCGTCGGCGCCATGGGCAAGTCCGCCCAGCTCGGCCTGCACACCTGGCTGCCCGACGCGATGGAGGGCCCGACGCCGGTCTCCGCGCTGATCCACGCCGCCACGATGGTCGTCGCCGGCGTCTATCTCGGGGCGCGCCTGTACCCGGTCTTCTACGAGGGCTTCTCGATCGGAGCCGGCGGCGTCAACTTCATGGCGCTGATCGGCGGGGTCACGATCATCATCGGGGCGCTGCTCGCGTTCGTGCAACGCGACATCAAGAAGGTCCTCGCCTACTCCACCATCAGCCAGCTCGGCTACATGGTGATGGGACTCGGCGTCGGGGCGTGGGTCGCTGCCCTCTTCCACCTGTTCACGCACGCGTTCTTCAAGGCGCTGCTGTTCCTCGGCGCGGGCTCGGTGAGCCATTCCGGCGCCCACCACTCGTTCGACATGAAGTCCGACATGGGCGGCCTGCGCAAGTACATGCCGATCACGTTCTGGACGTTCATCATCGGGTCGCTCGCGCTGTCCGGGATCTTCCCGCTCGCCGGCTTCTGGTCCAAGGACGAGATCCTCGTGAACGCGGGGAACAACGGGTTCGACGCCTTCTTGGTCGTCGGCCTGGTCGGCGCGGTGCTCACCGCCGCGTACATGACCCGCTGCGTGTACCTCACGTTCTTCGGCGAGTACCGGGGCCACGGTGAGCCGCACGAGTCCGGGCCGGCAATCACGGTCCCGCTCGTCGTGCTCGCGGCGTTCTCCGCGGCTGCCGGCATCGTCAACGCGGCGCCGCTCGGGCTCGAGAAGTTCACCGAGTGGGTCGAGCCGAAGTTCGTGTTCCCGACGCTCGTCCACGCCGAGTTCGACTACGGCAAGGCCGTGATCTCGGTGACGATCGCGGTGATCGGCATCGGGATCGCCGGGTTCCTCTGGTTCCAGCGCGAGGAGCTGGGGCCGTTCAAGGGCTTCACGCAGCGAAGCCGTCTCGCGCACGCGGGCTACACGTTCCTCGAGAACAAGTACTACCTCGACTACCTGTACGAGGACGTCATCGTCCGGACCATTCGCGAGCCCGTCGCTCGCGCGGCCTACTGGTTCAACCAGCAGGTGATCGACGGTGTCGTCAACGGCGTCGGCCGTGGTGCGGCCAGCACCGCGCGCGTCGTCTACGACGTCGTCGACCAAGAGGTCGTCGACGGCAGCATCAATCTGCTCGCGCGCGAGACCGGCACCGCGGGCGGTGAGTTACGCAAGGTCCAGTCGGGCCGCGTGCAGCGTTACGCGCTGCTCCTGTTCGCCGGGGTGGGGCTTCTGAGCCTCGCCCTTCTGATCACGAACACGTCCTGAAAGAGGTTCTCGACACATGAGCTGGTTCGATGACTGGGCGCTGACGCTGGCGGTGTTCGTCCCGCTCGTCGGCATGGCCGTCGTGCTGCTGATCCCACGCGCGCAGGAGCAGGCGATCAAGGTGACCGCGCTCCTCGCGTCCGTCGTCACCGCGGGAGTCGGTATCGGCATCCTCGCCGACTTCGACTACGGCGCCGCGGGCAAGCTCCAGTTCCAGGCCAACGAGCCCTGGATCGACGTGATCAAGAGCCGGTACCACGTCGGTGTCGACGGGATCGGGCTGCCGCTGCTCATCCTTACGATGCTCGTGGTCGTGGCCTGCGTCATCTATTCCTGGGACCACTTTCCGGAGCCGTACAACCCGAAGGCGTTCCTCGCGCTCGTGCTGCTCCTCGAGGTCGGTATGAACGGCACGTTCGTCGCCCAGGACCTCATCCTCTTCTTCATCTTCTTCGAGATCGTGCTGCTCCCGATGTTCTTCATGATCGGGGTGTGGGGCGGGCCGAACCGCGAGTACGCGTCGATCAAGTTCTTCCTGTTCACGCTGTTCGGCTCCGCGCTGATGCTCGTCAGCTTCCTGGCGATCTTCTTCTTGTCGAAGCAGGAGACGTTCGATATCCCACGGCTGGCGAGCTTCGGTGCCGACGGCATCTCGAAGGGCACACAGATCCTCGTGTTCGCCGGGCTCTTCCTCGGCTTCGCGATCAAGGTGCCGATGTTCCCCTTCCATACGTGGCTGCCTGACGCCCATACCGAGGCGCCGACCGTCGGGTCGGTGCTCCTCGCCGCGATCCTGCTCAAGTTGGGCACGTACGGCTTCATCCGCATCGCGCTGCCGCTGCTGCCCGACGCGGCGACGGTGTGGGCACCGTGGATCGGGCTGCTGGCGGTGATCGGCATCATCTACGGCGCCTTGTGTTCCCTCGCGCAACGCGACATGAAACGGCTGATCGCGTTCTCGTCGGTCGCGCACATGGGCTTCGTGATGCTCGGCATCGCGACGCTCACCGACTTCGGGATCAACGCCGCGATCTTCGGGATGGTCGCGCACGGTCTGATTACGGGGATGTTGTTCTTCATCGCGGGCTCCGTGCAGGAGCGCTACGAGACCCGCGAGATGAACCGACTCGGCGGGCTGCTGACACAGGCGCCGAAGCTCGGGTGGATCCTCGGGTTCTCGACGATGGCGTCGCTGGGGTTGCCGGGCTTGGCCGGCTTCTGGGGTGAGTTCCCGGCGACGCTGTCGGCCTACGACCCGTCGAAGCTGGCCGAAGGCCTCTTCAACGGCGACAACCTGCTGACGTTCCGCATTTACATGGTGTTCGCCGCGATCGGGACGGTGCTCGCGGCCGGCTACCTGCTCTGGATGTTGCAGCGCGTCGCGATGGGGACCGTGAAGACCGAGTTCGAGGGCGCGCACATCCATGACGTGCACGTACCCGAGTGGCTCGCGTGGACTCCGCTGCTCGCGCTGATCGTCGCACTCGGCATCTATCCGAACCTGCTGTTCAGCATCACCAACGACGCTGCGATCGGGTTGTCGAAGGTCTTCGGGGGCTAGAGGCGACCCGTGAACCCGCACGTCGACTTCCACGCGATCGCGCCGGAGCTCGTCCTCACCGGCACGATCGTCGTGGTGCTGCTCGCCGACTTGATCCTGCGCGAGCGGCAGCTCGTCGCCCGCCTCGCCACCCTCGGGACGCTCGCGTCGCTGATACCGGTCATCACGCTCGCGGTCGACGGCGCCAACCGGTCGATGTTCGGGGGCGCGTACGTCGTCGACAACTACGCGCTCGCGTTCAAGGCGTTCTTCCTCGTCGCGGCGTACATAAGCATGCTCGCAGCGTTCGACTACATCGCGGAGGGCGACTACTACCAGGGCGAGTTCTACGTGCTGCTGCTGACGTCGGTGCTGGGCATGATGATCATGGCGTCGGCCCGCGATCTCGTGTCGATCTTCGTGGCGCTCGAGACCATGTCGCTCCCGACGTTCGTGCTCGCGGGCTGGCGCAAGCACGACACCAAGTCGAACGAGGCAGGGCTGAAGTACTTTCTGATCGGTGTGCTGTCGTCAGCAGTGATGCTCTACGGCATGTCGTTGATCTACGGACTCGCCAGCTCAACCGTGCTTGCCGACATCGCGAGCTACGCCCGGACAAGCACGCCTGCACTCTTCGCGGTCGCGATCTTCCTGACCCTGGCCGGGTTCGCCTTCAAGGTGAGCGCGGTTCCGTTCCACTTCTGGGCGCCCGACACGTACGAGGGCGCCCCGACGCCGGTCACCGCGTTCCTCTCGGTCGCGTCGAAGGCTGGGGGGTTCGTCGCGCTGCTGACGATCATCAAGTTCGGGTTCCTCCCGTCTGATGACTCGTGGCAGCCGATCCTGTGGGTGCTCGCTGCGTCGTCGATGACACTCGGGAACCTCGCGGCGCTGCGCCAGACGAACATCGTGCGGATGCTCGCCTACTCGTCGGTGGCGCAGGGCGGCTTCATCCTCGTGCCGCTGGCGGTCGCCGGCGACGTCAGCGACAACTCGGCTTGGGAGGCCGTCCTCGTCTACATCCTCATCTACGGCGCGATGAACCTCGGTGCCTTCGCAGTCGTGATCGCTGCCGCGCGCCGGACCCGCTCGGCCGAGATCTCATCGTACGCAGGCATGGGACGAACGAGCCCGTTCCTCGCGGTGATGATGACGATGTTCCTGTTCTCCTTGGCCGGCATCCCGCCGCTCGCCGGCTGGTTCGCCAAGTTCGTGATGTTCCGGGCGGTGTTCGACGCGAACACGACCGCGGCGGTCGTGCTGGGCGTAATCGCGGCCGTCAACTCGGTGATCGCGCTCGTCTACTACTCGGGCATCGCCCGTCAGATGTGGTTCCGCGAACCGCCCGAGACGGTTCCGGAGGTCGCGCCGGCAGCCGCGCGCGTACCGGTCGCGCTCGGGGCGGCGATCGTCCTGACCGTCGGCATCGTGCTGGTGGTCGGTGTCTACCCACAGTTCTTCGCCCGCGTCGGCGAGCTGGCGTTCCGCGGCGGCTGAGCTGCTCGCGGAAAGGCTCGCCGAGCGGATCCGCCGGGAGGGGCCGATCCCGTTCGCCGACTTCATGGAGGCTGCGCTCTACGACGAGCGCGACGGCTTCTTCGCACGCGGAGCCGGTGCGGGCCGCGCCGGCAGCGACTTCGTGACGAGCCCCGAGGTCGGCACGTTGTTCGGCTCGTTCGTCGCGCGCGCGATCGACGACATGTGGCGCGACTTCGACGAGCCCGATCCGTTCGTCGTCGTCGAGGCCGGCGCCGGGCGCGGTCGGCTGGCCGCCGACGTGCTGCGCGCCGAGCCCGCGTGCACACGCGCACTTCGCTATGTCCTCGTCGAGCGGTCGGCCGCGTTGCGGCAACAACAGCGCGAGCTGCTCGAGCTCGAGCCGGCCGACGAGGCGCTCGGCCCGGCGGTCGCGTCCGGAGACCGCGACGACGCACCGGTGCCAATACGCGGCGTCGGGCCGATCGTCACGTCACTCGACGAGCTACCCGCCATCGAGCTCGACCCGGGTCTCGTCCTCGCCAACGAGCTGCTCGACAACTTCCCGGTGCGGATCGTCGAGCGCGCGGGCGAGGGCTGGTCGGAGGTGCGCGTGACCGCGCACGACGACATGACGTTCGGCGAGGTCCTCGTGCCCGCGCCGCCGGACCTCGCCCGGGAGGCCGACCTCGTCGCCGCCGGTGCGCGGGTTGCGCCGGGCACACGCCTTCCGGTTCCGACAGCCGCGCGCGATTGGCTCCGCGACGTCGCGAAGCTGCTTCGCCACGGTGAGGCGATCGTCGTCGACTATGCCGACGACGCGGCCGGACTCGTCGCGCGCGGACCAGGCGCGTGGCTGCGCACCTACCGCGGGCACGAGCGCGGCACGTCGCCGCTCGACGCGCCCGGCACGCAGGACATCACGTGTGACGTGCCGCTCGAGTACCTCCGCGGGTCGGCAGAGCACGCCGGTTTCACCGTCACGCTCGACGTGACCCAACGCGCGTGGCTCCTCGCCCTGGGACTCGAGGACGTCGTCGAGGCGTCGGCGGCGCACTGGCGCGAGCGAGCCGCGATCGGCGACCTCGACGCGGTGGCGGCGCGCAGCAGGGCCGGACTTGGCGCGCACCGCGTGATCGCCCTGCGCCGATGACGGATGCCCGGCGATAGCCTGCCCCGCATGAAGCGAGCGAAGCGAGCGGAACAGGCGAGCGAGCCGTCGCTCATGTCGATGAAGAGGAGCGCCGTGCTGCCAACCGAGCGAGCGAGGCCATAGAGATGACCGAGACGATCGAGTCCCTGCTCGCCGAAGGCCGCACGTTCCTGCCGCCCGCGGACTTCAAGAAGGACGCGCTCGTCACCGACGCGGAGATCTACGACGAGGGTAACGCCGACTACGAAGGGTTCTGGGCCCGCCAGGCGGCCGATCTCCTCGACTGGTTCGAAGAGTGGCACACGGTCCTCGAGTGGGACCCGCCGTTCGCGAAGTGGTTCGTCGGCGGCAAGCTCAACGCGTCGTACAACTGCCTCGACCGCCATGTCGCCGCCGGGCACGGTGACAAGGTCGCGTACCACTGGGAGGGGGAGCCCGGCGACACGCGCACGATCACGTACGCGCAGCTCCTCGACGACGTGAGCCGTCTCGCCAACGCGCTCAAGGAGCTCGGCGTCGAGAAGGGCGATCGGGTCAACGTCTACCTCGGCATGGTCCCCGAGCTGCCGATGTCGCTGCTCGCGTGCGCACGCATCGGCGCGGCGCACTCCGTTGTCTTCGGCGGGTTCTCCGCCGACTCGTTGCGCGACCGCATCAACGACGCCGAGGCCAAGGTGCTGATCACCGCCGACGGTGCGTGGCGTCGCGGCCAGGTCTTCCCGCTCAAGGAGACCGCCGACACCGCCGTCGCCGACTGCCCGTCGATCGAGACGGTGCTCGTGCTGCGCCGCACCGAGAACGACGTCCCCTGGACGGACGGCCGCGACGTCTGGTGGCACGACGTCGTCGACCGCCAGAGCACCGACTGCCCGCCCGAGCCGATGGACGCCGAAGACCTGCTGTACCTCCTCTATACGAGCGGGACGACGGCCAAGCCCAAGGGCATCATGCACACGACCGGCGGCTACCTCACACAGGTCGCCTTCACGCACAAGTACGTCTTCGACCTGAAGCCCGACACGGACGTGTACTGGTGCGCGGCCGACGTGGGGTGGGTGACGGGCCACTCGTACATCGTCTACGGCCCCCTCACGAACCTCGCCACGATCGTGATGTACGAAGGCACCCCCGACTACCCGGAACGGGACCGGCTCTGGCAGATCGTCGAGAAGTACAAGGTGACGATCCTCTACACCGCGCCCACGGCGATCCGGACCTTCATGAAGTGGGGCACCGAGTTCCCCGAGCGGCGCGACCTGTCGTCGCTCCGGCTGCTCGGCACCGTCGGCGAGCCGATCAACCCCGAGGCGTGGGTCTGGTACTGGCAGCACATCGGCGGCGGCCGTTGCCCGGTGGTCGACACGTGGTGGCAGACCGAGACCGGCGCCATCATGATCAGCCCGCTCCCCGGCGCGACCACGCTCAAGCCCGGCAGCGCGACGTTCCCGCTTCCGGGCATCGGCGCCGACGTCGTCGACGACCGGGGCGACAGCGTGCCGATCCCCGGCGGCGGCTACCTCGTGCTCACCCGCCCGTGGCCGGCGATGCTGCGCGGGATCTGGGGCGACCCCGAGCGCTATGAGCAGACGTACTGGTCGCGGTTCCGGGGTTGCTACTTCGCGGGTGACGGCGCGAAGCGCGACGAGGACGGCTACTTCTGGCTGCTCGGCCGCGTCGACGACGTGATGCTGGTGTCGGGCCACAACATCTCGACCGCCGAGGTGGAGCACGCACTGGTGGGACACCCCGCGGTCGCGGAGGCGGCGGTGATCGGTCGCACCGACCCGACGACCGGTCAGGCGATCGCCGCGTTCGTCATCCTGCGTGCCGGCCACGAGCCCAGCGAGGCGCTCGCGGAGGAGCTGCGTAAGCACGTCGGGCGGACGATCGGCCCGATCGCCAAGCCGAAGACGATCCTGTTCACCGAGGATCTGCCCAAGACGCGCTCGGGCAAGATCATGCGCCGGCTGCTCAAGAACGTGAGCGAGGACGAGGCCCTCGGCGACACCACGACGCTCGCCGACCCCGCCGTCGTCGAAGGCATCAAGTCGCGCTACCTCGCGCAGGCCGCCGGCGACGAGGAGTGATCCCGCTCTTTCGCAACCAGGTGTCGTGACCCCCGAGCACTGGAGGTGGCGGGACGGGCCCGTCGAGCCCGGGCCGGCCGCGGTCGTCGACCTCGACGGGGTGCTCTCCGACGCGGCGAGCCGTCAGCACTACCTCGAGGCGCCGCGTCGTGACTGGCGCGCGTTCTTCGACGCGTGCGGCGACGACCCGGTCATCGAGGAGATCAAGGTGCTGCTCGATCTCCTCGACGCCGAGCTGCGGATCGTGCTCCTGACCGCACGGCCGCAACGCGTTCACCACCTCACCGAGGCGTGGCTCGGCCGCTACCACATTCGTTGGGACCTCCTGCTGATGCGGCCGTGGGCCGACTACGACATGGCACGCGATTTCAAGCAGTCGTCGGTATGGGAGCTACGCGACTGGGGCTTCGAGCTTCGCATCGCGATCGAGGACGACCGCCGCAACGTCGCGATGTTCCGCGGCGAGGGCATCCCGTGCATCTACATCCACTCCGGCTACTACGACTGACGGGGCCGCGGGATGACGGAAGCCACGTTCCTCGCGCTCGGCGCGGCGGTGCTCCACGCGGGCTGGAACCTCCTGTTGAAGCGCAGCGACGAGCGCGTGGTCACCGGGTGGGGCTTCTATCTCTTCGGTGGGCTGCTGTTCGTGCCGGTGCTGCCGTTCGTGGAGCTTCCGGGGAGCAGCGCGTTGCCGTACCTCGGCACGTCCAGCGTCGTGCACGTGGCCTACATCCTCGCCCTGTCCAGCGCATATCACCACGGTGACTTCTCGCTCACCTATCCCCTCGCACGCGGCGGCGGCGCGCTCCTCGCAGCCGTCGGCGGGGTCGCGTTCCTCGACGACCACCTCTCGGCCGCCGCGTGGCTGGCGATCGCGATCGTCGTCGGCGGGCTCGCTTCGCTCGTGCGTCCCGGCGCGGAACGCGTCGCGCTGCTGTTTGCCGGGCTCACCGCCGCGACGATCGGTACCTACACGACGCTCGACGCCGCCGGGGCGCGTCGCTCGAGCGGCTTCGGCTACGCGATCCTGCTCACGCTCGCCTCGGGCATCGCGATGAGCGCCGCCGGCATCGCGACCGGCTATGGGCCCCGCTTCGTCGAGGCGGTGCGCACCGACTGGCGTCGCCTCGTGGCCGGCGGCCTGGCGTCGACGCTCGCGTACTCGCTCGTGCTCGCGGCGGCCCGCCTCGCGCCGGTGGGGTACGTCGCCGCGCTGCGGGAGTCGTCGGTGGTGCTCGGCGCCGGCGCCGGCTGGCTGCTGCTCCACGAGCGACTCGGCCGGGCCCGCCTGGCGTCGTCGGGGGTCGTCGCGACCGGCCTGATCCTGCTCATCACGGTCCGCTGAAGCGCCCGCATCGGCGGAACGAACCGGGCCCGCCTAGCGTTTCCAGTTGAGCGGACCGCACCCCTTCGGTCCCACGAGGTGAGAGCGATGCTCAAGAGCGCACTGGTGAACACGTTCAAGACCACGATCCTGCTGGCGCTCCTCGGCGCCCTGTTCATGGGCATCGGCGCCGCGCTGGGCGGCCAGACCGGATTGGCCATCGGCCTGCTCCTCGGGCTGGTGTTCGTCGGCGGCTCGTACTGGTTCAGCGACAAGCTGGCGATCGCGGCGGCTCGGGCGAAGCCAGTCAGTCGCGAGGAGCTCCCGCAGGTCTATGCGATCGTCGAAGACCTCACGAAGCGCGACGGCATGCCGATGCCGCGCATGTACGTGTCGCCCGAGGCGCAGCCGAACGCGTTCGCGACGGGTCGCGGCCCCAAGCACGCGGCGGTCTGCGTCACGCAGGGCGTCCTCCAGGTGCTCGACGAGGACGAGCTCCGCGGCGTGCTCGCGCACGAGCTGTCGCACGTGAAGAACCGCGACATCCTCATCGGGTCGGTTGCGGCTGCGGTCGCGATGGCGATCACGTTCGTCGCCCGCATGGCGATGTGGGGGGCGATGTTCGGCGGTATGGGCGACGACGACGACGGCGGCAACCTCATCGGGCTGCTCGCGATGGCGATCCTCGCCCCGATTGCGGCGGTGTTGCTCCAGATGGCGCTGTCGCGTTCGCGCGAGTACCAGGCCGACGCGAGCGGCGCGCACTTGATCCACAACGGTGAGCCGCTTGCCCGCGCGCTCGCGAAGATCGAGGCCTACGCGAAGCAGGTCCCGATGAACGTCAATCCGGCCGAGGCGACGGCGTACATCATCAACCCGCTGACCGGTCGCAAGATCAGCTTCGCCGGCCTCTTCAGCACCCACCCGCCGACCGAAGACCGCATCCGCCGGCTCCGCGAGCAGAGCTGGGCCTGATCGCGCCGCCCGAAGGGCTACTCGCCAGGTCGACGACCGAGAGTCGAGCCACACCGGCCTCGGATCTCAGTCGCGGAAGTTCGTGAACTGCAGCGGGATGCCGAAGTCGTGGTCGCGCATCGCCTGGATCGCGCTCTGGAGGTCGTCCTTCTTCTTGCCGTTCACGCGTAGCTGCTGACCCTGCACCTGGTGTGACACGCCCTTGAGGCCGAGACCCTTGATGAACTTCCCGATCTCCCTGGCCTTGTCCTGGTTGATGCCGACGTTGAGCGTGACGGTCTGGCGGACGGTGCCCTTGGCGGCTTCCTCCGGCTTGCCGTAGGAGAGCGCCTTCAACGAGACCTTTCGCTTGACAAGCTTCTCCTCGAGGACCTGGGAGAGTGCCTTGAGGCGTTGGTCGCTCTCGGTGTGCAGCTCGATCGCGCTGTCCTTGAGCTCGACGGTCGTACCCGTGCCCTTGAAGTCGTAACGGGTCGCGACTTCGCGGCTCGCTTGGTCGACCGCGTTGCGGACCTCTTGCATGTCGACCTCGGACACGACGTCGAACGTTGGCATCGGACCCTTCTCCAAGTGATGGTGCGCTCGCTCGGCGGCACGGTACTTGCCGCCGTCCTTCGGAACACTCGCTACCCCGAAAGACCTCGCGAACGCGATTGCTAATGTACGCGACCCCGGGGTCGGTACCCGAGTGGCCAAAGGGGGCAGTCTGTAAAACTGCTGCGAAAGCTACGCTGGTTCGAATCCAGCCCGGCCCACTGCACCCAAGCGACGGGGAAGTCCTCGGTCGCTCCGGGGACGAGGAGCGGGATGAGGGTCTCGATTCTCGACGACTACTTCGACACCCTGCGCACGCTGGACTGCTTTGACAAGCTCGCCGGCCACGACGTCACGGTCTGGACCGATCCCGCGCAAGACGTCAATGTGCTCGCCGACCGACTCCGCGACACCGAGGCGCTGATACTGATTCGGGAGCGCACCAAGATCAGGACGCCGTTGCTGGAGCGCCTGCCCAACCTGCAGCTGATCAGCCAGCGCAGCGTCTATCCGCACATCGACGTGCACACGTGCACCCGACTCGGCATCGTCGTGTCGTCCGACTTGCATGCCGGCGCACCTTCGTATGCCGCCGCCGAGCTGACGTGGGGCCTGGTGCTCGCGGCGATGCGGCAGATCCCAAAACAAGTGGCCGCCCTGAAGGCCGGCCGCTGGCAGACGGGCATAGGCCGGACGCTCCTGTTCAAGACGCTCGGCATCTACGGGTACGGCCGCATCGGCAAGGTCGTGGCCGGCTACGGCCAGGCGTTCGGCATGAACGTTCTCGTGTGGTCACGCGAGCCGTCGCTCGAGACGGCACGCGCCGACGGGTACCAGATCGCGGAGAGCAAGTCCGCCTTCTTCGAGGAATGCGACGTGCTCTCCCTGCACATGCGTCTCGTCGATGCCACTCGAGGCATCGTCACTCCCTCTGACCTCGCGCGGATGAAGCCGACCTCGCTGCTTGTGAACACGAGCCGAGCGGGCCTCATGGAGCCGGGCGCGCTGGTCGCGGCTCTCCACGCCGGGCGTCCCGGCATGGCAGCGGTCGATGTCTACGAGCACGAGCCCGTGCTCGACACGAACGATCCGCTCCTCGGGCTCGAGAACGTCGTCTGCACGCCGCACATCGGCTATGTCACTCGAGACGAATGGGAAGTCCAGTTCGCCGACGTGTTCGATCAGATCAACGCCTTCGCAGCTGGTACGCCCATCAACGTCGTCAACCCGGGCGTCCGCGCGCAGTCGCGGGGCTCTCGCTCAAGAGCTGGCTTCGAGGGCTCCGCCGGATAGGAGCCGCCGCAGCATCCCGCCGAGCGTCGGGTTCGAAAGCAGTCCACTCACCTCCACCACTTCACCGCTCCCCGTGCGCGCGCCTGATGGCCTGGACCATCGCACTGTCGAGCGGTACCCACACGACTTCCCAGTAGTTGTCTTCCGGGTCCGCGAAGTACGCGGAGCGTCCGCCGAAGTCCGTGTCGACGGGTTCTTTCGTGACTCGTCCGCCCGACCGTCGCACGGCCTCGATCGTCTCGTCGACCGCTTCCGGCGTCTCGAGCGTGATCGCGATCGTGAATCCACGCATGCCGCGCTCCGGTGCCGCTGCGTGGGCGTTCCCGTCGGCGGCGAGCTTGTCGAGGGGGAACAGCGAGAGCACGGCCCCTCGCAGCCCGAAGGCGACGAAGTCGTCGACTTCGACGACCGCGTCCCAGCCCAGCCCTCGGTAGAAGCCCGCCAGCCGCCGGACATCCCGTGCCCCCACGTGTTCGCAGGGTTCCGGCGCTCACGTTCGGCACGGGGCCCCGGATGGTCGATACTGGGGTGTGGCCCGGAGCCGCTGGCAGGTGGTTGCGGGCGTCGTCCTCGGCGGCGTCCTCCTCGCTGCCTGTGCGGGCTCGGGGTATCACTACGTGAAGTCCTCGGAGGACCGCACGTACTTCAAGGTTCCCGAGAACTGGAAGCTCTACGACGAGGATCAGGTGATCAAGACGCTGGGTCACAACCTGTCGCCCCGTCAGCGCAAGTCCCAGCTCGACAACGCCTGGCACGTGGGGTTCGACGCGAGCTCGAGGCCCGCGCTCGGTCGTCACCTCCTCGACGCCCGGGCGCGAAACCCCGTCGGCCTCGCGGCCGTCGAGGAGCTCGACTTCGACACCGCGGATCAGCTCTCGATCAACGCCCTGCGCAACTTCTTCGTCGATATCGACACGGCCATCGACCAGGGCAGCGGCGAGGTCCTCACGTACGAGCCGGTGGAGCGGGACGGTGGGTTCCACGGGATCCACATCGTGGCCAACGTGGACGACCCCAAGGGCCGTGTGATGACATTCGACCAGACCTCGATACTCGACCAGGCGACGAGCAAGCTCTACACCTTGCTGGTCACCTGCAGCGCCAACTGCTACGAACACAACAAGGACAAGATCGAACGCATCGTGGAATCCTGGACGGTGAAGGCGTGAGCACGCGGACCGTGCCTCCTCCGCAGCCGCACGAGGAGTTCATCTCGAGGCCACGGCCCGACGACATGCCCACGCGTCTGCCGATGTCGTGGTGGGATCGCATCAAGATCCTGCTGCTCCTCCTCGCGTTGCTGGCGTTCTTCGTCGCGGCCGAGGTCGCCGACGATCCGATCCTGCCGATCTCTGAGGCCATCAACATCACGCTGCGTACGAAGACG
>WNGF01007736.1_pt1 | contig 15620 bp, 16 predicted proteins | sample 5400641 | NCBI WGS metagenome assembly WNGF01 (sample SAMN13153371, study PRJNA577476) | soil metagenome | isolation source: 80 cm soil or saprolite under grassland replicate 2 | place: USA:California | collected 2016-06-15
CATTAAAAGAAGTAGAAGAGCAACTGCAGGATTTTTCTTATTTCGTGCGTGTGCATCATTCTTATCTTGTAAATATGAATGAAGTAACAAAATATGTTCGTGGGGAAGGCGGTTATGTCATTATGAGTGATGGTTCTTCCGTAAATGTATCACGCAGTCGAAAAGAAGCATTGCTGAAATGGTTTTAAGTTCTAAGTTCCGTGTTCTAAGTTTTGTGTGTTGCTCTGAGAAAACCCCTGACCTGTCAACTTATCATCCTGTCAACTTATGAACCTATCAACATTTGAACTACTCAACTTATCAACATATCAACTACTCAACCTATCAACAAATCAACATCTCAACCAAATTCCACATAGGTATTTCTACGCAAACCCATCGCAATTTATACGCATAACAAGTGATTTCACCTGAATTTAAAATACCGGTAAAGCTCTCTTGTTTTCGGCTCTTTTATTTACAAAAATTTGTATTGAAAAAAAGGATTCGATGATTAGTAATAAGGCTCTGTAGCGGCAAGGCAAAAGATAACATTTGTATAGTTGCTTATTTATTTATGACAGTTATCCTTTAAAAGTTGCCGATTGCTAATTGCCGTTGGTTCCAGGCAGGTTTGTGATTTAGCTTTAAATCAGTTTAGAAAAAGAAAAAAAATTTCTTCAATAAAAAGAATTCGTTATGAAAAACAATTCAATCTTCCGCGAAATATTATTTGTAACCACTACATCATTTTCAAAAAGACAGTTATGCGAAACCGATGTGCAGGACAGAACCAGTAACCTTGCTCCTGAAGAACAATTAGAAGCAGCCTGCTGGAATGGCCTGGTGGATGAGATGTTACCTGAAACTATGCACCTGCCGTTTACTCAGAAACTTTTCCTGTGGCAAATTGAGATGAGAAAATCTTATTTAAGGCTTAGCATGGGTCTTTGTCCTCCGGTTCTTGAAAAGCAGTTTGCACTTGACCCGCATAATTTTTTGTGCACGCAGGAAATGAATTAGGATAAGTTTCAAGGCGAATTAATGTTTAAAAGCTCAAATAATTAAAGCATTCCACCCGATTCCAAAACAATTTTTGTAACTTGTAATTAATCCTACTCTTATACAACGTTTTGTCCTACGAATACCACTACTCAGCTTAGTAAATAGCTCAAAGATTTTTAAACGAAAAAGGAAAATATGAAGTGCCAAATACTCATTCATTCCATCCGATTACCCATATATACCACAGGTTACTTAATACATATTTCAAAGCTTTTAAATGCTTTCTACTTTACGCCTTAATTTGGTTGTAAAACTTTTTCAGCTTTTGAGGAAGCCTTTGGTTAATAAATTAGTGTATGATAAATTCGGAACCCATATTTTTTGACAATCCTGCTTACTATCCGCAACTCATATTAAAGAGAAACAGATATAGTGACGAGGAAAAGATGTTTCTCACAGGCAAATCAAAAAATAAGGTTCGCACAAAAAATCAAAGATGTATTACTCTAAATAAGAACCCTTTTAATACTATTTTTCTTTTTACTCATGGAGAGTGCAGTCTTCAAATAGGATTGCAGAGCTATGTTTTAAAACCTAATAACCTTGTTGTGATACCTGAGCATGTGGTATACCATTCTTCATGTATGATTGAGGATTGCGGTTATTGCATTCATTTTAAAACAGAATATCTTCTGCCCTTTTTAAAAATCAGCAGGATTGAAGATATTTTACCATTCATCTCTGATGCAAAATACGTCCTTACTCTAACATCGTATCAGGCTAAATCTATTGAGGTACTTTTCGAGGAAATATATCAGGAATATGATTTACCATCAAAGGAAAAGGACAATATTATTCGATGCTATATTGAAATTTTATTGTTGAAATGCAAAGAATATTTCCAGGGAGGTTCGCAGCCTGTTCATCCACATATCAATCGTTCATTTGCCCTTACCAGGCAGTTCAAAATCCTTGTAGAAAAAAATTTCATCAATATGAGAAGAGTTGAAGAATACGCAAATCTTATGCATATTAGCTCCAAACATTTAGAAAAAACTGTTAGAGAAACTTTAGGCATAACACCAAAGAAATTAATCAGCGACATTGTATTGGCAGAAGCAAAAATTTTATTAAAGCAAACTGAGAAGACAATCTCCGAGATTGCTCATGATCTTAAATTTGAAGATCAATCATATTTTAGCCGCTTTTTTAAAAAGCATACTTTGATTACTCCCCAGGAATACAGATATGGTTTAAAAAGTGCCTAACAATCCGCCTTTTGTTACTTGGCTAGTGAAACGACAATGAATACTTTTACATACTAATTCTTTGCTTGCAAAAACATAAAGGAATTAAATTCTTTGGTTTTGAATTCTGCTTAATTCTTATCCGATTTAGCTCATTACTTATTTTAATGAAGTATTAATGAGATTCATCTGTATAAAAAATATGACAGGTTCAGCGAATGATCCCAACAAATAACCTTTAAGAAAACTCTGAGTTAAGGATAAATTTTTAAACGAGTACCCTTATCTCCTGCCAACGAGAACACCACTTGCTACTAAACATCTGGAAAGAAAGGAAAACTAAAAAAGAAAATAAGCTTGTCATTATAACCAAATTTCTGTCCATACCAGAAGAGAATTTTATTACAAAAAATCATAAAAGTTCAAGGGTGAAGTCTTGCGCGGATTTTCACTCTGTATTTCTTTTGTCTTCATTTAATTTTTTTAAAACTGAAAGTACTATGCAAATTTTTTTTAAAAGACTGATGCCGTTAATCAGTTTAGCAATTCTGATTGGAACCGGTTGTCGTAAACAAGATCAGATCACTCCGCACCAAAATACCACAGATCTTTCCTCGGAAGCAGAAGCACAAAATGGTGCAAATAGATTTGATTCTTATGTAGCTCAATCCTGGTATAACCTGATGATGAAATTAATTATAGAAACTCCGGGGCATACACCTCCGATTGCGGCACGGAGCTTCGGATACATGGGTGTAGCACTTTATGAATCATTGATGGGTGAAATGCCAAACCATCATTCATTAGTTGGTCAGCTAAATGGATTGACTTCAATTCCGCAGCGCATGTACGGTAATTCATATATAGCACCAATAACAGCCAATGCGGCTCTTGCAAGAATCATAAAAGATCTTTTTCAAAACGCTTCTGCGGCAAACCTTAGCAGAATAGATTCTCTGGAATCCGCAAATGAAAATTTATATTCAAAACGTTTCAGTGAAAAAATAATCGCACGGTCTGTTGATTATGGCCGTGCAGTTGCCGATGCTGTTTTCAACTGGTCGCTTACTGATGGAGGTAACCAGGCGTACCTTAATATTTTTCCTACTGATTACATTCCTCCGGTTGGTGTAGATAAATGGATTGCCACAGCGCCAGGACAACTTGCAATGTTACCCTATTGGGGAAACAACCGGCCAATGGTGTCTGCTAATAATGCAGGATCTGTTGATCCGCCAACCTCACCGGCGTTCTCTGCTTCTCCGGGTTCACCATTTTATAAAGCAGCCTATGAAGTGTATAACACCGGTTCACATCTTTCTGCCGAACAAAATTCGATTGCTTTATACTGGGGCGATGGTGGAGGTACATTCACGCCACCAGGACATAATCTTGCAATCACTTTACAAATGATCCGTAATTATCATCTTAACCTAAGTGAGGCTGCAATCCTCCTGGCGAAAGTTGGTATTGCGGAAAATGATGCTGCAGTTGTTTGCTGGCGGGCAAAATTCAAAATGAATTTGCTGCGGCCTGTTACTTTTATCAAGGAATATATAGATGCTGCCTGGGTGCCTCTGATTCCTACGCCTCCATTTCCAAGTTATACATCCGGTCATTCAACTTTTTCAGGTGCTGCAGCCACTATTCTTAGCGCTGAAATTGGAGATCAAATTTCTTTTACTGACAGCAGCAAGATGGCTTATGGATTTTCACCCCGTTCATTTAACAATTTTAATGAAGCCGCACAGGAAGCAGCTATTTCAAGATTATACGGGGGAATTCATTACAGGTTTGATAACGATGAGGGTTACAAATGCGGTCAATTAGTTGCCATGAATGTGGAGCATCTCAATTGGTAGCTCTTATGTCATGCAATCAATTACTACTATAACCAATATATTCTTCAGATGCATTGAAGTTTCAAAAAAGAGGACTTGTGTGTTAGCAATCTGATTCACTGAATTAATCTTTACTCAGTAAACCTTTTTATTCACTAATTAAAAATAAAAAAAATGAAGAAACTTACCAGTTTTATGTCTGCTGTTACAATGATAACAGTATTGACAATCGTTACTCGGAGAATTTAGTAGTACTTCAGGCTATGCCGAAGTTAAGTGTGTCAATGCAGGAACGCATGTAGTCATTCATTTTAAGGATTTGATTCCAAATGGTGTTTACAGTATGTGGGTTGTTACATGGAAATCACCCGGCTTTGACGCGACTCTTGCAAATCAAATCGGCGAAGGTGCATTAGGTGCTCCTGACGGAAGTCAGAATGCTTTTACCGCTTCTGCAGCCGGCACTGCTTCCCTTTCGGTAATAATGCCCGCAGGATCACTGTCCGAATTTGGTACAGTAGGTAATTGTTTTTCTTCCGAGTATGAGGTTCAGCTCGGAGTCGCTTACCATTTAGACATGCAAACACATGGCGCAACTCCTGGTGATTACAGTACATTCGTAATTCCATTTATCTTTTCGCTTCATGGCTCTCAGCTTTAACTAACTCTATTAAAAAATCTTTTATTGAATGATTTTAAACTAAAAAAATGAAAAGAATCATTTCATTTATGTCTACTGTTACGATAATGGCAATGTTGACAACCACTCTTTCACTAACATCCTGTAAAAAAGAGAGTCAGGCTTTAAATTCCCGCAATGCTTCTGCTTTATCAGAACAACAAACTGCTCCTTATAATGTTGCCCTTGTTCACGCTGCGATTCATATTGAAGATGCAAGTATGCAGCCTCCTGCAGGAGATGCTACACTACTTTGGGATAATCGCGGACATACACCCATTATGGCTCCTGAAGGTCACCAGATTACACTTGGTGAATTTAACAGGGTTTCAGGCTATGCAGAAGTTAAATGCGTCAATGCAGGAACACATGTAGTGGTGCATGTGCAGGGTTTAATTCCGAATGGTATTTACACTATTTGGGTTCTCACATTTAAATCACCAGGTTTTGACGGAACCTTTGTAAACCTTATCGGCAATGGTGCATTGGGCGCTCCTGATGGCAGTCAGAATGCTTTTAAAGCTTCCTCTGACGGCACTGCTTCACTTTCAGTAATTGTGCCTGCCAAATCGCTGTCGCTCTTTGGTTCAGTAACTAATTGTCTTTCTGATGAATTTGAAGTACATCTTGCAGCCGCTTATCACTCAGATAATCTTACGCATGGTGGAAATCCAGGTGATCCTGCTACCTGGGTAGTTCAATTTGCCTTCCCATTTTATGGCGGCTTTTAATCCGTAATTCCTCAAAGTAAAAAATCCCCTGATAAAACATTCAGGGGCTTTTTGTTTTAAATATGATAAAGTAAAATGAGATGAATACTGAATCTATCGGCTGCAACAATTGTTCTTTGCTGGTTACAACTATTTTTTGTGTGGCAACAACACTAACAAAAGCAACAGAAAAATCCTTCGGTTTCTTTTCTAATTTTTTTGAACCAATCTTCATTGTAACTTTAAACTTCCCCATGAGCTGTAACCGACTACATAATTTCGCCTTCAATTATTTTCCAATCAACTTTTTTTCTTGGGTTAAGATTTTTCAACTGCGGTCTGTTACTGCGAAAAAGAAGAGATTTATTTTTCCTTTTCCCCTGTAAAATTCAATTTAGTCTGTAACTTTTTCAAGGATGAATTTGAGTTTGTATTCTTTGTTATCTTCTCCTTTCATGTAAATGAATCTTTGTTTCAGAGGTTTAAATTTTTATTCTTTTTCTTCGGGCATTTCATTTATTATCTTCATTGAAATCATTTTTAGTACTTCTCATAGGCTAACACCCATTATCAACGGATATAAAATGAATTGAACTAACAACAAGATGAACCCATCGGTTCAGGAGGGCATTATTACATTCATAAAAAAATACACAAGCATCTGTGGGCATTATTTCCTCCTTCTGAAATCCGCAAACAAGACAAGTTATAATTGTTTGTCGTGTTATTATTTCATTATTTCATTATATGATAAATAATCCTTTCCTTCATTCAGGAACTATATTTTTTAAATAACCCTGTTTAAAACACAGATGAAATTATTAAGCGTGGATACCCGAATTTACAGGCATACAAAAGTTAGTAAAATTTTGTAATCCTTACTAAATAAAGATTTGCGTGATAAAAAACTTTTAAAAAAAAGCTTGCATTTCCTGTTTTAATAGTTTATCTTAGATATGTGTTACGTACCCATTTAAGACTTTCGATTGGCACAAAGAATATCCAACCTGCTGCTATCAAACAAAAAGAAGTAAAAGAAGCTTTTGATAATTATTCACCACAAAAAGTTTTATTATGAAGCATGCATTTTTATTTTCAAAACTTTCAGGAGTTCAGTCAATAACTTGTGACAGGAAATATACATACCAGTAAGGCCCTCCTATCAATTTTTCTGCAATTATAATCTGTACCAAATCCAAAATCAATAAGATCATTCACATACTGTGAATCATTTTTGCTTGCAATAGTTTCATTTCATTCACTAGAGAAAAGGAGGACCAAAACATGAAAACAAACATTCAAAAAAACAGAGTTTCAACTTTGCTTTCGTTTTTAACTGTTGTTGTTTTTGCACTTACATCGTGCCAGAAGGAACAACAGGCCCAGCCAGCCAAAACTGATTTAGCACTTCAGAGTAACTCATTGTCCGGCGATTTATCGTCTGTTATTCTATCGGTGAGAGGTGGAGGTCAAGGAACCTTCGGCACCGACCTGGATGGTGATGGGGACATTGATGGCTCACATTTCGGAATAAGTATTTCCATTTTTGAAAATGGCTCCGCCAAAGGACATTTTAATTGTCTCATGGCGGGTAATGCAGATATCCTCGGGCTTCCCATTATGTCAGTAGAGGGTAAAGTAACAAATGGTTCTTCCAACAGTAATGGCGCAACATTCAGTGGCACTGCTACCGTAAACCTGGGGAACGGCACAATGTTTAAAGACGTGCCATTTAGTGTAACAGTAACGGCTGGAGGACCAGGAGCAGGAACACTCCAGCTAACAGTCATCGGGGCTTTTGATGGTGTGCCAGGCGATACTAATGTGGGTAATGGTAACTACGATCTGCCGCCTGAAACCGTGGCTACGGGGCAAATCAAAATATCATGAGACTTAAACTCTTCACTGACCGATTAGAAAAAGTACTGCAAAAGTTCGACCATTAGATATATCCAGTTTCATCCTGCGAAAATTCATCCACGATCCTGAATTTTCTTTTTTAAAGAACTAACAAATTTTTACTAACTGTTAAACAGAAAAGGAGAACCAAAACATGAAAACAATGAAATTGTTTATGGCAACGACTGCAGCCGTCGTGTTCACATTTTATGCTTGTCAGAAACAGGAATCAGATTTGCCAGGTTCCGGACAAGGTAGTACGTCTGCCAAATTAGCTAATGGAAAGATATCAGATAACGCGGAAGCCGCACATGTCCGGTGGGACATCATAAGCGTGGACATTCCCACTACTACTGTAAGCCCGGGCGGAGTGGCATATGCATCTGCTATCTCTGGAAATATTCCTTCCACCTTGAAAATCAAATTGACAGGTTCCGGAACCTTTGTAGCGCCTGGAAGCGGTGGAACATCCGGGGCTGTCACTGGCGGCGGGACGTGGGAAACTTTTTCAGGTGACGTGTCAACCGGAAGCGGCACCTACGAGGTGACAAAACTTGCGAGTTGGCAATTCGCCAATTTTCAACTTCCGGGATTAATTGACCTTATCGGCAACACAAACGAGAGGTCCAACGGGACTGCGGTTCTGCTGATAGAATACTCAGACGGGAGTCAGGGTACCCTCGGCATCGGCTGCCATGGGCCAGGCGCACCAGACGGAATCGAAGAAGGAGTTATTGCGACGAAGGGCTATGTTACTTATTGGACCGGCGAAGTGCCGACAGCCACTGAGGATAAGAACCGCACTGTTTTCCACGTTAGTCAATAGTCTAAACGAGACAACATCGTAATAATAATCATTCAGATACTTTGAATTACTTTTTGCTTTGCAACTGTCTTATATCGATACATTAATATATAAAATATATAAAAAGGAGAAAAAACATGAAAACAAACATTCAAAAAAAAGCCGTCTTAATTGCACTTTCAGTATTAACTATTCTTGCTTTTGCACTTACATCGTGTAAAAAAGAACAAGTAACAAATTCAACAAAGGGTTCACAGCTTCACAACAATTTATCATTAGCGGATGTTCAAAATGTAATTAGTAGTCAAAAAGTTTCCCAGGTAGATTACGTGTATTTACTAGGTGAAGAGCCCTTAGAAGGTCCGGACAAAACAGTAGCACCGAATGGAGACACAATTATTATAGCAGGTTCAGGCACATTAAGCATCCATGCGAAATCAGCAACGGGTAATGGATGGTTTCAGCATGTTACATCTACTGGAACTCTACTTGCAAGCGGAACATGGGAAGCACTTGAACTCATTAGTTTCAAATCTTTCGGAACTCCTGGAGCTCCATTTCCTCCAGAGTTTGAAGGAGGTTTGGCACTTATTCGTATCCATCTTTCACCTGATGCAGGAGGGGCTGGGTTTGATGCTATTCTTAAGGTATATTGTGTTATAGCTGGTGTAGCTCCTCCAGGATTTGACGAAGGTATAAGACTTGTCATTCAAGACGTAATCAACTTTAATAAACAAGCAGGGGGGCAAACACTTTTTATCCGGCAATAAGTTTTAAAAGTGAATTTTTTAAGGTATCCTATGGGAATGTTAGAGTTATAATCCGGCTCTTGTGTCATAGGGTACCTTAATTTTTGCCATTTGGCTATTTTGTAAAATATAATGATAATTCCACTATACAGCACATATGTTCTGTATCGTTTAATAAGGTTCTATCTCCTTATACTTTTATCTTGTAACTGTAATTGATTTATGTATGATGAAAAATGTATTTAAAAAGCTAATACCCTTGATCAGCTTATCAATCATAATTGAAATTGGATGTCGTAAAGAAGATGAAATCATGCCGCACCAAAATGCAAAAGTTTATCCTTCCTAAGCACAAAATGGTGCAGGAAGATTTGATTCATATGGGCTCAATCCTGGTATAATCTTATGATGAAATTGATTGTAGAAACACCTGGTCATACCCCACCAATTGCAGCCCGCAGTTTTGCATATACTGGTGTGACACTTTATGAAGCATTGATGGGTGAAATGCCTCATCATCATTCGTTGGTTGGACAGCTCAATGAATTAACCTCGATCCCTCAACGTGTATATGGTAATTCATATTTTGCTCCTGTTACAGCCAATGCCGCATTGGCGAGAATCATTAAAGATCTTTTTCAAAATGCTTCTGCTGCAAACCTAAGCAGTATAGATTCGCTTGAGTGAGCGAATAACAATTTATATGCAAGACGAATTAGTGAAACAATAATGACTCGGTCAAGTAATTACGGGCGGGCTGTAGCTGATGCCGTTTTCAATTGGTCTCTTACTGATGGAGGCAACCAAGCATACCTCAATAATTTTCCTGTTGATTATATTCCTCCTGTCGGCTTGGATAAATGGATACCAACACCGCCTTTGTATCAACCTGCAATGTTACCATATTGGGGAAATAACAGGCCAATGGTATCTGCTAATAATGCAGGACCTGTTGATCCGCCAACACCGCCGGCATTCTCTGTTTCTCCCGGTTCACCATTTTATAATGCAGCTTATGAAGTGTATAACACCGGTTCACATCTTTCTGCCGAACAAAATTTGATTGCTTTATATTGGGCTGATGGTGGAGGTACATTCACGCCACCAGGACATAATCTTGCAATCACTTTACAAAAGATCCGTAATTATCATCTTAACCTAAGTGAGGCTGCAATCCTCCTGGCAAAAGTTGGTATTGAGGAAAATGATGCTGCAGTTGTTTGTTGGCGGACAAAATTCAAAACGAATTTGCTGCGGCCTGTTACTTTTATTAAGTCATATATAGATGCTGCCTGGATGCCTCTGATCCCTACGCCTCCATTTCCAACTTATACATCCGGTCATTCAACTTTTTCGGGTGCTGCAGCAACTATTCTCAGTGCTGAAATTGGTGATCAAATTTCTTTTACTGACAGCACTAAGATCTCTTATGGATTTTCACCCCGTTCATTCAACAATTTTAATGAAGCTGCACAGGAAGCAGCCATTTCCAGATTATACGGTGGAATTCATTACAGGTTTGATAATGAAAATGGTTTACATTGCGGACAGTTAATAGCCATGAAAGTAGAGCGTCTCAACTGGTAGTCTCATATTGCTAATACTTTCAGATTAAACTTCATCATTCCTCTTCAATTAAATAATCATATCAGCTGTCTTTTATACATCTGCACTGTATCCCTCTTGCTGATGCAGGTGTTGTCACCTGCATCAATTATTCTTTGTTGATGATATCATCAAAGCATTTCATTAAATATATTGCCTTAATTTTTTAAATGAAACTCCTCCTGTTTATAAAGAATAAGTACTAATCATGATGAGTAATTACTGCCCACGTTAATGTATCCTGTAGCTTCGCCACAAAACACTCAAACTCAAAACTCAGAACTCATAACAACACGTATTTCTACGCAACCTCATTTGCAGTTAATACGCATTATAAGTGGTTTTACCCGATTTTAAAATACCGTTGATCCTCTCTTGTTTCCGGCTTTTGAATGTACAAAATTTGTATTGTGCTATTCATGAATAAAAAAACATGCAAAAAATTCTAATCCTTTAAACACAACGCTTTAAAAAATGAAGCGTACTTAATTATAAAGATGTAAAAGTTTCAATTACTCTTCCTATTCCGGCAATTACCCCTTGAATGTTCCAACTACTCACCAGCACTGGCTTTTAGCACTACATGACTATACTTTTATATCGTCAAACAAAACAAATTTTTCTCTCATCAAAATTTTAAACAATGAAAAAGATATTTTCAACACTCGCAATCCTGGTGATCATAACTGCATCAAAAAATGTAAATGCTCAGCAAAACGATGCTATAGCATTTAATAAACCAGGCATCCAAAGCACTCTCCTGTTATCAACTGAAAGTTCACCCAAAGTTGATGCTGCCGATGTAAATACAAAGGCAGTAAAAGATTTCAACAGATCTTTTAAAAATATTTCCGGTGAACAATGGTATAAAGTATCAGATGGTTTTATTGCCAGCTTTAAAGAAAATGAAACCGAAACAAAGGTTGCTTATGATCAAAAAGGAAGATGGCATTGTACTGTTCGCACTTTTGGTGAAAATCAATTACCATCTGATGTAAGGGACCTGGTTAAGAGCAGGTACTATGACTTTAAAATACTGGTTGTTTATGAAATTAAACACGACAATACAGTGTATATTCTGAAAATGGAAGACGCTTCTACTTTAAAAACATTAAGAGTGGCTGATGGCGAAATAGAAATAATAGCAGATAATACAAGAGGCTAAATAATTTTTCAAGCCTGTCTGCCGACAGGCAGGCAATAAACTTTAAAAAAATGAAAAAGATATTTTCAATACTTGTAACCCTGGTAATCGCCGTGATAATAAACAATGCCGGTGCTCAGGATAATTCATTAGCATTAAACTCTGCAGGTTTTAAAAACATTTACCTGTATGATAATGAAAATTCTACTGCAAAAGATGCAGCCGTAATAAGTATGAGAGTTTTAAGAGATTTCGCCAAAGCTTTTAAAAATGTAACCGGCGAAAAATGGTATAAAGTTTCTGATGGTTTTATGGCAAGTTTTACCGATAACGGAATTGAAACAAAAGTTGCTTATGACAGAAAAGGAGTTTTTCACAGTATCCTTCGCACAATGAACGAAAGCCAATTGCCTTCAGATATAAGAGCAGTAGTTAAAAGCAGGTATTATGATTATAAAATACTGGTTGCTTATGAAATTACGCACGATGCTGATCCTGTTTATATTTTTAAAATTGAAGACAGTACAACAATAAAAATGCTAAGGGTAGCTGATGGAGAAATAGAAGTTATAACAGATAATACAAAAGGATAAATATTGCGGTTGATTGAAAATAAAAATGCAGCCTGTTGAAAACTCAACGGCTGCTTTTTAAAATCTCAAAAAGTTTTTCGTCTTATCTCCAAAAGATGATGCCTTCAACGTTTTCAGGGATTGCTTTCAGGCGGATTACTATTATACTTTTATCTCATTAATAAAAATAATTTTTTCCGTATCAAAACTTTAAAAAATGAAAAAGATATTTTCAATACTTGCAATGCTTGCAATTATCATGACATCAAAAAATGCAGGCGCTCAACAAAATGGTACAGCATTTAATGCACCCATTCAAAACATGCTCCTTTTCTCAACCGAAAACTCGCCCAAAGCCGATGCTGCTGATGTAAATGAAAAGGCAGTAAAAGATTTCAACAAATCTTTTAAAAATATTTCAGATGAACAGTGGTATAAAGTATCAGATGGTTTTATTGCCAGCTTTAAAGAAAATGGAGTTGAAACAAAGGTAGCTTATGACCAAAAAGGAAGATGGCACTGCACTGTTCGCACTATTGATGAAACACAATTACCATCTGATGTAAGAGATTTGGTAAAAAGCAGGTACTATGATTTTAAGATACTGGTTGTTTATGAAATTAAACATGACAACACAGTGTATACAACCAACCGTTTTTTTTCAGGTATCTTCCGTAAATAATTGGGATGAATAATTTTTTACGAACCATTCACAGCAAGTATTTTAAAGAACATAAGGAAATTACTATTATTCTCATTGTGGTTTCATTATTTGCAGTAAGTCTTGAGATGCTGCGGATCGTGATCAGTGGAGAAAAAAGATTTCTTTATTTTATATGGAATTTATTCCTGGCATGGATTCCCTATCTTATTGGAATTTATTTACCGATTGCATATTACAAAATGAAGTACAAGTTTTTTGCTTACCTGCTGCTGATAATATGGTTTTTATGGCCAAACTCGCCTTACATCATCACCGATCTTTTGCATTTGAAACAAAAGAAAACTATACCATTGTGGTACGATCTTGGCCTCATACTTTCTTTCGCATGGGCAGGTTTAATATTGGGATATATATCACTGATAGAAATACAAAATCTTGTGCGCAAAAGAATAGGAAGGATAGCTGGTTGGGTATTTGCATGCTTTATGCTACTGTTAGGTGCACTTGGTATTTATATTGGCCGCTATGGAAGGCTCAATAGCTGGGATGTATTAAATCCCGATAAATTATACTCAACACTCTTTCTGCATTTTACAGACGAAATGCTTAAAACGGATGTGCTCGGCATGACGTTCATGTATGCAGGCTTCCTTCTCATTGGATATATTACCATAAAAGTGATCATAAAAATACCTGACCGTATGGCCTTATAACGTTTATTTCCTATGAACCCTGCTTCAGGGCTAATAGCATCACCTGTTGCCTCGCCCTTCTATGAAAGCAAAAAAATGTTTGCCGTTCAGATGACAAAGAGAAGAATTGCTATGAGCCGGGTTGAAGTATTTTATGGCGGTGGTTGCGTCGCACACTTGTATGGTTGAATATTTATTAAGCAAAAAAATTTTCTACTGGGCTTTACAAATCGAAATTGTGATAGAACGTTGCCATTGCTCAGTTATAATTTAATTTTGCAGGATGAACGAACAGAAAAAAAGAGGCGCAATTGTTTATGGTGAAGACATTGATCTTTTACAATTTGAATTCACTGATTCGGAAATTGAAAATCTTTCAGCAGAATTTGAAAGTATAAAGAGCTATACGACTAAGCAAATCAATCAGGATAATTTTCAAGAGCTGTGCAATTCTTGGTATAAAATTATTGATAGAATTCCCTTACCACCTATCCCTGTTGATGTGGAATGGCTTTTAAGAGCAAGGGCAAATTTTAATGGGGAAATTTTCGAAAAGGAGTCAGATATTTCTTACAACACAAAGAATATATCAGCAATTAAGGCGAATCGATTTAACCGACCACAGGAAAGTGTGTTTTATGGTATCCTTCCATCAGACGAGCAAGCAAAATTTTTTGCTGGAGGTTCACTTGAATGCTATAAGGATATAGTAAATGAAAGCAACGAAGAACCTATACAATATTTGACTTTCGGTAAATGGCATTTGCGTAGCCATTTTGTTGTTCTAAATTTATGTTTTGATAATAGAGCATTAAATGCTCATTCCGGTTTAAAAAAAATTATTGATAATTACCTGTCAAATCTTGAAAAAAACTGTCCGGCCACAAGCTTTAAATTTATTAAAGAATGCTGGTTCTTTTTATCGGAATTAGCTTCGACAAAATACAAATATGACCAACAGTACTTTATTACAACCGCATTCTTCTGTGTTCTGCGAGAGTATTACAGAATTCATTTTGGTGAAGCAATTAATGGAATTGTTTATCCTAGCAGTATGGTGAATGGTGATACTTTGAATATAGTGCTGATGCCAGAGGCTGTAGATAAATATTTGTATCTAAAAGAGGCGTTTATGTATAAGTTCGTTAGGGGTATGAATAATAAAAAATCTTATGAATGTGGACTTTGCAGTTTAATATCGCAAGTAATAAATCATAAGTTAAACATAAACGGCATTAAGTATGGGCGTGACATTTATTAATCTCGGCTTAACATTATAGCCTTTGCTGGTCGCCTCACCAACAAAACATTTTCCTTCCTGTCCCCATAAAAACAAACCGTACAATGAGTGATGCCGAAACAAGTTCGGCACAGGCTCACAGCAGATGTCATGCTAACCATAGCCGGTTTAATATTAACCTTATCGTTATTTCTCTTCCTGCTATTTTCTTATTACAATGGCATTATAAAATGAGTATCTTTAATAGCTTTGTCTTTTGTATCCTTAATTAAATCTCCAACTTAACGCATGCATATGAAAACTTTTCTTTTTTTCATTACCGTAACGACTGTTTGTTACCAATGTTATTCTCAAAATGGTGTACCCTCTGCAGAAATACAAATAAAATCTGCATTATTAGCTGCACCACAAGAAAAGAGAGATAGTTGCACGGTTTATGGCTACTCTGCCGATAAACAATTCATTCTTCTGAGAAAAGGTACGAATGAACTTATTTGTCTTACCGACGATCCGAATCAAGCCGGCTTTTCTGTCGCATGTTATCACAAGGATCTGGAACCTTTTATGCGACGTGGCCGTGAACTGAGAAAGCAAGGCATGAATGATCAACAGGTATTTGATGAACGCGAGAAAGAAGTAAATGCAGGAAGCCTGCAAATGCCCAAACAACCTGCAGCGCTGTATGTTTATTCTGCGGAGGATACAGATTTTAACCGGACAACGGGTGAAGTAAAGAATGGATATTTGCGTTATGTAATTTATGTTCCTTACGCAACTGCTGCAAGTACG
>WNGF01005769.1_pt1 | contig 15614 bp, 12 predicted proteins | sample 5400641 | NCBI WGS metagenome assembly WNGF01 (sample SAMN13153371, study PRJNA577476) | soil metagenome | isolation source: 80 cm soil or saprolite under grassland replicate 2 | place: USA:California | collected 2016-06-15
GACGGTCCCGCGCAACCGGTTCTGGCCGTCGGTCGGCTCGCCGAGGTCGATCGCCTCGGGACGCAGCGCGATCCCGACCGTGCCACCGTTGCCTGCCGCGGTGACCGGCTTGCCGGTCCGGATCTCCTGGCCATCGACGGCCAATCGCCCGGCGCCCGCGTCGACCACCTTCGCGTCGAGCAAGTTGAGCGTGCCCACGAACGACGCCACGAACGCCGTGGCCGGGAAGTTGTAGATGTCCGCCGGCGCGCCGATCTGCTCGATCCGGCCCTCGCTCATGACGACGACCCGGTCCGAGAGGGACAGGGCCTCTTCCTGGTCATGTGTCACATAGACGGTCGTGATCCCAAGCTGGCGCTGGATCGACCGGATCTCCTTGCGCAACGCGACCCGGATCTTGGCGTCGAGGGCGGACAGGGGCTCGTCCAGCAACAGGACCTGCGGCTCGATCGCGAGTGCCCTGGCGAGTGCCACACGCTGTTGCTGGCCGCCGGAGAGCTGCCACGGATAGCGGTCGCCGCGGCCCTCGAGATGGATGAGCTCGAGCAGCTCGCCCACTCGCCGGCTGATCTGGTCCTTTGGCCGCTTGCGGATCCTGAGACCGAAGCCGATGTTGTCGGCGACGCTCATGTTCGGGAACAACGCATACGACTGGAAGACCATGCCGACGTTGCGCCGGTTCGGCGGCCGGTGGGTGATGTCGGCGTCGTCGATGGAGATCGAGCCCGCCGTCGGGAGCTCGAACCCGGCGATCATCCTGAGCGTCGTCGTTTTGCCGCAGCCCGACGGGCCGAGGAAGGAAACGAACTCTCCGCGATCCGCCGCCAGGTTGAAATCCTCCACGGCCGTCACGGCGGCAAATCGCTTCTGGACGCCATTCAGCTCGAGGAAGGCCACCGTCTCGACTCCTTCGTGGTCCTAGCGGGCACCGGCGACCTGGACGCGCTGGCGCGAGCCCCTGCCGAGCATCGCGATCCCGCCCATGGCAATCCAGGTCAGCCCGAAGCTGATGAGCGACACTGCCGCGGGTTCGTACGCCTTGTTGCCACCGATGAGGTTGATGTACGGACCAAAGGCCGGCCGGGCCAGGAACGTGGCGATCGTGAACTCGCCGACGACGATGGCCAGCGTCAGGAACGCGCCGCTCAGAATCGCGACCCGGACGTTCGGGAAGATGACTTGCCAGAGGATCGTCACCCAGCCGGCGCCCAGGCTCAGCGAGGCTTCGGTGAGGCTGCGCACGTCGATCGAGCGGAGGCCCGTGTCGACCGCCCGGTACATGTACGGCAGGGAGAGCACCACATAGGCCGCGACGAGCAGAACATTGCTTCCGAAGTCCGAGCCGGCCAACGGCAGCGGCGGACCGCTATACGAGCGAAGTAGTCCGAAGACGAGGATGATCGGCGGAATGACGAAGGGCAGGAGGGTGATGAACTCGATGAACGGGCGCAGCCGCGGGAGACGCAGGCGGACCCAGTACGCGGTCGGCACGATGAGGACGGTGGCGACGACGATCGTGATGATCCCCACGACGAAGGAATAGATCAGCGTCGCCGCGAACTGCGGGTCGTCGACGACGACCGAGTAGGCCGAGAACGCTGGCTGCGCCCGCATCGAGAACGCGAACGTTCCGAGCAGGGGAACGAAGAAGTACAGGAAGCCGGTGATGAAGACGATCCACCAGATGATCGACCCGGACCTGCGTCGACTCCCCGCAGGAGCTGCGATGCTGTCCATCGCACCCGGCGCCCGCACGCCGACCGAAGGCTGACCGGTCGCTTCCTCCATGTTCATCGCAGCCACCGCTCCGCCCGTCTCTGGAGGACCGAGTAGGCCGCGATCGAGATGGCCATGACAATGACCATCCCGATCGCCATCGCGTAGCCGATCCCCGGATCGCGGTTCACGTCACCGCGCAACTGACGTGTGATCTGGATCGTGACGATGTTGATCGTCCCGCCGCTCAGCTGATATGCCGTCGCCTGTGCCCCGAAGGCATTGCCGAACAGCAGGATGATCGAGCCCAGCAGTGACGGGAACAGGATCGGCAGGCCGATATGGCGCCAGTACTGGAGCGAGGTCGCACCCATGTTCTCGGCGGCCTCGCGCCAGTCCTTGCGCAGCCCATCGATGGCGGGCGCGATGATCAGGACCATGAGCGGAAACTGGAAGTACATGTACGCCAGCTCGAGCGCGGTCTTCGAATAGATGTTGACCTTGAGTCCCAGGGCGATCAGCAGCGGCGTGAGCAGGCCCGACGCACCGAGCGTGAACGTGAATGCCAACGCCAACGGAACGCCGGCGAAGTTCGACGCGACACCCGAGAAGGTCATCAGCGCCGACCGGAGGATGGACGGCAACCCGCCGCTGATCACCGCGTAGGCCAGCAAGAACCCGAATAATCCGCCGCCGATGGCGGTGACCAAGCTGATCTCGATGCTCGCGGCGTACGCATCCGCGATGTTCGGCTCGGACAGGTGCGCGTAGTTCTGCAGCGTCAGCTGTCCGCCCGTGCCCTGAACGCTGCCGATGAACAGGTAGGCCGTCGGGAGGATGAGGAACGCGATCGTGAAGACCACGAACGGGACGACACCGAGCCACGCCCACGAGAAGCGACGCTGTGCCGGTGCTGCCGCGGTCACATGCTGCTCCCGACGACCCTGCCCGGTCTCCTACTTCACGGTGACGTTGACCGTCGTCGTCCAGCCCTTGCCGATCACGTCGGTGGCCTTCGTGATCTGCTCGAGCGTGGGCAGCTGCACACCCGTGGTGTCGGGCAGCTTGGCCTGGGCGGCCTTGTCGACCACGCCGCGCTTGACCAGGTCGTCATAGCGGATCGGGTTGCAGTAGCCCTTCAGCCAGAGGTTCTGGCCATCGTCGGAATAGAGCCATTCCATCCACAGCTTGGCGGCGTTGGGATGCGGTGCAAAGGCGCTGATCGCCTGAACGTACATCCCACCGAACCGGCCGGACTTCGGGACGACCACCTCGATCTTCGGATTCCCCTTCAGCGAGTCCTTGTCGGCCAGCGCGTTGTATGTCCACGCAATCCGGATCGGGGAATCGCCCGAGGCGACGTTGGCCGTCTTCGCGATGATCGGCACGAAGTTGCCGGCGTCGTTGAGCTTCTTGAAGAAGGCCAGGCCCGGGGCGGCGTCGTCGAGCGAGCCGCCGTTGGCGATGCCCGCCGCCCACACACCCGAAATCGCCTGATTCGAGGCTGTCGGGTCTCCGGCGAGCGCGACCTGGTTCTTGTATTCGGGCTTCAGCAGGTCCGACCAATCCTGGGGCACGTTCTTGACCTTGTCGGTGTTGACCTCGAAGGACAGGACGCCGTAGTAGTCGCCATACCAGGAACCATCCGCATCCTTGGCGCTGTCGGGGATCGAGCTCCAGCCGGCCACCTTGTACGGCTGCAGCAGGCCCTGGCCCTTGGCGTCCGGCCCGAAGGACAGGCCGACGTCGATGACGTCCGGCGCGGCCGGGCCCTTGTTGCCCTTGTTCGCCTTGATGGCCTCGACTTCGTCCTTCGAGCCTCCGTCGGGAATCAACTCGTTGACCTTGATCCCGAACTTGCTGGTGAATCCGGTCAGCATCTCGCCGTAGTTGCACCACGAGTGCGGCAGGGCGATGGTCGTGAGATTCCCCTCTCCCTTGGCGGCATCGATCAGCGACTGCTGGACGCCGGGCAATGTGGCGGTCGTACCGCCTGAGCCGCCGCCACCCCCGGTACACGCAGCGAGCGCGAGGGCGACGATCGTGAGCGCGCCGAACGGACGCGATAGTTGACGGATACCAGTCACTGTTCCTCTCCCGATAACGTGGTCCCGAACGGTGGGCGGAGAACCACCCGCGCGAGCTGCCTCCTCCAACGAGTCGCGCGGCCTTGGGAGGGCGAGCGCTTCGTAACGCCATCTCGCCCTGTCGACGTGCATTTCACCGCCCCGGATATGGGGCGTCAAGAATGTTAACGGCGGTTCGTCCCCGTGTAACGTCCTTTCCCGCGAGTGCCGCCTCACGAGACGAACCGCGACCTATACTCGCTGCCACCTCGTCGCGGCCGATCGTTCGACCGAAAGAGGAGGGCCGGAGGAGCGCGATGACGGACGTCGTCGCAAGCCGCGCCAAAACGCTCGAGGATCCTCTCGCCGAGAGCCTGCGGATCATCGGTGTGACCGAGCGCGCGGGCCTGCTGGTGCGGCTGATGGGCGGCATGGCGATCCGGGCGCACGCGCCGGAATGGACCGCCCGGACCCGCCGGATCGAGGTCGACCTGGATTTCGCCACCCGATCGCGCGATCGGACGGCCTTCTACAAGGTCCTGGAGGCCGAGGGCTACACTCCCGACCGCCAGCACAACGCCCTCTTCGGCCAGAAGCAGGCCTACTTCGTTGACGTCGCCCGCAATCGACCGGTCGACGTCCTCGTCGACCGCCTGGAGATGTGCCATCGCTTCGAGTTCGGCGACCGGCTCCATCTCTCGCGACCGACCCTGCCCCTGGCCGAGCTCCTCCTGTCCAAGCTGCAGATCGTCAAGATCAATCGGAAGGATGTCCTCGACGCCCTGGTCCTGCTGGCCGAGCATCCACTCGGGCAGGACGACGGCGCGCCCGACTCGGACCTGGGCCTGGGCGCCATCAGCCTGCCCCGGATCCTCTCCATCACCTCGGCCGACTGGGGTTGGTGGCGGACGGTGACCGGCAACCTGGACAAGCTGAGCGCCTTCGTCGCCACGGAGCTCAAGGATGCGGACCTGGACGTGGGACGGCGGGCGGTCCGTTTCGATCCGGCGAGCCAGGTCGCCGGGCTGCGCCAGGCGATCGACGATGCGCCCAAGTCGACGAAATGGAAGATGCGCGCCCGGGTCGGCGAGCGAATCCCCTGGTACGCCGAGCCCGAGGAGGTCGGACATGGCGACTGAGCGAACCGGGCAGACCGCCCCGGCGAGTCCGCAGACGCCTTGCGGCGGCGCGTGACGCCGCGAATACTGGCCCCGTCCGGGAGGGGCGCATGAGGATCTTCTTCGCGACCGACATCCACGGCTCGGAGGCCTGCTGGCGCAAGTTCCTCAATGCCGGCGCGTTCCATCGTGCCGACCTGCTGGTCATGGGCGGTGACATGACCGGCAAGGCGATGGTCCCGATCACGTCGAACGGCGGGACCTGGGAGGTCACGCTCCAGGAGCAACGCCACGAGCTTGCCTCGGACGATGAGGTCCGGGCGATGGAGAAGCGGATCTCCGATCGTGGCTACTATCCGGTCCGCCTGACGCGCGAGGAGCTGGACGCCTGGAGCGCCGACCAGGAACTCGTGGACGCGCGTTTCAAGCACGAGATGCTGAGCGGCGTCGAGCGCTGGATGGCGCTCGCCGACCAGAAACTCGCTGGTACGTCCATCCGCTGCGTCGTGTCGCCGGCCAACGACGACATGTTCGAGATCGACCCGATCATCGACTCGGCGCAGCTGGTGGAGCTGGGCGAGGCCAAGGCCATCCCGATCGACGGCTTCACGCTCGTTTCGACGGGTTGGGCGAACCCGACACCGTGGAATACCTTCCGGGAGCTGCCGGAAGACGAGCTGCGGACCAGGATCGACGGCCTCGTGGCCGGCCTCGACGACCCGAGTCGTGCCATCTTCAACTTCCACGCGCCACCGTACGGCTCCAACCTGGACGCGGCGCCCCAGATCGACGCGGACATGAATTACGTGGCCGGCGGCCAGGCGCTCATCCCGGTCGGGTCGCATGCCGTCCGCGAGTCGATCCTGGCCTACGGCCCGGTCCTGTCGCTCCACGGTCACATCCACGAAGGCCGGGGTGCCGTGAAGCTGGGCAAGACGCTCGCGGTCAACCCGGGAAGCTCGTACGAGGATGGCGTCCTCCAGGCCGCCATCGTGGATCTCGATCCGAAGAAGGGAGCGGTGAAGAACTACGTCCTGATCAACGGTTAGCGCCTGTGGTGGAGGTCAGGGGGAGGAGGAACGAGCATGGCATCGGTTTCGCAGGCACCCTCGCTGTTCGTCAGGAACGCGACGGGCCTGGTCAAGGGCTGGTCGGGTTTCGACGCGTTCACCTATTCGGTCATGTCGGTGAACCTCGTCACCCTGGGCATGTTCTACAGCCTGGCGATCTTCGCGTACGTGCCGGACGGGGCGCCCATCGGATCCATCGTCCTGTCGGCCATCGCGGTGACGTTCCTGGCCGTCACCTATTCGGGGTTGATCGCCGCGATGCCGCGCGCCGGCGGTGACTACGTCTGGCAGAGCCGGGTGCTCGACGGAATCCCGGGCATCGTCTCCGGCGCCGTCGTCGGCGGCATCGGCGGCTACCTGGTCGCGAACGCCCTGGCGCTCGGGGACGCGCTCGCGATCGTTGCCGGGATCGTCGGCCTCATCGTCGGCGGCGGCATCGGCTGGCTTCGCGGCGGCATCGCGTTCGTGCTGGCGGCCACCGGCTGGTGGTTCATCCTCGCCCAGTGGGCCCCGATCTACGGCGCCATCCTCAAGCTGGAGTTCTTCCAGCCGCTGGCCGCGCTCCTCGGCTGGAAGGACGGGGTCACGTTCTTCGGGTCGGACAACGGCACCTTCGTGGTGTCGCTGATCGTCATCGCCCTGACGTCGGCCCTCGTCGCCCTGGGGATGGCCGGCTACGCCAGGATCCAGCGCCTCAGCCTGTGGGTCGGCCTGGCCGGCCTGGCCGTGGTCTTTCTCCTCCTGCTCGTGTTCGGGCAGGCGGACTTCGAGCGGGCCTTCAACCGCGAGGCGCAGAGCCTGTTCGGCGTCGCCAACGCCTACCAGGCGACGATCGACAACGCGGCCGCCAACGACGCGTTCACCGGATCGCTCGGGCCCTTGGAGTTCGGGGCGGGCACGTTCCTGCTCATCCCGTTCATGATGTTCTGGATCCTCTATCCGAACTGGGGCGCGACGCTGTACGGCGAGGTTCGGGGCGCGTCCGACTTCCGGAAGGTCCTGACCGGGATGCTCGGCGGGATCTGGGTGACGGCGGTCCTGGCCATCGTGTTCGTGCTGCTCGCGGCCAAGACATTCGGTTGGACGTTCTTCAACGCCACCAACGTCAACTTCGTCAACTGGTTCTACGGCTACACGACCACCGATCCGACGATTCCGATCTGGAGCTACCCACCGCTCATCGCCAGCTTCCTCATCGACAGCCGGATCGTCCAGATCGCCATCGTCGTCCTCTTCGGCGCCTGGTTCCTGGGCTGGTCCGGGACGCTGTTCCTGTCGTCGACCCGGATGATCTTCGCGGCCGCCTTCGACCGCGTGCTGCCCGAGGCGGCTGCCCGCGTGTCGGAGAGGCGCGGCGTGCCGTGGGTGGCGCTCCTCTTCATCATGATCCCGGCGATCGTGGTCAGCGCGATCTACGCCTACTCGTCCGACTTCCGGGCGCTGACCCTGGACGCGACGCTCGTGATCGCCGTGACGTTCCTGGGGAGCTCCGTGGCAGCCACGATCCTGCCCTGGTGGAAGCCCCAGATCTTCAACAACTCACCGGTCGCCCGGTACAAGTACCTCATCAGCGGAGCGGGTTTGGTGACGACGCTGTTCCTGGCGTGGACGATCTGGCGCTGGCTGGTCGATCCGCTCTACGGGATCGGCGTCGGCAACGCCGACTCGATCAAGTTCCTCGGCGTCCTGTACGGTGCGGCCGCGCTCCTCTACGTGGTGGCACGGCTGTATCGTCGCTCCCAGGGCGTCGATCTCGACGCGATCCACGCCGAGATCCCAGCCGACTAGCGACACATCGGCCGGGTCGGGGCGCCGATCGGTGCCCCGGCCCGGCACGCGACCGGGCGAACGACTGGGGGCGCTGCGGCGCCGGCGTGGAGGAGGAGATCGCGCGTGGCGCTACTTGATCGAGCGAGTGTCGTCGTCATCGGCGCCGGAATCGTGGGCAGCAGCATGGCCTACCACCTGGCCCGCCAGGGCTGGCGCGACATCGTCCTGGTCGAGAAGGGGACGCTGCCCAGCCCGGGTGGCTCCACCGGCCACGCGTCGAACTTCATCTTCCTGACGGATCACTCCAAGGAGATGACCGCCTTCACCAACGACAGCGTGCGGCAGTATCGCGAGCTCGGCGTCTTCACCCAGACGGGCGGCGTCGAGGTCGCCCGGACGCCGGAGCGTATGGAGGAGCTCAAGCGCCGCATGGCATCGTCGAAGGCGTGGGGGATCGAGGGCGTCGAGCTGCTCTCCCCCGCCGAGGTCAAGGCGCGCGTGCCGTTCATCGACGACTCGGTCATCCTCGGCGGCTTCTATACCGAAGGTGTCGGGGTGGTCGATTCGCTGCGGGCCGGAACGCTCATGCGGGAGGCGGCCCAGGCCATGGGTGCGCTGTCGATCGCGGCGGCCACCGAGGTCGTGGGCCTCGACGTCGAGCACGGCCGGATCTGCCGGGTCCGGACGGACAAGGGCGACGTCGCGACCGACACCGTCGTCATCGCCTGCGGCGCCTGGAGCCCACGGATCGCCAGGATGGCCGGAGCGTCCATTCCGCTGACGCCGGCCGTCCACCAGATGATCGACATCGGACCAGTCCCCATCTTCGAGCAGACGACCGGCGAGATCGCCTTCCCGATCATCCGCGACATGGATACGAACATGTACGAGCGCCAGCACGGAACGGGATTCGAGATCGGCTCGTACGCCCACCGGCCGATCCTCATCGACCCCGACGACATCCCGTCGATCCCCGAATCCGCGCTTTCCCCCACCCAGCTGCCGTTCACCCGGGAGGACTTCGATCCGCAGCTGGAGGACGCCCTGGAGCTGTTCCCGGACATCGTCGGGGATGAGAAGGTGGGGATGAAGCTGGCGATCAACGGCGTCCTGTCGCTGACCCCGGATGGCAATCCGATCATCGGCGAGACACCCGAGGTGAAGGGCCTCTGGTCGGTCGCCGCGATCTGGATCAAGGAGGCGCCGGGGATCGCGAAGACGGTCGCGGAATGGATGACGAACGGCCGGCCCGAGATCGACCCGCATGCCTCCGACGTGGCGCGCTTCTACCCCGTCCAGCGGACCGCCCGGCACATCGCCGCCCGAACGGCCGAGGGCTACAACAAGACCTACGGCATCGTCCACCCGATGGAGCAATGGGCCTCCAACCGGAACGTCCGGATCTCGCCGATGAACGAACGGGAGCGGGAGCTGGGCGGGGTCTTCTTCGAGGCTGCCGGTTGGGAGCGGCCGTTCTGGTACGCCTCGAACGAGCAGCTGCTGGCCGAGTACGGCGAGCGAGTCATGCCGCGCGAGGCCGAGTGGGAGTCGCGCTGGTGGTCGCCGATCATCAACGCCGAGCACCTGGCGATGCGGGATCGGGTGGGCCTGGTGGATCTCGCCGCCTTCTCGATCTTCCGGGTGAGAGGGCCGGGCGCGCTCGATACCCTGCAGCGGCTGGCGGTGGCGCAGATGGACGTCCCGACCGGCAGGATCGTCTACACGTCGTTCCTCAACGAGGCCGGCGGGATCAGGGCAGACCTGACGATCGCGCGCGACGGCGACGACACCTTCAGGGTGGTCACCGGCGGCGCCTCCGGCCGGGTGGACCGGAAGTGGATCGAGGACCACCTGCCCGCCGATGGCGCGACGACGCTCATCGACGAGACGTTCGCCTTGTGCACGATCGGGCTGTGGGGCCCGCGGGCCAGGGACGTCCTCTCGTCGGTGACCGACGGCGACATCTCGAACGCGGCCTTCCGATTCTCGACGACGCAGAACCTGACGATCGGCAGCGTTCCGGCGATCGCGGGGCGGATCTCCTACGTCGGGGAGCTCGGCTGGGAGATCTACACGACCATGGACCTGGGCCGGTCCCTATGGGACACCCTCTGGGAGGCCGGCCAGCCGCACGGCATCGTCCCGGTCGGGATCGGCGTCTACGCGACGACGGCCCGACTCGAGAAGGGTTACCGGGCGCACGGCAACGAACTGGAGCTCGAGTACGACCTGGTGGAGGCCGGGATGGCGCGCCCGACCGTCAAGCCCGAGGACTTCATCGGCAAGGCGGCCTACCTGGAGCAGCGATCGAGGCCAGCCGTGGCGATCCTCTGCACGCTGACCGTCGACGACCCGACGTCAGCGAGCGGCGTGAAGCGCTACATGCTGGGCAAGGAGCCGATCCTCATGGCGGACGGCTCGCCGATCGTTGACGCCAGGGGCCGCCGCTCGTACGCGACGACGGCCGGATCCGGGCCGTCCGTCGGAAAGCACCTCGTCATGGCCTACCTGCCGCCGGACCAGGCGGTCGTCGGGACGAAGCTGCTCATCGAGTACTTCGGCGAGCAGTATCCCGTCACGGTGGCGGTCGCCGGCAGCACGCCATTGTTCGATCCGGAGAACAGCCGGGTCCGGTCGTGAGCCTCAACGTCCTCGCCTGCGTCAAGCGGGTCCCGGCGACCGGCGGCACGATCGTCCTGACCGGCGACCAGCGGGCGATCGACACTCGCCACCTCGGATTCACGGTCAGCCCTCACGAGGAGTGCGCCGTGGAGGAGGCGGTCCGGATCGTCGAGGCGCACGGCGGTCATTCGACGGTGCTGACGCTGGGTCCGGCCGCGGCCGAGGAGCAGCTTCGCGACGCCGTGGCGGTCGGCGTCGAGCGGGGGATCCTGCTGGAGACGGACGGCGGTGACTGGGACCCGGTCGCCACGGCCGCGGCGATCGTGGACACGATCCGCAGCGACCAGGCCGAGCGGTCGCCGTTCGATCTGCTGCTGTTCGGCAATGAGGCGGCGGACAGCGGCGACTACCAGGTTCCCGTGCGCGTCGCGGCCGCGCTGGACCTGCCCTGCGTCAACGGCGTCAAGGGGCTGGAGCTCCGGGGCGGGCGGGCCATCTGTCGCCGGGAAGCCGCCCGCGGCGGCTGGGAGATCTACGAGGTGCCGCTGCCGGCGGTCGTGTCCGTCCGGGAGGGCATCAACCTGCCCCGCTATCCGTCGGTGCCGGGTCGCCTCCGGGCGCGCAAGACGGAGATCCAGCGCGTCGTGCCCGAGCGGCGGCCCGGCGGACCGCGGATGACGAGGCTCGGGCTGCCGGTCGAACAGGCGGCGTCCGCGGAGGTCCTCGGCACCGGGCCCGAGGCGGCCCCTCGGGTCGTCGAGCTCCTCGCACAGATCGGCGTCCTTGCCCGATGAGCCTCCGCCCATGATCGTGGCCCTCGTCGAGCACCGTGATGGCCGGCCGGAACGGCTGTCGCTGGAGGCGCTGGCATTCGCCCGACGGCTCGGCGGGGATCTGGCCGAGCCGGTCGAGGCCCTCCTCTTCGGACCGGGATCGCGAGATGCCGCCGCCGCCCTCGGCGTCCACGGCGTCACGGTCGCCCACGTCGTGGACGACCGCCGGCTGGACGACTACGCGCCCGCCGCATGGGCGGCGGCGCTCGTCCAGCGGTCCGCTGGTGCATCCGTCGTGATCGCCGCCGGCAGCGAGCGCGGCAACGAGGTGATGGCGCACGTGGGGGCCCGGACGGGCCAGCCCATGGCCGCCAACTGCATCGCCGCCCAGCCGGGAGATCCGTTCGAGATCGTCCGCCAGCGGTGGGCCGGCAGCCTGCTCGAGGAGGCCGTGCTGGATGGGTCGCCGCGCCTGCTCACGATCGCCGCGCATGCCGTTGCGATCGATGAATCGGGTGGGGCGCCTGCTCCTCGAGTCGAGGCGTTCACGCCGGATGTCCTCGACGGCGACCTGGGCGTTCGCGTCCTCCGCCACGAGCCCCCGGCACCCGGTTCGATGTCCCTGGCGGATGCCCGGGTCGTCGTTGGCGGCGGTCGCGGGGTTGGGAGCGCGGAGTCGTTCGCCATCCTCGACGAGCTGGCCGGGCTGCTCGGCGGGGCGGTCGGGGTCTCCCGGGTCGTGACGAGTGCCGGCTGGCGCCCTCACACGATGCAGATCGGCCAGACCGGGATGCGGATCGCGCCCGATCTGTACATCGCCTGCGGAATCAGCGGGGCCATCCAGCACATCGTCGGCTGCAAGGCCGCCAAGCGGATCCTGGTCATCAACACGGACCCGGACGCCCCGATCATGGGCAAGGCGTCCTACGCGGTGATCGGCGACCTGCACACCGTGGTGCCGGCGATCTCCGCGGAGATCCGCCGGGTCAGGGGAAACGGCCGGTCATAGGCCGGGGTCCGTCATGGGCCCGCGGAACCCGTGGGGGCCGGCGCGCGACCGTCGTGGCGGTCGTCGCGGCGGTAGAAATCCACGTGCTGGGGCGGCAGCGGACTGGCTCCCAGGATCAGGTCCGCGGCCTTCTCGGCGACCATCATCACCGGCGCGTAGATGTTGGCGTTCGTGACGTATGGGAAGACCGACGCGTCGACGACCCGCAGGCCGGCCAGGCCGTGGACCCCCATCGTCAGCGGATCCACCACCGAGTCCGGGTCCGTCCCCATTCGCGCCGTGCATGAGGGATGGAGCGCCGTCTCCGCGTCGCGCGCCACCCAGGCCAGGATCTGTTCCGGCGACGACACGTCGGGACCCGGCGACAGCTCGCCCCGGTTGAAGGGCTCGAAGGCCGGTTGACCGAGGATCCGGCGCGCGAGCCCGATCGCCTCGACCCATTCGCGCCGATCCTGGTCCGTGGACAGGTAGTTGAAGCGGATGGCGGGATGGGACCGCGGGTCGGTGGAGGTGATCCGGACCGATCCTCGGGCATCCGAGTACATCGGGCCGACGTGGACCTGGTACCCGTGACCGCCGGCCGGCGCCGAGCCGTCGTAGCGGATGGCCAGGGGCAGGAAGTGGAACATGAGGTTCGGATAGGCGACATCGTCGTTGGAGCGGGCAAACCCGCCCCCTTCGAAGTGGTTCGTGGCGCCGGGTCCGCTTCGCAGGAAGAGCCACTGGGCTCCGATGAATGGCCGTCGCCACTTCTGCGTCGCGTTCGGCTGCATCGAGACGGCCTGCCTGGAGCCGTACTGGATGTACACCTCCAGGTGATCCTGGAGATGCTCGCCGACACCCGGCAGGCCGGCTACGACATCGATGCCGAGTGAGCGAAGCGCGCCCGCGTCGCCCACGCCGGACAGCTGGAGCAGCTGGGGCGAGTTGAACGCGCCGCCGGCGAGGATGACCTCGCCGCCTCGGACGATCTCGGTTGTGCGCCCGCGGCCGGTCACCTCGACGCCGACCGCCCGAGCGCCGTCGAACACGACCCGGGTCACGAACGCCCCCGTTCGAAGCGTCAGGTTCGGGCGACGGAGGACCGGGTGGAGGTAGGCTCGGGCCGCAGAGATCCGGCGCCCCCGCCAGATGTTCCGATCGAATGGCCCGAACCCCTCCTGCCGGTAGCCGTTGACGTCGCCGGTGAGCTCGAAGCCGGCCTGCTGCGCCGCGTCGAAGAACGCGCGGAAGAGCGGGCCGGACGCCGGACCGCGCTCCAGTCGCAGGGGCCCGCCGTGCCCTCGGTAGGGGTCGTCCGACGCCGCGGCCGTGCAGTCCTCCATCCGCTTGAAGTACGGCAGGCAGTGCGCATAGTCCCACGATTCCATGCCGGCGCCCGACGCCCAGCGCTCGTAGTCGAGCGGGTTGCCGCGCTGGAAGATCATCCCGTTGATGCTGCTGGAGCCGCCCAGGACCTTGCCGCGGGCGTGGTGGATGCGGCGGCCGTTCATGAACGGCTCAGGCTCGCTCTCGTATCGCCAGTCGTAGAACCGGCTGCCGATCGGGAACGTCAGGGCGGCCGGCATGTGGATGAACACGTCGAACCGCCAGTCCGGGCGCCCCGCCTCCAGGACGAGCACCCGGTTCGACGGATCCGCGCTCAGCCGGTTGGCCAGGGCGCATCCGGCAGATCCCCCACCCACGATCACGAAGTCGTAGCTGTCGAGAGCCATCCGTCCTCGATGAGCCCGCTCTACCGAGCGTGCGCTCCACGACGCCTGCCATCGCGGCGCGCTCGCCCCGAGATCGCAGCGGCGGCGGCAAGGACGCGATTCCCGATCGCCCGCTCGTCGGCGTCGCCCGGGAAACGATAGGCAGGTCCGTGGACGTGGATGGCCGCCGCGATCGCACCCGATTCGCCGGCGACGGGCGCCGCGACCGAGTTCAGGCCCTCCGCGAACTCCTCGTGGACCCAGGCAAATCCGTCGGACCGGACCTGACGAAGACGAGCGCGGAGTGACGAGGGATCGATCGTCGTCCGTGGCGTGAACTTCTCCAGCGGGCGGGCGAGAAAGGCATCCAGCGTGGACGGCGGGAGATGAGCCAGGAGGACCAGGCCGGACGACACGGCGTGCATCGGCACCCGCGATCCCGTCCAGTCGCGGATTCGGACCTGGTGCGCGGTCTCGATCTGGTCGACGTAGTGGACCTCGAAGCCGTCGGCAATCGACAGGCCGGCGGCCTCGCCAAGCTCCCTGGCGAGCTCGACGAGGTGCGGTCTCGCGAGCCCGATGAGACCGTGGGTCGGCTGGATGGAGGCTGCCAGCGAGAGGAGGCGACCGCCCAGACGGTATCGACTGTCCCCGGTCACGCGCTCCACTGCACCTTCCGTGGACAGGGAGGCCAGCAGCCGGGCAACCGTGCTCTTCGGCAGCTCCACCCGTGCCGCCACCTCGGACACCCCGACCGGACCGTCGGCGAGGGCGCCCAGGACGGCAAAGGCGCGTTCGATCGACTGGACTCTGGCCATGGACCTCTGGACAGGGCCTCCGACGCTGGCGTAGGCTGCACTCACATACCATGATACGGCACGGTTCCGCATCGTGGAACCCACCCCGATCCTCCTCTCCTCGGGAGCCGGCGACGGACCGATGACAGATGACGACCTCCAGGACATCGACCTCGGGAGTCTGAGCGACGCAGAACTCGTCGAGCAGATGCACAACGACCTCTACGACGGGATGAAGGACGAGATCGTCGAGGGCACGAATATCCTGTTGTCGCGCGGGTGGGAGGCGACCAGGGTTCTGGACGAATCACTCGTCGCGGGCATGAAGATCGTGGGCATCGACTTCCGCGACGGCATCCTGTTCGTCCCCGAGGTGCTCCTGGCGGCGAACGCGATGAAGGCCGGCATGGAGATCCTTCGACCGCTGCTCGCTGAGACGGGCGCCGAGCCGGTCGGGAAGGTGGTCATCGGGACCGTCAAGGGCGACATCCACGACATCGGCAAGAACCTCGTCGGGATGATGCTGGAGGGAGCCGGCTTCGAGGTGGTGGACCTCGGCATCAACACCGATGCCGACAAGTTCCTGGCCGCGATCGACCGGCACAAGCCGGACATCCTCGGGATGTCGGCGCTCCTCACGACGACGATGCCGTACATGAAGGTGGTGATCCAGGCACTCAAGGATCGTGGGATCCGCGACGACTACATCGTGCTCGTCGGCGGGGCGCCGCTCAACGAGGAGTTCGGGGCGGCCATCGGCGCCGACGCCTATTGCCGAGACGCGGGCGTGGCCGCCGAGACGGCCCGCCGATTGATCGACGAGCGGCGTGCGCATGTGGCCTGACGGGCGCACGCCGTCGCGCGGCGGGGGCGCGTCGTCGCGCGGCGGGAGCAGGCCGTCGCGCGGCGGGGGCGCGTCGTCGCGCGGCGGGGGCAGGCCGTCACGCGTCCTGATCGTGGCCTGCGGAGCGCTCGCGCG
>WNGF01012777.1_pt1 | contig 15613 bp, 14 predicted proteins | sample 5400641 | NCBI WGS metagenome assembly WNGF01 (sample SAMN13153371, study PRJNA577476) | soil metagenome | isolation source: 80 cm soil or saprolite under grassland replicate 2 | place: USA:California | collected 2016-06-15
GCTTCGCCTCTGGTACGTCGCGATCAACACCACGCGCGGCCCGCTCACCGACGTGCGTGTCCGACAGGCACTCAACTACGCGGTAGACACGCGCACTATTCTCGGTCAGGTGGTTGGCGGTCGCGGCGCTGTCGCAGCCGGCGTGATTCCGCCGACGCTTCCCGGCGTCGACACCGCGCGCAAGCCGTACCCGCATGACGTTGCGAAGGCGAAGGAGCTCCTTGCCGCCGCCGGTCATCCAAACGGAATCGATCTGGAAATCTGGGCGTCGCAATCGGATATCTCACCGCGCCTCGTACAGGCGATTCAGGCCAATCTCGCCGAGGCAGGCATTCGCGCGAAGATCGTCCTTCGCGACGCGTCGTCGATGCGCGAGGCCGCCCGGAAGGGTGCGACGGATCTTGCTCTCAAGGAATGGTGGGCCGATTACCCTGATGCCGAAAACTTTCTGTTCCCGCTGCTGCACAGCACCAACAAGGGCGTCGGCGGAAACGTGTCTTTCTATTCCAATGCCGAGTTCGACCGGCTCGTGACCGCCGCGCGCCGGGAGCAGGATGAGGCGAAACGCACCGCGCTGTACATGGAGGCGGACTCGATCGCGTTCAAGGACGCACCCGTCATCTTCCTCTTCTTCTACAAGGATCTCTACGCGATCCAGCCGTGGGTGAAGGGCTTCACCGTTCCGGCGATTTTCTATAGCCAGCGTTGGACGGGCGTCAGCATTTCGAAGTAATGCTCTCCTTCATCGCACGCCGATTGATTTTCTCGATACCGACTCTCTTCGGCGTGCTTGTCGTTGTCTTTCTTCTTCTTTATGTCGCGCCCGGAGATCCGGTACAGGAGATGGTGGGGGAGCGCGCCGACGCCGAGACAATCGCCCGCCTGAGAAAGGAGCTGCACCTCGACGAGCCGCTGTTGAGTCAGTTCACGCATTACGCCGGCGGCGTTCTCCGCGGCGACCTCGGCAATTCCTACATAACCCAGCGGCCGATCATTCGCGACATACGCGAGCGCTTTCCCAAGACGCTGCTGCTCGCCGGATCGGCGATGCTCCTCGCGTCCATCCTCGGAATCACGCTCGGCGTGCTCAGCGCGCGCGCTCCCGGCGGCTGGTTCGACCGGCTCGGGCTGGGAGTCGCCTATCTGGGGATTTCCTTCCCCGTGTATTGGGTTGGACTGATCCTCATTCTTGTTTTTGCGGTAATGCTGAAGTGGCTCCCTCCATCGGGTTACGGCGGAATAAAGTTCCTGATCCTTCCCGCGTTCGCCCTCGGCTCCCGTTCGATTGCGTTTCTCGCGCGCGTCACTCGCTCGGCGATGCTCGACGTGCTAGGCGGCGAATACGTGCGGACCGCGCGGGCGAAGGGACTGCGGGAGCGTGTGGTAGTCGTGAAGCATGCGCTCCGAAACGCGCTCATCCCGATCATTACCGTGCTTGGACTCGACTTCGGCTACTACCTCACCGGCAGCATTCTCACCGAAACCATATTCAGCTGGCCGGGCATCGGCAGGTACGTGGTGAACGCCATTACGCGGCGGGACCTGCCGGCAATACAGGGATCGGTGCTTTTCCTGAGCGTCGTGTTCGTCCTGGTCAATCTGCTCACCGATTTGGCCTACGCGAAGGCGGACCCACGCGTCGCCTACCATTGATCGCATCGGCACTTCCCTTGCGACTACCTGAGCGCCGCGCTCCCGCGGCGTAACACAACGGAAATACATGTCAGACAGCGCCGATCGTGCCGGTGCGCTGCGGCGGCAGATCGAGGACATCGAGAGAGAGTCTGAGGCGAAAGCCGTCGCCGTCGCGGTTCACGACACAGACTCCGGTTTCAGCCTGCGCTATCACGCGGACCGCTGGTTTCATGCGGCGAGCACCATCAAGGTGCCTATTCTCCTCGGTGTCTTCGAGGCGATCGACCGCGGAGTGCTCCTCCCGTATTCGCGCGTCCATGTACGCAATCGCTTCCGCAGCGTAGTCAAAGGAATTCCCTTCCGCATCGAGTCCGATCGCGACGCCAACTCGGCGGTCCACGCGGCAATCGGAAAGACGATGCGCGTCGAAGAGCTTGCCTTCCACATGATCGCGACGAGCAGCAACCTCGCGACGAACCTGCTGCTCGACCTCGTCGGGCTGGAAGCGGTGCAGAAAACTCTTCGCGATCTGCGCGTCGACGAAGGGATCGACGTGAAGCGCGGAGTCGAAGACGAGCTCGCGTTCGAAAAGGGGATTTCCAGTCGCGTAACGGCGAACGGCCTTCTTCGCATTCTTCTTCTCCTCGCCGAAGGCAAGGCGTTTTCGCAGAAGCTGTCGGAGTCGATGATGAAGATCCTCCACACGCAGGAGTTCAACAACGGCATCCCCGCGCTGCTTCCCAAAGGCACGCGCGTCGCCCACAAGACCGGCGATATCTCGACCGTCGCGCACGACGCCGGCGTCGTTTATCTGCCGGACCGCAAGCCGTACGTGGTCGTCGTTCTCACAGAGTGGGAAGCGGATGGCTCGGGGCGCTCACACGCGATCGCATCCATCTCCCACGCCGTCTACGAAGCGCTGACTGTGAAGTCATGAGCGAGAACGGACTCTCCCTGACTGTCGTGGACGGGCTCGCTCTTCCGCTGGATTACCGAAAAGCGCTCCGGCCTGATGAAATGTGGAAGGACGCGGCCGGAATGAAGCGCCAGCTGCCCCGGTATTTCTACGAGGTCCCCTCCTGGGACGCGGCGATGAAAATGCAGCTCACGCCCAACTTCATGCTCTGGGAATTCATCCAGGTTGACGTCCGCGAAACGAGAATCCTCCTCGGCTTCCCGCGATACGTCCCCTGCGCGATAACGCTGCTCGCCGTATGCCTCGAGCGCTTCCGCGAAGCCGTCGGGACGTTCGTGCACATCGCCGCGAACGGGGGCTACCGATCCCCCTCACATGCGTTCTCGCGAAACGCGTCGCTCCATTCCTGGGGGATCGCGGCGAACATCTACCGAATCGGCGACACCTACCTCGACAACCGGGAGGCGATAGAGCGGTTTGGCGGCATCGCCCGGGAAGCCCTCCCCGGCGTCTGGACGAAACCGTACGGATTTGCCGCCGGATTTGCGGAAGACCATTTGCATCTTGATTTGGGGTACGTCACGTCAGTTCCCCGGGATGCGCGCAGCAAATGACCCTGAAGACCGACCCAACCGCCGGGCTAATTGATCCCGACGAATTCGCTATTGGAGATCTTCCGCGGCTTTCGAAAAAGAAGCCGTCGGCGGAGAACAAGCGCGAGTCGCGCGAGCGGATTCAGCTCGCCGCGATCGGAATGGAAGCGGAATTTTCCCTCACCCTCGACGGCAAGCCGGTGAAGCCGGAGAGCGTTTTCCGCACTCCCCAGGATTTCGTCCGCGTCGAGATGATGCACCGCACCGGACGCTCGTATCATCTGCCTACTGGAGGCGCGATCTACTTCGACACCGGCGTGATCGAGGTAGCAACGCCCATCATCGAGATCGGCCGCGGCTGCGCGGCTCGCGCCGGTCGGTCGCTCTGGGAGGCGATACTCTTTCTCCGCCAGGAGCTGGACGCGTGGCAATCGAAGAACCGGCGAAAGGTGCGTCTCATCGGCTTCAGCACCCATTACAACATCTCGTTCGGGCTGCCGAAGTCCGAGCAGGGCCACACACGGACGGTGGATCAGCTCGCGCTTCTCCTCAGCTACATACTTCCGCCGCCAGTTATGCTTCTCGCGGCAAATCGCCGATCGACCGGCATCGGTGTCAGACCTCGAGGCGACCGGATCGAGATCACCGCCGACTTTACCCCCGATGCTCCGCTCATGATCGCGACGGCGACAGTCATCGTCGGCATCGTGCGAGAGGTGATGACGTGGCCGAGCTTCGAGCTCGATGCGCTTGCGGACGAAGGAATTCCGATTATCGCCGGGTTTCGGCCCGTTCCTCACACGACGCGAAAGGGCTGGCTCGCCCGGTTCGACTGCTATCCGGTGAACCCGTTCACCAGCGACATCGACGAGGTGATCTGGGACACGACCGACGGCAGGCGGTTTTCACTGCGGGGGCTTGCGGGAAGAATCACGCGACACTTCTGGCCGAACATAAGAAAGATCTCCGACCCGTTCACGCTTCGGCTCATTGGCGCCGTCATCCGCGGCCGCGCGCCGTCATTGCTCGAATTGGAAGACCGGCCGCAGGAATACGAGGACGTCGGCACGCTTTGCACCTGGGACGACCTGTTTCCGGAGCGGATCCTTCCGCGCTCGCTCTACGAGCGTGTGCTCATTCACGCCATCTCGGGGCAAAAGCTTCACCTCAACGGCGAGTGGTATACGCCTACGGGAATGCAGGGTTGGTCACGTGTGATCTTCCGGCGCGCGATCGACAACACTCGCCATGTTTTTTCGCTCGACTACCTGCTGAATCATCGCTTGGGCTGGGAGCGGCCTTACCGTACCGGGCGGAGACTGGGGGAGGCTCGGCGCCACCGGGCGGACAGGAAGGCAGGGACGAAATAGAAGAACTGCAAAATAAGACGACCGGCCTGAGGCTTTGGGCCGAACCGGTTTTGGGTTTCGGGCTTTTGCGGAGGGTGCTTTCGCAGTGAGGCCCGCAGCCCAAAGCCGTCAAAGCCGAAAGCCCCCGGCCGGTATTCCTGAGTTGTAGTTAACCAGACTCTAATTTCTTCAAGAGTTTCCCGTGCAGCCCCCCGAAACTTCCGTTCGACATCACCACAACCACGTCGTTTTTTCTCAGCCTCGGCGCGATGTATTCCACGATCGCGTCTGGCTCCTGAAAATGGGCGGCTGATCTTCCCGAGCGCTTCCACTCGGCGACCATCGCCGCTGGATCGATCGCGGTTTCCTTGGTGTAGCGCTCGGGATGGAAGAGTCCGCCGAGCACGATCTCGTCGGCGTTTGCGAGCGCAGCCTGGTATTCGGCCTGAAATTCCTTCCGCTGCGCGGTGTAGCTTCGCGGCTCGAAGATCGCCACGAGACGGCGGCCGACGTACCGCTGCCGCACCGCGTCCATCGTTTCCCGCACCGCCGTCGGGTGATGCGCGAAGTCATCGATGACCGTCACCCCCCCAGCCTCACCCTTCACTTCCATCCTACGCTTCACGCTCAGGAAAGTCCGCAGCCCTTCGCGGACCTTCGCGCGGTCGGCGCCAAGCGACTCCGCCGCGGCGATGACAGCCAGTGCATTTCTCACGTTGAATGCGCCGGCCAGCGGTGTTTCGACCCCGCCCCATTCGTCAGCTCCGCGCATCGCGATGAACACCGTCCCGCTTTCCGTGAAGCACACGTCGCGCGCGGACCAGTGCGCCGAGCCGGTTGAAGGCGCATCCGTTCCGTACCCGAACGATTCGATCGGCGCGAACGACTTCGGCGCAAGCTCGCGGACGAGAGCGGAATCCCAGCCGGCGACGAGACGTCCATTGCGCGGAATCAGATTGATGAACCGCGAGAACGCCCATTTGTACGCCTCGAGATCGCGATAGATGTCCGCATGATCGAACTCGATGTTGTTCACGATTGCCGTGTCCGGCAGGTAGTGCCACATCTTCGGCACCTTGTCGAAGTAGGCAGTGTCGTATTCGTCCGCTTCGATGATGAAATACCGGGAGCCCGTCAGCCGGAATGATTTGTGAAAATTTTCGGCGACGCCGCCGATGAGAAAGGAAGGATTGAATCCGGCGGACTCGAGCACCCACGCCAGCATCGCCGTCGTCGTCGTTTTCCCGTGCGTTCCCGCAACGGCGATCGAATGCCGCCCGCGAATGAAGAGATCCTTGATCGTCGCCGCGGCTGACGTGTAGTACATCTTCCGTTCGAGCACCGCCTCCAGCTCTTCATTTCCGCGCGAGATGGCGTTTCCGACGATCACCACGTCGATGCCGGCCTCGAGATTCGCCGGACTGTAGCCTTCGCAAAAGGGAATTCCCATGGCGCGAAGCTCGTCGGACATCGGCGGGTAAACGTTTGCGTCCGAGCCGGTCACCGAATGCCCCGCCGCCTTCAGCAGTCCGGCGAGCGACGCCATCGCCGTCCCGCCGATCCCGATCAGATGATAGCGCCGGCTCTTCCCGCTTTCGCTGATGCTAGTCGTCCTTCTGGCCGAAAACCGCCATGTTCGAGCTGTGACCCGGATCTACCTTCTTATCCGGATAAATCCAGTGTACCGCCTGATTCACCGCCGTCGCCGCTTCACCGAATCCCGTCGCGATGAGCTTCAGCTTTCCGGGATAAGTCGTAACGTCACCGGCCGCGTACACGCCGGGCCGACCCGTCTCCATCATGCTGTTCACCGCGATCTCGTCGTTCTCGACCTCTATTCCCCACGACGACAGCGCGCCCATGTCGCTATGAAATCCGAGCATCGGCAGAATCGCGTCGCAGTCGATGTCGCGCGTGGCCTTCGTCTTTACGTCTCTGAGCGTAACGCCAGCGAGCCGCTCCCCCTCGGCGCGAATGTCGTGCAGCTCGTGAAATGGGAGCAGTGTCGATTTTCCCGCCGCCGCCGCTGCCTGCACGTCGGCTACCGTCGACGCGTGCGCCCGATAACGGTCGCTTCTGTGCACGAGCGTCACTTCGCGCGCGCGATCCCGCAGCTGCTGCGCCCAGTCGAAAGCTGAATCGCCGCCACCGATGATCACGATCTTGCCCCCGGTCTCGAGTGCGGCGACGTTCTGGTTTAGAAATGACGGGTAGTTGAACTGCGCCGTCTGCTCGACGAGCGATTTCACCAGATCCTTTGCGAGAATCTTGGGAAAGCCGGCGACGTCGAAGATGTATTTCTCCGGATAGAGCGCGATGAGCTGGCCGCCGAGCTGCGGCAGTGCGTCGACTATTTGCGCCCGCGCGCCGCGCATCCCCGCATAAAAAAGAGCGAAGAGCCCCGTTGGCCCGCCGCCGATGATCGTGATGTCGGTTAGCTCTCGTATCATTCGTGTTCCGTCGGCAGCGCGAAATATAGCGGGTTACATTTTTCCCTCATGAAGATCTACACCAAGGCCGGCGACGCAGGTGACACCGGTCTCTTCGGCGGCGGACGGGTTCCGAAGGACGATCCGCGCGTCGAAGCATACGGCGACGTCGACGAACTGAACGCCACCATCGGCGTCGCGCGCGCGACGTCTCCCCTGCCGCGCATTGACGACATTCTTCTTCCGATCCAGCGCGACCTGTTCGCGATCGGCGCTCTGCTCGCCACACCCGACCGCGAAAAGATGCAGCAGCATCTGACCAAGGCCCGCGTCGACGATGCGCGCATCACCGAGCTCGAGCGGGCGATCGACGCCTGCGACGCGGAGCTCGAGCCGCTCAAGGCGTTCATCCTTCCGGCGGGCACCGCGAAAGCATCCGCGCTTCACGTTGCGCGGACGGTTTGCCGCCGCGCCGAGCGCAGAGTCGTCCACCTCCAGGACACGGTCGAGCTTCCGCCGCTAGTCGTTGTCTATCTCAATCGCCTTTCGGATCTCCTCTTCACGCTCGCGCGCGTCGCCAACAAAAGCGCGGGCTCGGGTGAAGTAGTCTGGTAGGCGCTCGGTCGGCCGCTCCAATCATGCGGTTGGGGAGCTGCGCAATTCACGTCGAGCGCGGCCTCATCTCACGCATCGGCGCGCTCGCGACGCGATACGCGCCTGCACACCGCTACGCGCTCGTTTCTGATTCGAACGTCGAGCCGATTTACGGGGGGAAGATCGAAGCCGCCTTCCCCGCCGATACCATATATGCAGTTACGGTCCCGGCCGGCGAGGAGAGCAAGACTCGCGAAAGCTGGGCGGCCATCACCGACCGGCTGATCGAAAAGGGCTTCGGCCGGGATTCCGCGATCATCGCCGTTGGCGGCGGAATGATCGGCGATCTGGCGGGGTTCACCGCGGCTACCTTCATGCGCGGAGTCCCCGTTATCCAGGTACCCACCACCCTGCTCGCGATGGTCGATGCTTCGATCGGTGGTAAGACGGGTGTGGATGTGCCTGGCGGCAAGAATCTGGTAGGCTCTTTTCACCACCCCGCAGCCGTTCTGATTGACCCGCAAGTCCTTGCTACACTCCCACTTAAACAACTGTGCGCAGGTTTTGCAGAAGTGATAAAGTGTGGCGTTGCCGCCGACGAGGGTTATTTTGCTAGGGTCCGTGAAGCGGTCCCTGCACTCCTCGCCGTAAGCATCGAAAAAAGTGACGAGATCCAGCCCCTAATCGTGGGGGCTGTAGGGATAAAGGTCCGGATTGTCGAGCAGGACGAGCGGGAGTCCGGAATCCGAAAAGTTCTGAATTTTGGCCATACCATCGGCCACGCTGTTGAACTCATAACCGGCTACGCGCTCCTCCACGGTGAGGCGGTAGCCATCGGAATGGCAGTCGAAAGCCGTCTCGCGGAACGCATCGGTGTTGCGCAGTCCGGCACAACCTCCAGGATCACGGAGGCGCTGACGGCCGCAAAGCTCCCCATCGAACTGCCGCCGCAGTGCAAGGCGCAGGTAATGATCGACGCGATGCGGTCGGACAAGAAGACGAGAGAGGGCACGATCAGATTTGCCCTCCCTCGACGAGTGGGAGAGATGGCGAGAAGTGGCTCGGACTGGTCGGTGCCCGTCACCGACGAATTGATAGGGGAGGTGCTGGCATGATAGACATAACGTCTCGTCGCGACTACGCTCTGCGCGTTGCGAACGGCGCTCGGCCATCGAGGCGCGGAGAATACATCCGCCTCCTCATCGCCGGCGTGTTTGCCATCGGCTTCATCGTCACCGGTGCCGCGCAGCTTCCAATGAAGGCGGCGACGTTCCGTGAGTCCCCGGTGCCCGTTGGAGCTCTGCCTCGGCTGACGCCCGTCGTCGTCAAGGCGGCTCACTCGTTCCCGACCGCGGTTCGCGAAATTCGCCGAAGCAGCTTCGTGCCTGCCATAGCGAACGCGCTGCGCGCGACTGCTCGCGAAGCGATCCTGATGCGCGATGGTCTCATTCCGCGCATCCCCGGAAAGTTTTTCAAGGCAGAGGCCGGTGAAGAGGTTCCTGTCTCGCTGACGCAGTACTGCGTGAAGGGCGAGACGCGCCGCGGCCGCGCCGTTCGAGAGGGAATTGTCGCCGCCGACCCGCGTATCTTCCCCCTCGCGCGCTACGTCGAAGTCTTTCTCGGCGACAAATACCTCGGCCGCTACCTCGTCGACGATACCGGCGGCAACGTCCTCGGCGCGACACTCGACATCTGGACGCCGTCGTGCAGCGAAGCGTCGAGGTTCGGACGCCGCATGGGCAAGGCGATACTAGTCGCGAGCGACGATGAGGGCGCTCCGCCGCCGGCCATACCGGTCCGCTGGGACGGAATCGCCAAGCGCTAGCGTTCGTTGGTCTGTAAGCGTCGTCATCAGCGCACAGCTGGTAGCGAGAAAGCTCGCAGCACGCAGCGGCGTCGTTCCTGGTTGCAGTTACTTGGCGCTACATTTGCCCGACTGAGCCACAACTCTAACCAGGGATCCGGATGTCATCCTTCAACACCTACCTGATCGGATTCATCGTCCTCATCATCGGTCTGGCGATCGCCGCCTATCTGCTGAACGTTCCCCAGCAGTGGATTCTCGTCGGTGTCGTCGTACTGATCGGTGCCGGCATTCTGATGGCGACGACCCGTACAAAGCCCAAAGACCCGCCAGGCGTTTAGCCATTTCCCCAACTGCACCAAGTGTTTAGAGGGAAAAACCATCTTTTTCGATGTTTTTTAGCTGGCACGAAACGTGGCTGTTGACCTTCGCCAGCCCCACTAGTTAACGTGCCGGACCCAGCAGCCTTCCCGCGGGCGACCGGCCCGCCGAACGTTTTTGACGATCACAGGGGCTTATGCAGACCACGGGCGAGAGTAGATCCAAAGGATTCTTCCGTTCCTCCCCCTCAACCGCGTTCGACCAGTATCTCCAGGACATTCAGAAACTCCCCCTCATAACCGACGCGGAAGAAGAGCGTCGACTTGCCCGCAGAGCTCAGGCGGGCGACGAAAAAGCAGCCGAGCGGCTCGTCACCGCCAACCTCCGTTTCGTCATCTCATACGTAAAGAAATATCAGGGTCACGGTCTCGACCTCGGAGAGTTGGTCGCCATCGGCAATGAGGGACTGCTGAAAGCGGTTCGGAAGTTCGATCCGGATCAGGGCGTCAAGTTCATCTCCTACGCGGTGTGGTGGGTTCGCCAGGCGGTTCTCAAGGCGCTCGCCGAGCAAACCCGCAGCGTGCGCATCCCGCTGAACCAGAACTCGCAGCTCATCAAGCTCGCCCGCGCACAGACGGTGCTGTCGCAGGTTCTCAATCGCGATCCGAGCGATCACGAGATCGGACGTCTCCTCGAGGAATCGCCGGAGCAGGTGAGATCGGCAAAGCAGATGTCGGCCACGGAGATTTCTCTTGATGCTCCGATCGACCGCTCCGACCGCGAGGCTTGCACGCTCGGTGAGCGTTTCGCCGGCGTGGACGGCGGCGAGATCGAGGACGTCACCGACTTCCATCTGATGCGCGAGTTCATCGATCGCGTTTTCCGAAAGTATCTGACGCCGCGCGAGCGGAAGATCCTCCATCTGTACTATGGATTGGAGCAGGGCTCGGACGCGATGACGCTCGAGAAGATCGGCGCGCTGATGGGTGTCACGCGCGAGAGAATCCGCCAGATCCGCGAGCGGGCGTTCGAGAAGCTCCGCGAGTCGCCCGACGGCTCAGCCCTCGCGGGGTTCTGGACGACGGCGTAGTTCTCGCTAATCGACTTTTCGTTGGGCGCCGAGCCTCATGGCTCGGCGTTTTTTTATCTCCGCAAGTCATCAACAGCAGTCTGTCAGTGTCGCAGTCAGCGCGTAGCGATTGGCGATAGGCGGCAGCGGGCAGCGGCGTCGTTGTCTTTTGCTTTTATTTCCTCATCAATGCCGGAAACCGCCGAAAGACCTCCAGCTTTCCTCAACACGAAGTGCGGCAATGCGGAAGCCGCACGCGAGGCGCTCGCCATCGCTGGCTTCGAGCTCGAAGCCATCGAGCCCGACAAGCTCGTGGATCATTTTCGTGAAGCGGTAGCGAAGAAAACCCCGCGCATACTCGTCGCCGGCGGAGACGGGACGATCGCGGCGGCCGCCGCGGCGGCGGCAAGAACCGGTACCGAGCTCGCGATCCTCCCCGGAGGAACGCTCAACCATTTCGCGAAGGACAACGGAGTTCCGACCGACCTCGGCGAAGCGGCCATCGTCGCCGGCGGATCCGAGATAAAGAGAGTCGACCTCGGATATCTCAACGACAAAGTCTTTCTCAACACCAGCTCGATCGGCTTGTATGTGACGTTCGTGCGCGTGCGCGAGAGACTGGAGAAACGGCTTGGCTACCGGCTCGCATCGATGATCGCCGCGGTCAGAATGTTTTCCGCGCTGCGGACGATTGCCGTTCGCCTCGAGATCGAAGGGAAAGAACGGATCTACCGGACGCCGCTCGTCTTCATCGGCGTCGGAGAGCGCGAGCTGCAGGCGCCGAAGCTCGGAGCGCGGATCAAGGACGGAAAGCGAGGCCTGCACTTGATGATCGTCCGCGGACGCGGGCCCGCGCGCCTGTTCGCGCTGGCGTTGGCGGCGGTCTCGAAAGGCACGAGCGATGTCGCCCGCACGCCCGAGTTCGACAGCTTCATCGTCGACAAGTGCGCGATCGACGTGAGCTCGCCTCGCGCCGTCGTCGCGCTCGACGGCGAGCTCCACGTGATGAAGATTCCGCTCGAGTACCGCATCGAGCGGGACGCGCTGCGCCTCGTCGTCGCACCGCCGAAGCGTGACGAAAAAGAGGCTGAGAAATCTTCGTCCGAACGTCCGCAGGGTTAGTTTAGAAATCATGGACAACGCCGTTGTTGAGCGGCTGATCGACGTCGTCGGCGAGCGGCACGTGCTCGACAGGTCGAGCGAGCTCCTCGTCTACAATTCGGACGGTCTGCCCGGCTATCGAAAGAAGCCGGACCTCGCAGTATTTCCCGCGACACGCGAGGAAGCGATCGAGGTCGTGCGCATTCTCGCCGACGCGAAACTGGCTTTCGTTCCGCGCGGCGCTGGAACCGGGTTATCCGGCGGCGCGCTCGCCGACGGCGTCGTGCTTTTGGGAATGCATCGACTCAAGCGCGTCATCTCCATCGACGTCGAGAACCGTCGCGCGAAGGTCGAGCCCGGCGTCGTGAATCTTCGCCTCAATCGCACCGTCGCGCCGCACGGACTCATTTACGCACCGGATCCGTCGAGCGAAGCGGCATGCACGATCGGTGGAAACATCGCCGAGAACGCAGGTGGCCCGCATTGCCTCAAGTACGGCGTCACGCTCAATCACATCCTCGCGCTCACCGTAGTTCTCCCCGACGGGGAAGTGGTCGAGCTCGGCGCCGAAGCGGGTGAGTGCGACGGCTACGACTTGCGCGGCGCGTTCATCGGTTCCGAAGGATGCTTCGGTGTCGCGCTCGACATCACCGTGCGGCTGATCCCGCGCCCGCAAACGATCCGCACGCTGCTCGCCGATTTCACTTCCGTGGACGCGGCCGCGAAAACCACGTCGGCCATCGTCGCGTCCGGCGTAATTCCCGCCGCCCTCGAGTTTCTCGACGGCCCGATGATCCGTGTCGTCGAGTCGTCGATTTATGCGGCGGGGTATCCGAAGGACGCCGAAGCCGTTCTCCTCATCGAGCTCGATGGTCTTCAGGAAGGAGTCGACTCCGATCTCGAGCTGGTCCGGCAGATAGCCTCGGACGGCGGCGCGCGAACGGTGAAGGTTGCGCGCGACGAGACGGAGCGCGCCCGGCTCTGGCAGGGACGGAAGAAGGCTTTCGGTGCGATGGGCCGTCTTTCGCCGAACCTCGTAGTTCAAGACGCGGTGATTCCGAGAAGCCGACTCGCCGAGATTCTCGCGAAGATCGAATCGATCCGGGCGAAGTACGACCTCATCGTCTGCAACGTCTTCCACGCGGGCGACGGAAACCTCCATCCGAACATTCCGTACAATGCGGATGACCCCGCCGAGAGCGAGCGCGTTCATCAGGCGATGGGCGAGATCATGCGGGCGTGCATCGCCGCCGGGGGGAGCATCACCGGGGAGCATGGCGTCGGTCTCGACAAGATGCCATACATGGCGGAGATCTTCAGTCCCTCTTCGCTGAGCGCGATGTGCGACCTGCGGGCGGTGTTCGATCCCGACCGGCGGGCAAATCCCGAGAAGGTGATTCCGTCCCGGACATGCATGGAATGGCACGGCTCGGCAGCTTGGCGCGCCGCGGAAAAGGCGGCACTGGTATGAGCAGCGAGACGGTTCGTGCGCGCGTCGAGGAAGCTACGGGCTCACGGACTCCGGTGCGCATCACCGCGAAGAGTGGCTGGATGAGCGCCGGCCGCCCGTCGCCCGCAACGCAATCTCTCTCTGTCGCCGACGACAACGGCATCGTCGATTACGTCGCCGATGATCTCACGATCACCGTTCGCGCCGGAACGACGTTCGAGCAAATCAAGTCAGCGACGCGCGCCAACAACCAGTGGCTGCCGCTCGATCCTTTTGGCGGCGACGCCGGTACGATCGGCGCGACGATCGCGACCGGATCGTCCGGACCGCTATCGCACGGTTACGGTCCTGCCCGCGATTTCATTCTCGGAATCGAGTTCGTCACCGGACGCGGCGACATCGTCCGCGCCGGTGGACGAGTGGTGAAAAACGTCGCCGGTTTCGACCTGATGCGGCTGCTTTGTGGCTCATGGGGCACGCTCGGCGTGATCACCGAGCTGACGCTGCGCCTTTACGCGGTTCCGAAAAAGGAGAGGACGCTCGCCCTGATGGTGCCACCCGGAAAACTCGCTGAGCTCACCGGCCTTCTGCGGAAGGCGAGCGTTGCACCGATCGCAATGGAGCTGGTCAGCAGCCGCGCGGCACAAAGGATTGGCTTGGCGGAGGCAGACACGATACTCCTTCGCATCGCCGGGAATGAAGCCGTCGTCGATTCGCAGACGCGCACCATCGGAGAGATCGGACGCGTCGCCGAAGCATCGCCCGACGGATGGGAGAATCTGCGGCGACTCGACGGCGACGCGAAGATCTCACTGCGCGTCAGCGGATTGCCGACCGATGTTCCGACGATTTGGGAAGCGGGAAACAGCGCTCTCACAAAACATCGTGACGCGTGGATGCATTCGACGTTCTCGCGCGGCATTGTCCGCATGGTTTCATGCGAATCGGAAAACAGCGAAGCGCAGGATGCCGTACGCACCTTCGGGTCTGCCGGCCGCCCGGTTTTTGAATCTCTCCCGGTGAACATGTGGGCGCAGCTTTCGCCCGGCGTGACGTTGAACCGGTTGTCGCAGGGAGTGAAGCGCGCGTACGATCCGCTCAACATTCTGAACCCCGGGCTGCTGGGCGACTGATGCCGCACGCCACTCTTCCTTCCGATCCGCTTCCGGCCGGCGGAGTTCCCGGCTGCGCGCTTCCAGGCACGCCACTCGCCGACGTGCTTCCCGGAATCGATGCCTGCGTGCATTGCGGATTCTGCCTGCAGGCGTGCCCGACTTACATCGCGCACGACGATGAGAACGACAGCCCGCGCGGGCGCATCTTCCTCATGCGCTCGCTGCTCGAGGGCACTGTCGGTCTCGAAGATCCGGATGTGAGGCTTCACATCGATCGCTGTCTCGGATGTCGCGCGTGCGAGACGGTCTGCCCGAGCGGAGTCCCGTACGGGCAGCTGCTCGAGGCGACGCGGGCAACGCTCGCGCAGGAGAATCCCATCCCCTTGCTCGCGCGGATGATTCTCTTCGTCTTCGAGAGGCCGTGGCTGCTGAAACCGGCGATGTTCGCGTCACGGCTGCTTGCGGCAACACCGATTCCCAGTCTGCTGTCGAAAGCGAACGGCCGCTTCGGGTTTGCAATGGCGATGCTCGCGTCGACGACGCGCGGAATCGATCGTGGCAGCTATCATCCGCGTGGCGATGGCAGCAGAGGGAGCGTCGCAATTCTCGACGGATGCGTGATGGACGGATTGTTCACCGATACCAATCGCGCAACCGAGCGCGTGCTTGTCGCGAACTCGTATGCGGTCAAGACCGCTCCCGGCCAGAGATGCTGCGGCGCGCTTCACGCTCACTCGGGAGATCTCGAGGGCGCCAAAAATCTGGCGAGGCGTAACATCGCTGCGTTCGAGAAGTCGGGCGCCGAGTTCGTCGCGGTCAACGCGGCCGGCTGCGGCGCAATAATGAAGGAATACGGGCATCTCCTGCGCGATGACCCGGAATGGAACGAGCGCGCGGCGGCGATGGCCGCTCGCATACGCGACATCAGCGAGCTGCTGGCGGCGGCGGGCCCGCGGACCGGGAGTCCGCTGCCCGTGCGAGTCACGTACGATGCCCCGTGTCACTTGATTCATGCGCAACGCATCACGCAGGCACCGCTCTCCGTTCTCGCGGCAATACCCGGACTCGAGCTTGTGCCGCTGCACGATTCCGACCGGTGCTGCGGAGCGGCAGGCATATACAACCTGATCGAGCCGGAAACATCCGACCTCGTCCTCGACGAGAAGCTCGTCAATGTCCACGATACGAGGTCGACGTTCGTCGCCACCGGCAATCCGGGGTGCATGATGCAGATCGG
>WNGF01005770.1_pt1 | contig 15609 bp, 14 predicted proteins | sample 5400641 | NCBI WGS metagenome assembly WNGF01 (sample SAMN13153371, study PRJNA577476) | soil metagenome | isolation source: 80 cm soil or saprolite under grassland replicate 2 | place: USA:California | collected 2016-06-15
TCACGGTCCGCCTGGGCGGCCGGAGCATCAAGCTGCGGAAGGTCTCCCGCGGTCCGGACACCGCCCTCGGCGCCTGGCGGATCGACCTGTCCGACCGCCGGTACCGCCTCACCGGCCGGGTCGTGGGCGACCCCGAGCGCATGGTCCAGGCCCGGTACCTGGACCCCGACGGGACCCCGAGGTGGTGCCACAACAGCGAGGTGTCGTCCTCGCGGTTCGTCCTGTTCGAACGGATGCGGCGCGGCGGGTTCGACGAGATCGCCGTCCTGTCATCGGAGGGCACGACCCATGCCGAGTGGGCCGGCCGGACGCGCGCGCCCGGGGAATTCGTCCAGCACGTCGACCTGGGCCGAACGGGCGAGAGCGGCGGATAGACTCGCGCGTGCCATGAACGTCTCCACGCTGCTCTCCGAGCAGGCCGCGAACCGGCCCGACGCCCCCGCGCTGATCTTCCGGGGCCGTCCGGTGACGTACGCGCAGCTCGACGACGGGGCCGGCCGGGCCGCGGCGGCCTTCGTGGCCTCCGGGGTCCAACCCGGCGACCGGGTGGCCCTCATGGTGGGGAACGTGCCGGAGTTCGTCTCGGCCCTGTACGGGATCTGGCGGGCCGGGGCGGTGGCCGTCCCGCTCAACGTCATGCTGACCTCGGAGGAGGTCGGGTACATGCTGGCCGACGCCGGGGTCCGGGCCGTGGTCACCGAGATGGGCGAGCTCCCCACGATCCTGGCCGTCCGGGACCGGCTGTCGGACCTCGACGCCGTCTTCGTGGTGGCCGGCCCGCCCGTCCCGCCGAGGACCGTCTCGTTCGAACACGCGATGGGGCGCCACCAGCCCATCCGGGACGCGACCGATCCTCCCGACGGCCTGGCCCTCATCCAGTACACGTCCGGGACCACGGCCGACCCCAAGGGCGCGATGCTCGGCCACGACCAGCTCATCGCGAACATGGACCAGATGGAGCACGTCCCCTCGATGAAGATCCTGGCCGACGACGTGGTGCTCCTGGTCCTCCCCCTGTTCCACATCTATGCGCTCAACGTGATCCTGGGGATGTCGATCCGGGGCGGTGCCACCGCGGTGCTGGTGGAGCGGTTCGAGCCCGGCGGGTCCCTCGACCTCATCGAACGCCACGGCGTGACGCTGCTGCCGGGTGCGCCCCCGATGTACGTCGAATGGCTGGACGAGCCGGAGGGGCGACGGAGCGCGTTCGACTCGGTCCGGATGGCCGTATCCGGGGCCGCGCCCCTGGCGGCGGAGGTACTCCAGCGGTTCCGGCAGCGGTTCGGCGTGACGATCTGGGACTCGTACGGCTTGACCGAGGCCGGGCCGGCCGTGACGTCGAACGCGGCGGGGCCCGAGGCCCGTCCGGGCTCGATCGGCCTGCCCATCCCCGGATTGGAGGTGCGGCTGGTCGAGGAGCGCGAGGGCAAGCTGGAGGACGTGGAGGAGGGGGATCCGGGCGAGATCCTGGTCCGGGGGCCGGCGGTGTTCCGGGGGTACTGGCGGAAGCCGGAGGCCACGGCCACGACGCTCGTCGACGGGTGGCTCCGCACCGGCGACGTGGCGTACCGCGACGAGGACGGCTACCTGTTCCTGGTGGACCGCACGAAGGACCTCATCATCGTGAGCGGGTTCAACGTGTTCCCGAAGGAGGTCGAGGAGGCCCTGGCCCGCCTGCCCCAGGTGGCGGAGGCCGCCGTGATCGGGATCCCGGACCCGCGCACCGGGGAGGCCGTGAAGGCCATGGTCGTGCTGAACGAGGGCGCCACCACGACCCCCGAGAGCCTGGCCGACGGCGTCAGCCAGTTCCTGGCCCGGTTCAAGGTCCCGAAGGAGATCGAGATCGTCTCCGAGATCCCCCGGCATCCCACGGGCAAGATTCTCCGCCGGGCCCTCCGCGGCGAGGAGGTCCTCGGCGGCACCGGGGACGGGGGCGGGCCGGCAGGCTCCTGAAGGGCCTCAGCCTCCGTGGAGGTGGGGGACCGGCAGGGCCTCCCGCAGCTCGATCCGGATGCAGCGGTCGCAGGTGGCCGTGCCGCAGTCGTCCTCGTCGCAGAACGCGCAGCATTCGATGGCCCGGCCGCAGGCGACGCATCGAACGAACCCCTGCGCGGCCGGGACCTCCGCCAGTTGCGCCGGTTCATGGCTCATCGTCGTCGTCTCCGTGCTCGTGGCGCCGGTGCACCTCCAGCGCGGCCCGCGTGGCGTCCTCCCGTCGGAGCACGCCCACCAGGACGCCGTCCGACGTGGTGACCGTGGCGGTCGACATATCGTGTTCGGTCATGACGTCGGCCATCTCCACGATGCCGACGTGGGGCCGGAACGTGCTGGGCGACCGCATGGCGTCATCGATCAGGGCATCGCGGTCCCCGTCCAGCTGCTGCTGCTTGAGCAGGCCCAGGACCACCCGGTGTTCGTTCACCGCGACGCACAGGTCCCATCCGGCCTCGTCGACCCTGTCGCGGACGTCGCCGAGCCGTTCGTCGAGCCGGCAGGTCGGCACGTCGGCGCGGGCCACGGTCCCCGCCGTGGGGAGGTCGGCCCGGGTCCCTTCGAACGGCAGGCCGGCGGCCATCCAGTCCTGCTTGCCGCCCACGTAGTCGTACACCTCGGTGAACCCGAAGACCTCGAGCCGCCACGCGGCTCGTGGGCTCATGTCTCAGGCCGAGTCCCAGCAGTACACGACCACCGGTCGCGCCGGGTCGAGCCGCTTCCGAGCCTCCGCGTCGATCTCGCGCAGCGGAATCCCGATCGCCCCCGGGAGATGGTCCTCCTCGAACTCCTCGACCGGAAGGACCTCCACCAGCTGCGCGCCCCGGTCCAGGAGCCGCCGAACCGCGTCACGTCCGATCTCGCTCGGCATCGCCCGTAGGATAGCCCCGCATGTGGATCTTCCCGCTGGCGGCGGCTCTGATCGGGCTGGCATTCGCCGTGATGGTCGGCTGGCGGTTCGTGCGCCGGCATCGCCCGTACCTGGCGGCCTGGGCCGTGGCGCTGCTGATGTTCGCGGCGGCGTCGTTCGCGGCGTTCCTGGGGATCCTGTCCGGTTGGAACTCTCCGGAGTACCGGGCGTACTGGCTCCTCGGCGCTGTGCTCAACGTGCCGTTCCTCGCCTACGGCGAGCTCCTGCTCCTCGTCCGCGACCGACGGGTCCGCGCGGTCCTGTTCCTGGTCGTCGTGTTCGGCACGGCGTATGCCTTCAACGTCGTCCGGACCGCCGACGTGAACGTCGCCGCTCTCGGCCAGCACCGCCTCCCGCTCGGGAAGGATGTCTTCTTCGTCGGCTACCACCTCGAGGGGACCTGTGTTCACGGGCTGAAATGCTTCCCGCTCCGCAATCCGATGGCCTACCGGCTGGCGCAGTACTACTCCTATCCGGCCTACGTGATCCTGGTCGCGGGGGCCGTGTAGTCCGCGTTCCGGATGCGGAGGAAGCCGGAACTGCGGGACAGGTTCCTGGGCACGCTCGGGATCGCGGTGGGCGCCACGATCGTGGCGATCGGGTCGGGGGTGGGGGCCGGGCTCGACGTGGTCCCGGTTTTCTCGGTGGACCTCGCGCTCGGCATCGCCGTGATGTTCTGGGGATTCCTGCGGGCCTCGTCCGCCCCCCGGTAGCCGGCCTGAGCTTCCCTCGGGCAAATCAGGCAAAGGTTCCCCGTCCGCGGTGATCCGCGGGGCATGCGGCCGCGAACCTACGGCAGCCGCCGGGATCCACGAGAGACCGCGAGCGTTGGGGGAGGTGATGAACGAAGCGACCGGCTTGATGTCGGTTGCCTTCCTCCGGCGGCGACTGGTGCCCGTGCCATTCGACGAAAGGGAGTTGCATTGAAGGTTCGCAAGCGATTCCGCAGGGCTGCGGTCGTGCTCGGAGCCAGCATGGCGCTCGGAGGGGGCCTGTTCGCGGGCCTCGGGCCGGGCACCGGACTGGCATCCAGCCACCGCGAGGCCCCTCTCGTGTCGGCCGACCCCCAGGTTGACGGAACGGACCTCTACGCGTTCCGGAGCCCGGACAAGCCGAACAAGATCACGTTCGTCAGCAACTGGATCCCGTTCGAGGAGCCGGCCGGCGGCCCGAACTTCTTCGCGTGGGCCGACGGCGTGCACTACGACATCAACATCGACAACGACGGGGACGCGAAGCCGGACCTCACCTACCGGTGGATCTTCACGAGCCACTACCGGACACCGGGCACGTTCCTGTACAACACGGGCCCGGTCACGGCGATGACCGACGGCACGCTGAACTTCTACCAGACGTACGACCTGATCCGGATCAAGCGGGACAACGGCACGCACGTCACCACGCTGGTCGACGACGCGTACTCCGCCCCGTCGGACGTCGGCGAGACCTCCATGCCCAACTACGAGGCACTGGCCGACAGCACGATCACGACCTTCGGGCCGAAGCTGAACTCGAAGACGTGGGCCGGCCAGGCGGACGACCCGTTCTTCCTCGACCTCAGGGTGTTCGACCTCGTCTACGGGTGCGCCCCGCCGTACCCCTGCGCGGCGACCTTCCCCGAGTCGGGCGACGACACCCTCACGGGCTTCAACGTGAACGCCCTGGTGCTCCAGGTGCCGAAGCGTGCCCTGCGCGGCGACTCGTCGATCATCGGCATCTGGACGACGGCATCCCGGCAGTCGGTCCGCGTCCAGAACGGCGACGGCACTATCGACTCGAGCGGCGACTTCGTCCAGGTCTCTCGCCTGGGCATGCCCCTCGTGAACGAGGTCGTCGTGCCGGTGAGCCTGAAGGACTACTTCAACGCCTCGCAGCCCAAGGACGACATCCAGTACCTGGGGGCCGTCCAGGATCCGGAGCTCCCACACGACCTGAACGCCCTGTACGGGCTGCCGGTGCCGGACTCCGACTCGGGCACGCCCGGCATCCAGCGGTCCGACCTCATCTCGGTGTTCCTCACCGGGCTGGCCGGGCTGAACCAGCCGGCGGGCGTGCAGGCCAGCGAGATGCTCCGACTGAACATGGACACGCCACTCTGCGCGGACACGTCCAGTTGCAACACGCTCGGCGTGATCGTCGGCGACAATCAGGGGTTCCCGAACGGCCGCCGTCTGGACGACGACATCATCGACGCCGCCCTGCGCGTGGTCGAGGGCGTCCTCCTGCCGGGACATCCGGCGATCGTGGATGCCCTGGGCGACGGCGTGAACGCGAACGACGTGCCGTTCCAGACCGACTTCCCGTACGTCGCGTACCCGCATCACGGGTCCGACGCGAGCCCCCACTAGGGCGAGGGAGGGAATCGAACACATGGGCGCGATCGGAGGGACCCGGGTCCGGGCTCGCGGCGACGCGAGCCCCGGGCTCGGGCCCGGGCCCTCTGTGCCCGAGCGGCGGCGGGGGCGGCGGCGGCTGGGGATCACGATCCTCGCCGTGGTGGCCCTCGCCGTGGCCATGCTGGCGGTGGGGGGCCTCGGCCTGTTCGGCCGGGGCTCCCGGTCGCCCCAGGCGGGGAACGGTTCGGCCGGGCTGGGGAACGACCCCGCTGGCGCCCTGTCCGGCCACCCGGTGATCCGCTCCGGCTCGCTGCGGCAGGCCATCGACAGCCTCCGGGCCCGGCTGGCGGCCGTTCCGGAGGACTGGGCGGCCTGGGCGGAGCTGGGGCTGGCCTACGTCCAGCAGGCCAGGGTCACCGCCGATCCCAGCTTCTACCCGAAGGCGCAGGGGGCACTCCGGCGTTCGCTGACGCTCCACGCGGACGGCAACTTCGAGGCGTTCACCGGAGAGGGGGCCCTGGCGGCGGCCCGACACGACTTCGAGGGCGCCCTGCACTGGGGCGATCGGGCCCGGGACGTGAACCCCTACAACGGCAACGTGTACGGCGTCATCGGCGACGCACAGCTGGAGCTCGGGCGGTACCGGGCGGCGTTCGCCACGTTCCAGCACATGGTGGACCTCAAGCCGGACCTGGCCTCGTACGCCCGCGCGTCGTACGCCCGCGAGCTGCAGGGTGACGTGGAAGGGGCCGCGTCGGTGATGCGGCTGGCGCTGTCCGCGGCCGGAACGCCCCAGGACCGGGCGTTCGCCGCGTACCAGCTCGGCGAGCTGGCGTTCAACCGGGGCGACCTCGTCGGAGCCGACCACTTCTTCCGGATGGCCGCGGCGTCGGCTCCGGAGTACTTCCCACCCCAGGCCGGCCTGGCCCGTCTGGCCTGGGCCCGGGGCGACACGAACGGTGCGATCAAGCAGTTCGGGGACATCGTGGCCCGGTATCCCTCGCCGGAGTACGTCATCGCGCTGGGGGATCTGTACACGGTGTCCGGGGAGGCCGCGAAGGCAGGGGAGCAGTACGACCTGGTCCGGGCCGAGGAGCGGCTGTTCCAGGCCGCCGGGGTGAACGTCGACCTGGAGCTGGCCCTGTTCGACGCCGACCACGGGGACCCGGGCCGGGCCGTGGCGGAGGCGCGGACTGAGTGGGGGCGGCGTCACAGCATCCTGGTGGCCGACGCGCTGGCCTGGTCGCTGTACCGCGACGGCCGGGCCGGCGAGGCGTTGCGCTATTCCAGGTTCGCCCGTTCGCTCGGATACCGCAGCGCGACCATCCTGTTCCACGCCGGGATGATCGAACGGGCCACGGGGGATGACGCGTCTGCCCGGCGCGACCTCCGGGCAGCGCTCCGGATCAACCCGCACTTCTCGATCCTGCACGGCGGGGAGGCCCGCGACGCCCTGGCCGCTCTGGAGGCGTCCTCGTGAGGACGGCCCGCCGCGCGCTGGTGGTCCTGGCCCTGATGGTGGCCGGGCTGGCACTGATGGGCGGCTCTGCCTCAGCCCATCCCCTCGGCAACTTCACGATCAACACGTTCGACCGGCTGGTGGTCTCGCCCGGCGAGGTCCGGGTGGACTACGTGCTGGACATGGCCGAGATCCCCACGTTCGAACAGATGCGCGTCATCGACCGGGACGGCGACGGCGCGGCCTCCGCGTCCGAGCTGGCCGGGTACGCGTCGGCCCGGGCCCGGGAGCTGGGCGCGCGGATCGGGGTCACGGCGGGGGGGCGGCCCGTGCGGCTGTCGGTCCGGTCCGCCGCGGCCCGGCTGCTCCCCGGACAGGCCGGGCTGCACGTCCTGCGGCTGGAGGCGGTGCTCGGAGGCCCGCTCGCCGGCCGAACCGGGACCCTGACGCTCGCCGACCGGACGTACGCCGGGCACATCGGATGGCACGAGGTGGTCGCGGTGGGGGCCGGGGGCGCGGTGGTCACCGGGTCCTCTGTACCGACGCGGTCGGTGAGCCAAGCGCTGTCCAGCTACCCGAAGGACCTGCTGGCGGATCCGCTCGACGTCACCTCGGCGCGGGTCTCGTTCGCCCCGGGGCACTCCGGCGCGGCGCCGGGCCTGGGCTCCGGCGGCGACGCCGGCCAACGCCCCGGGATCAGCGGGGGGGCGTTCGCCGGGCTGGCCACGTGGACGGGGCTCACGGTGCCGGCCCTGCTGCTGGCGCTGCTGCTGGCGCTGGCGTTCGGGGCCGGACATGCCCTCCTCCCCGGACACGGCAAGACCCTGATGGCCGCGTACCTGGTGGGGCAGGGCGGACGCCTCCGGCAGGCTGTCCAGGTTGGGGTGGGCGTGGCGCTGATGCACACCGCCTCGGTCCTGGTCCTGGGCCTGGCCATCTTCGGACTGCAGGTGGTGGCTCCCGACCGGATCTACCCCTGGATCACCCTGGCCACCGGATTGCTGATCCTGGGGATGGGGACCGCGCTGGTTGTCCTCCGGCTCCGGGAGGCCCGGCGCCGCGACGCCGGGTCCGCCCACCGCCACGACCATGGGCACGACCACGGCCACGATGACGAGCACGCCCACGACCACCCGCCGGCCGGCCCGGCCCTGGACAGGCCGCTGTCACGGCGGGGGCTGGCCGGGCTGGCCGTGGCGGGAGGCCTCCTGCCGTCGCCCACGGCGATCGTGGTCCTGCTGGCGACGTTCTCGGCCCACCGGGCGACGTTCGGCCTGGCGCTCATCCTTGCCTTCAGCGTCGGGATGGCCGCGGCGCTGATCGCAGTGGGGTTCCTGGCGTTCCGGGCACGCCGCGCTGTTTCCCGGAGGCTGTCCGGCCGCCTGCTGTGGGCCGTGCCGGTGGTGACGGCGCTGGCCATCGCGGTGGTGGGCCTGGTGGTGTCGGTGAAGGGGGCCGCGGCACTTTGATTTCGTCCCTCGGGACGGGGGATCAAGGCGCCAGGAGCGTCTACTCCTTGGCGGTGTCCAGCGTGGCCGTCCACCGGTGCGGACCCGACGGAACCGGCCCGGGCTGGTCGGAGGTCTCCTCGGTCACCAGGATCCGGTCGAACCGCTGCGGATCGAACTCCAGGAGCACGATCACCAGGCCGTCCTCCGGAGTGAAGTCGCCGACGTGCCGGTACGACTGGCGATCCCCGAGCCACAGGCGGTACACGGAGCCCGGCGCCGGCGACCGCACGTCGGTGCCGAACAGCGCGACCTCGGCCTCCCGGTAGCCCAGCAGCACGGTGCTGGGCGCGGTCGTGCCCTGGAGCGGGATCTTCTTCGCGTCCGGCTGGGCCATCAGGCGGGTCACCCGGGCCAGGTCGGCCTGGCGGTCGGTGGCGTCGCCCAGCCGGTTGTTCAGCACCGCGTTCCATGCGGTGAGGCCCAGCAGGGCGATGGCGGCGGCCGCGGTGAGCCAGGATCCCACGCCTCGGCGAGGGGACCGCCACCGGTTCGACGAGCTGCCGGCGGATGCCGGGATGTCCGGATTCAGCTCCTCGCGCAGGCGGGGGAGCAGCAGCTCCGGTGGGTTGGCGGGGGGAACGGCCAGGGCCAGGTCGTCGGCCAGCGCCTGGAACTCGGCCAGGACCCGCCGGCATCTGTCGCACCCCGGGACGTGTTCGGCCAGCAGCCGTTCGGCCTCGCGTTCGTCCTCGCCGTCCAGGCTCCGCAGGACGTGCGCGGCAAGGAGCTCGTCGATGGCCTGGTGCTGGCCGGGTGTGAGCTCCCTCATTCCGCGCCGTTCCCCAGGAGCCGCCGGAGCTTCTGCATGGCGGCGAGGGTCCTCGTCTTCACGGTTCCCAGTGGGATCTCCAGCTCCTCGGCGATGTCCGCCTGCGTGTACCCGTGGAAATAGGCCATCTCGAGCACCCGCCGCTGGTCCGGCGGCAGGGCGCGGAGCGCCTCGTGGACCTCTTTCCGCCTCATGGCGAGCCAGGCCTGCTCCACGATATCCTCCGCTACATCTTCGTCGGCCGGGCTCTCGAGGTTCATGGCCCGCTCGGTGCGGCGGCGGAGGCGCTCCTCCCGGCGGACGGTGTCGACGGCCCGGTGGTGGACGAGGGAGAGGAAGAATCCCCGGAACGTGCCGCGCACGGGATCGAACGCCTCGGGTGCCCGCCACATGGCCAGGAAGGCGTCGTGGACCACCTCCTGGGCCAGCGCTTCCTGCCCGGTCACCCGCAGGGCCAGCCCGTAGGCGCCCGGGGCATACCGACGGTACAGCTCCTCGAACGCGTCGGCGTCGCCCTCGCGCAGGCGCGCGTGGAGCTCCAGGTCGACCCGGTCCTCGAAGTCGCGTTCCCCCACGGTTCCATTGTCGCGGCCGAGGGGCACCGCCGCACGGCCGTCCGGCCCGGCCCGGTCGATAGGATGGGCCGGCCGTGAGCGAGGACCGGACGATGCCCCAGGTGCTGATGTTCTCCCGCCGGAACTGCGGACTGTGCGACAAGGCCCGCGCCATCATCCTCGCCGAACGCGAACGCACCCCCTTCGGCTTCGACGAGGTCTTCATCGACGGCGACGACGACCTCGAGGACGCCCACGGCCTCCGGGTCCCCGTGATCGAGATCGACGGCGTGGAGGAATTCGAGACGTTCGTCGACCCCGCGAGATTCGTATACCTGGTAGGCGGCCGGAGGCGCTGACTGCACCCGCCCCGAAGGGTCGAGACAGCATGAATCGATCAGCCAGGACGCTCGCATTGCTCGCCGCGCTGTCGTCCGCGCTCTCGGCTTGCACCGCCTCCCGGGGGCCGCTCACCGCCACCCCGAGCCCGCGGACCGGGACCGAGATCTCGCGTCTCTCGGAGTCTCCGTCTCCCACCGGGACGAACGCTCCCGGCCGCTACAGGTGGCAGACCTACCGCGACGGGCATACCGGGTTCCGGTTCGCATACCCGACCGGGTGGTCCGTTCGTGCGGCCCAGTGCGGCTGGGCCAGCGCCACCGGCGTGTGGATCGCCAACCCGTCGGGTCGACTCGCCCCGCCCCCATCGGGAGGATGTCGAGCCGGCGGAGGAACATGGCCCCCCGGTATGCCGCGGCTGCCCGCGGATGGAGTTGTCGTGCTCGTGCAGATCAGTTTCGGTGGCGGGATGCCCCCGCCGCTGTACCCACAGAACACGAGGTTGCCCCTCCACCTCTCCGACTTCCAGCGGGTCGAGCATCGGCTGGTCGCGCAACTCACGATGCACCACGTCAACCGCTATTCGGTGCGGGTGTGGGAGGGGGACACCGTCGCGAAGGAGGACGAGCGAGCGCTCCGTCGCATGGTCCGATCCATCGGACCCTTCGCGACGCCGAGGCCCGACCCTCGGTTCGGCGACTGTGTCGACGGCTGGACACGCGTCCCACTCCTAGCCCGCCCTGGGACCGTGGAAGTCCACCTCGGGGCTGTGGCAGGTCTCAGCCCGACGGACGCCTGGGCGGTGGGTTCGTACGAGCACTTCCGATGGGTCTCGGCGGGGAGGCCGGGGCGGCTCCTCGATGATCCTCTGCTCCTGCACTGGGACGGCACGCGGTGGGAGCAGCAGCTGGTTCCCGGGACGAGGGGGATCAACGACATCGAGCCGATCAGCGCCGACGATGTCTGGGCGGCCGGCGGCGGCGGGTCCGGGATCAGGCGGTGGGACGGCACCCGGTGGCGGTTCGTCCCTCGCCCGCTCGGGGGCCTCGGCGGCGACGGCGTCCAGTCGATCGCCGCCACCGGCCCGGACGCCGCCTGGGCCGTCGGCGTGCGCCACGGCGTGGTCATCGAGCATTGGGACGGGCGGTCATGGTCGCTGTTGGATCCCCTCGCCAAGGGCCGGGAATTCGACTACGACGCCGCCGTTGACGCGAGCTCGCCGACCGATGCGTGGATAGCCGGGTACAGCCACGAGCAGGCGTTCACCCTCCATTGGGATGGTGAGGCTTGGCGGAGCGTGCCCACGCCGGCCCTTCGATTTCCCCGGTTGCTTGCCGTCGTGGACTTCGGCCCGGACGACGCCTGGGTGGCCGGCACGGACTACGCGGACTCGAGCGGCCGGGCTCCCGCCCACGCGGTGGTCGAGCACTGGAACGGGTCGACATGGCGACGGGTCCGGCTTCCGGACCTTCCCCGGGACAGCTCGCTCGAGCACCTGTCCGGCTCGGGTCCCGACGACCTCTGGGCGCTGGGGTGGGGCTACGACGACACTCAGCCGCAACAGGAAATTGTCCTGCACTACGACGGCGACGCGTGGACCCGGATCGATCCTCCCGGCCCGTACGCCGCGCTTGAGGACGTCGCCGCGGCGCCCGGTGACGGCGACTGGCTCGTCGGCCTCGACGGAACCGGGACCCTGTACCGGCCGGACCGTGCGCTCCTTGCGCGATCGTGCGGAGACACTGGATGAGGCGAGCCGCCACCGCGATCGCGATGGTCGCGACGATCGCGGCCGCCGGGCTGGTGGGATGCGTGTCGGGTACTGGTGCGGGAACCGTGGCGCCGAGCGGTGAGCGCTCGCCTGCCTCGCCGCCGGCGCATGATTCGGCGTCGCCGTCGCCTGCCGAGTCGCCCAGCCTGTCCGCGTCGGCCCGCCCGGCGGATCGCGGAGGAGGATCCATCGTGACGACACCGGGTTCTTGCTACGCTCCCCGCCCGGGTGGAGTCTCGTCCCCATCGAGGGGTGCAACGATGTGGGCGCCCGTGGTGTGTTCGTGACCAACCCCGTGGCGTCGAAGGTTCCGCCTCGCCCCGGCGAGTGCTTCGGGGATTGGCCCCCTCGTTTGAGCACACTGCCGAAGGACGGCGCGGTGCTGCTGGTAGCGACTCATCGCTCCTCCTCGATGCTTGGATCGTGCCGGGCCGAGAACACCCCGCTCCCGCTGGACCTCGCCGACTTCGTCGGGTGGGGCCGCCGGACGAGCTGGGCCTTCGCGCTCCACCACGTCGAGCTCTACGGGGCCAGTGCCTGGCTTGGGGGCGGCGTCTCGCCTCGCGATCGACGGGCGATCGCTCGGGTCGTCGCCTCGATCAGGCCGTGGCCCTCGCCGGATCACCCGAAGGCCGACGAGTCGTGCCGAGCATCGCCATGAGGCGGATGGCGGCGTTGGCGATGGTGGCGAGCCTCCTGTCGGCCTGCACGTCGTCCGGCTCGGCACCCTCATCGCCGGCATCGGCGAACACACCGACTCCTTCTCTCTCGAGCACGCCGAACGGCCCCTTGCCGACGTCGCCCACGGCGACTCCGAATCCGACGAAGGGATGGAAGACGTATCGGAGCTTCCTCGGCGGATTCCTCATCCGCTACCCGGCGGACTGGGCGATGGCACCCATCCGGTGGGGGAGTCCCGGCGGCTCGTTCGAGGGCGTGATGGTGGCGAACCCGCCGGCGGCGGACATCCCGGAGAGGGCCGATCAGGGCCGGAACAACTGGCCACCCGGCATGTCGAGACTGCCGCGGGGCGGCGTCGCGCTGCTGTTCGAGATCGGGCAGTTCATCGCCGAGGACGTCCTGCGACCGGAGAACAGCGCTCTGCCGCTCCGGCTGTCGGACTTCGAGCCGGCGGACGGGTTCCGGAGCGTCCTCCGCGTGACGCTCCACCGTCACGGCCGGTACGACGCGAACGCCTGGATCAGGAAGGGCGTCAGCGCGGAGGACATGCAGGCGCTCCGAGGCGTGATCGCGTCGATCCGGCCGTGGGCGCCACCGAGGCCCGACCAGCACATCGGCGAGTGCGTCGGCGGCTGGATGGGGATGGCGCCACCGACAGGCCATGGCATCCTCAGCCTCCGCCCGCGGGCGCTGAGCGTCGAGTCGCCATCCGACGCCTGGGTGGTCGGGTCCTACGACCGCGTCGTTCCGGCGAAGGGGAAGCATCCGCCGATGTCGGCCGAGGTCCCGATCACGCTCCACTGGGACGGAAGCCGTTGGGCTCTTGTCTCTGCCCCCGCCGGAGAACAGATGGACGACGTCGTCGCCATCGCCCCGAACGACGCATGGGCCGTGGGCCGGCGCGGGAGCGGAAGCCGCATCAAGCACTGGGACGGCGAACGATGGCGGTTCGTGCCCAGCCCCGCCATGCGCTTCGTCAGCCAGGAGGGGAAGGTGGTGGCCGCCACGGGCCCCGACGACGTCTGGGTCGTGGGGACGGTCGCCGAACACGGATGGCGGATCGCCGCGTTGCGCTGGGATGGAGTCTCGTGGACCCGATCCTCGCTTCCCGACTTCGACCGCAGCGTGGCCACCGGAGTGGCTGCGAGCTCACCGAAGGACGCATGGGTGATCGGGTCGCGGGCGAACCGCCACCGCGCCCTGGCGTCCCGGTGGGACGGAAAGATGTGGCGATCCACCGACACCCGCGCGCTTCGGTCATCGAGCCTGGGCGGGGTGGTCGCCCTCGGTCCCGACGATGCCTGGGCCGTCGGGTCCACGCGCCGCCGCGTCCCGGGCGACTCGTTCGCCCAGGCGCTCGTCGCCCACTGGGACGGTTCGACCTGGCGCCCGGCCTCGATCCCGCGCCTTCCCCGCGACACCTTCCTCTACGACATCTCCGCTTCCGGCCCCACGGATGTGTGGGCGCTGGGCTGGTCGAACGCGCCGGAGGCCGCCGTCCTGCTGCACTTCGACGGCGAATCATGGACCAAGGTGCCGCCGCCGATCCGCCACTACAGCTTCCTCACGGACGTGGCCGCGGTTCCAGGCGGAGGCGCGTGGGTCGTCGGGGACGACGGCGCGCTCACCTGGTATCAACCTGAGCACCCCGTCCTGGCGCGCTCGTGCTGAGCGCCATGCCCGGGTTCCGGGCAATCGCGCACACCCGGACTTTGTGCGTTTGAGAGCGTTTCACGATCGCGCTAGCATCTGGGGCGATGCCCTCGACGCCGAGCTCCCGCCGGTGAGAGAGCGCCCCATCCCCGAGGCAACCGTGGGGCGCCTGCCCGTCTATCTCCGGGTTCTGGTGGAGATGGCCGAGGGCGGCACGATCACGGTCTCCTCCGAGGCCCTGGCGGAGGCCGCTGGGGTCAATTCGGCGAAGGTCCGCAAGGACCTCTCGCACCTGGGCTCGTACGGCACGCGCGGCGTGGGATACGACGTCGCCTACCTCATCCACCAGGTCCGCCGCGAGCTCGGGCTGACCCAGCACTGGCCGGTGGTCATCGCCGGGATCGGGAACCTGGGTCACGCCCTGGCCAACTACCGGGGGTTCTCCGAGCGGGGGTTCGAGGTGGTGGCTCTGGTCGACGCCGACGCGGCCAAGGTGGGGGAGGAGGTAGCCGGCCAGGCCATCCGGCACATCGACGACCTCCCGGAGGTCACCCGCGAACAGGACGTGGCCATCGGTGTCATCTGCACCCCGGCTCCGGCGGCCCAGGAGGTGGCCGACCGGATGGTGGGCGCCGGGATCCGTTCGATCCTGAACTTCGCCCCGGCCATCATCTCGGTGCCGGCCGGTGTGTCGCTGCGGAAGGTCGATCTGTCGATCGAGCTCCAGATCCTCGCCTTCTACGAGCAGCGCAAAGCCATCCTGTCCGAGGTCCGGCGGGGGAAGGGGCCGCGGGACGGCGTGACGGGGAACGGCGACGTGCCGCCGGCCGAGGCCTCGTCGCTCGACTTCGCCCCGGCGCGGGGCTGATCAGATGCCGATCCTGGCCCTGGGCGTCTCGCACCGCCGCGCGTCGGTGGACCTCCTGGAGCGGCTGTCGTTCGCGCCCGACGAGATGGGGAAGGCCTACCACCACCTGACCCGGACCGACTCCATCCGGGGCGCCGTCCTGCTCTCGACCTGCAACCGGGTGGAGGTCTACGCCGACGTCGAGGCGTACCACGCCGGGTTCCAGGCCCTGAAGGGGTTCCTGGCCGACTCCCGCGAGATCCCGGCCGACGACTTCGCCGAGCCCCTGTACTCGCACTACGAGGAGCAGGCCGCGGAGCACCTGTTCGCTGTGGCCGCGGGGCTCGACTCGATGGTCCTGGGCGAGCCCCAGATCCTGTGGCAGGTCCGCCAGGCCCACCGGGCCGCGCACGCGGAGGACGCCACCACCGAGATGCTCACCCAGCTGTTCCGGCGGGCCGTTCGAACGGGGAAGCGAGCCCGGGCCGAGACGGCCATCGGGGCCAGCCCGGCCGCGTTCGTTCAGGCCGGGGCCTCCCTGGCCGAACGGGCCCTTGACGGGCTCGCGGGTCGGTCACTCGCGGTGATCGGGGCCGGGAAGATGAGCGAGCTGGCCGTGGCCGAGCTGGCCTCCCGGGGATTCGCCCGGGTGGTGGTCCTAGCCCGGCGGCCGGAGCGGGGCGAACGGCTGGCCCGGATCGCCGGGGGGGAGGGCGCCACCCTCGACCGGCTGGACGAGGCCCTCGTGGAGGCCGACCTGCTGGTCTCGGCCACGAACGCCACCGCC
>WNGF01005774.1_pt1 | contig 15603 bp, 12 predicted proteins | sample 5400641 | NCBI WGS metagenome assembly WNGF01 (sample SAMN13153371, study PRJNA577476) | soil metagenome | isolation source: 80 cm soil or saprolite under grassland replicate 2 | place: USA:California | collected 2016-06-15
CGCGCCTTACGATTTGAAAGATGGCAATTGGGATGCGCGGCGCGAAGAGCTGGGAAACGTGATTGTCGACGCTTTGACGGACTATGCGCCCAATTTGAAGGAATTAATCGTGGCGCGAGAGGTGTTAACGCCGCTGGATTTGGAACGCACGTTCGCATTGAGGGGTGGTCACATCCATCATGGCGAGATGTCGCCTGATCAGCTCTTCGCATTTCGACCCGTGATTGGTTGGGCGCAATATCGGACGCCGATCGAAGGTCTCTATCTATGTGGCGCCGGCACGCATCCCGGCGGTGGAGTAACCGGGGCGTGTGGATTCAACGCGGCGCGGGAGATAATTAAAGATCTGAAGCGAAATAAGTAGGTTGTTTCTTATTTGAGCCGTCCGGGAACGCGATCGCACCGAAGAAGTGTCTTGAGTCCCGTAAGGACGAAATATCTACAGCTACGATGCTTTTCAATACTTAGCCCATCGCAAAGAACGATTAATCGTTCTTTGCGATGGGCTCCCTTATTTGATCACCGGGGTACTATAAACATCTGGCTCCTAACGGAGCCAGGAAGCGGCAAACTCAACTCGCACTGCGCCGTTGCGACAATCCGATAATCGATCCGGCAATCGCGGAAATCAAACCCGCGACAATCAAACCAAAGCCGACGAACGTCTGCCGCGCATCGGCAAAGTTACCTTTCAGTTGCTTCAGCAAATCACTCAGCGAAGCATCATGTGGAATCGTGAGAAGTCCGATCGCCAACAGAAACGATCCCAGGGCCATCAGCATCAACCACGGCGCCGTGATCTGCGCGCGCCCAATCTTCTTTCCGATCTCACTCTTCGAATAGCTGTACGACAAATACACCGCGAGACCGAGCAGCAGCCACGCGACGAAGCGCCACCATGAAGTCGGCGGCAGGTAATACATCAGAAAGACGCACGACACCGCGCCGAGCAGCGGCAGCGGCCATGCTCCGAACGGGACCCTGAATGGACGATGGCGATCGGGTTCTTTGTAACGCAGGATGATGATGCCGATGCAAACCAGCACAAATGCAAACAAGGTCCCGATGTTTGTCAGGTCAACCATTTCATCGATGCTCATCACCGCGGCAAAGCCGCCGACGATTACGCCGGTTAAGATCGTAGTGACGTGCGGAGTCTTGAATCGCGGATGGACCCTGGCGAATACGGGAGGCAGCAAACCGTCTCGCGCCATGGAAAAGAAAATACGCGGCTGGCCTAATTGAAAGACCAGCAGCACCGCCGTGTGTGCGACGACAGAGCCGAAGGCCACGACTGCGCTCGCCCAGCGAGCCTGAGGCGCAACGTGATTCAGCGCCATTGTTAATGGTTCCGCCTGCTCAGTTGCCAAACGCTTTACCAGCTCTCCGTATGGCATCGCGCCGGTAAATACGGCAGCTACGACTACATAAAAAACCGTGCAAATTATTAGCGAAGCAATGATGCCGATAGGCAGATCTCTAGCCGGGTTCTTTGTTTCCTCGGCCACGGTCGAGACTGCATCGAAGCCGATGTAAGCAAAGAAAACGACGGCAGCGCCGGCGAGCGTTCCTCCCCAGCCAACCGGCTGAAACGGATGCCAGTTCTCGGCCATCTTTGAGGGCGAAACGAAATAGAGCAAAGCACCGATAAAGAAAATCAACACCACGATTTTCACCATTACCATCACGGCGTTGAATTCGGCGGATTCCTTGATGCCCCAAACCAGCACGATGGTAATCACCGCAACGATGCCGAATGCCAGCAGATTGAAAACGATTGGATAGCCGAAGATATGTGGTGCATGGTCAAGCAAACCGGGAATTTTTCTGGCCGTGCGAAAGTCTGTCGCTAACCAATCTGGAATGTTAATTCCGAAAGCATCCTGCACGAATGATCGAAAGTAGTTTGCCCAGCTAATCGCGACCGCGACGTTGCCGATGGCGTATTCAAGCATCAAGTCCCAGCCGATAATCCAGGCCACCAACTCGCCGAGTGTGGCGTATGAATAGGTGTACGCGGAGCCGGAGATTGGGACCATTGCCGCCATCTCGGCATAACAGAGCGCCGTAAACGCGCAGACAACGGCGGTGATCATAAACGAGAGCATCAGCGACGGGCCGGCGCCCGGACGTGAAGCGTCGCCGGCCGCCGCCGTCCCCACGGTCGCGAAAATGCCTGCGCCAATGATCGCGCCGATTCCGAGCAGGGTGATGTTGATTGGGCCCAGCGTGCGCTTTAGCTTGTGACCTTCTTCCTGGGCCGCAGCGAGAATGTCGTCGAGGTTCTTAGTGCGAAAGATTCCGCGAAGCAAAAGTTTGGTCTCCTGACTTGGATTCGCTACCGAACTCGATATTGCCGCGGAGTTTAAGGGTTCAGCTTTGAAGTTTCAAGTTTCAGGTTTCAAGTTCCAGGTTCGCGTCTAAGTGATCAAGACCCTGATCGCAATTTCGATTCGCCGGACATCAACCGAACACCGAACTTGAAACCTGAAACTGGTTTCCGTTTTGGCTTTTTACTTTTTCCTTTGTTAGACTCCGCTCCAAAATCAGAAGGCAGAAGGCAGAAGGCAGAAAGCAGAAGGCAGTGGGCAGGAGCTACGATGACCACTGACCACTAACCACTAACCACTGACCACTAACCACTGACCACTAACCACTGACCACTGACATGACCACTGACAACTAACCACTGACCACGGATATGTCTTTCAAAAACATTCTCTTCCCCACAGACTTTACGCCGCACGCGCGTTCGGCGCTGAAGTATGCGGCGGCCTTCGCGCGCGAAACCCGCGGCCGCGTTGTTTTGTTCAGCGTCCAGACGGGCAGCGTTCCGGCAAATCTGATGACTTTGCCCGACCGCGTGTTTGAAGATCAGGATTCAAAGTGGCTCATGCAGTTACGCGGGCAGGTGCAAGACTTGCTCCGCGATCCCCTTTTCGATGGACTCGAAGTTGAGCCGGTGATCGTCGAAGGCGAACCAGCGCCCGAAATAGCCAAAGCCGTTCGCGATTATGATATCGATTTGGTGACCGTCGTGACCCACGGCCGGCGCGGCCTGGCGCGCGCGGTGTTCGGATCGACGGCGGAAGAAATCATCTCTGAAGCTCCTTGCCCCGTGCTCACCATTCGACCTCCGCAGCATGATTTTGTCGAGCACCGAGGTCATCAAACTGAGATCAATTTGAATCGAATCCTGCTGGCTACCAATTTTCGCGCTTCCTCAGTACCGGCGACGCAACTGGCGCGCGAGCTGGCCGCGGCCAAGCAAGCGGAGCTGCACGCCATCTATGTTATCGGCGATTATTTCGAACAGATTTCTGTGATGTTTCCGGAAGGTGGCCGGTCAGCGTTGTCGCGGATGCGCGCTGAAGTAAAAGAACGCATGGACGTTTTGGTTCGTGAGGATGGCGGCCGAATCAAGACTCACGTGGCCGAGGGGCGGCCCTACGCGGAAATCGTCAGACTGGCTGCCGAGCTCGATGCTAACCTGATCGTCATTGGCACCACCGTGCACGCCTCTCTGTTCGGCGGCGCTCCGGCACTTGGATCTGAGATCGAACGGGTTGTTCGCAATGCTCCTTGTCCGGTGCTTTGCGTTCCTTCGGGGCGAGTGGTGACCCCATTACCAGCCTTCGCCAGGTCGCAGCCTGTCCCACAAGCGATGTAGGAAAGCAGAAAGCAGAAGGCAGAAGGCAGAAAGCAGAGGCAGTAGGCAGTAGGCAGAAAGCAGGTACTCCCATTTCCCAATTCCCACATTGATCGAAAGGAGACTCACAAATGCTACGAGGACATCGAGACCTCAAGGTCTATCAACTCGCTTACAAACTCGCTATGCAAATCTTTCACTTATCAAGGAAGTTTCCAAAGGAGGAGCTTTATTCTCTTACTGATCAGATTCGCCGCTCTTCACGGAGCGTCGCGGCGAATCTGGCTGAAGGGTTCGCAAACGGAGATATCCAGCGATGTTAGTCAGCAAGTTAACCGATTCCGATGCGGAAGCTAGCGAAACTCAGGTATGGATCGATTTCGCTTTTGATTGCGGCTATTTGTCCGAAGCAAATCGGAATCAGCTTACTTCAGGATATGAAGAAGTCGGAAAGATGCTCTCTGGAATGATGGCTGATCCAGAAAAATTTGCGCCAGCGTAAGACGGCAGTGTTTCTACTGCCTTCTGCCTTCCGCTATTTCGTGGCTTCGACCGGATAGCCCGCAGAGGTCCATGCGTTCAAGCCGCCTACCAGAGCAGCCGCATTTTCGATTCCTTTTGTTTTGAGATTAGTCACCGCACCGGCGCTAGTATGTTCGGCCGGTCAAGTGCAGTAGGTGACGACCATTTTGTCATGCGGAAATTCGTTGATGCGCGCCAGCACCTGGTTGGAAGGGATGGAGACCGCGCCTTTGATGTGATTGCTCTTGTAGGTGTTCTCGTCGCGCGTGTCGACGACCAGCACGTTGCCTTTCTCCCACAGCTCGTGCAGCCCCTGGGCGGTTATCCGCTGAACACCATCGGAGCCCATAAACAAGTCCGCAGGCTGCAGTTTTGTCGATTCATTTGAATTGCAAGCTGCAAGGAAACCCGCGCCCAGAACCATCGCTATTGAAAACAGAATAAGAAGCCGCATATAAGTCTGTTATCTTCCCTTGAGGGTCAGCTTTCCAAAGCAACTTCACTTTACAACTTTTGTCGCGCGAACGGCAAAGGGCGTTAGCCTTCTGATAATGTTGCTGCGAACCAGATTAGTGCGGAACCGTCGTGACGATTAATCTCATTTACACCTCGCTTCAGCGAGGTGTAGCCAGCTCGGCAATCCTTATTCAACCGTTTCAACGGTTTTCGGGTGAAAGAAGCAGTTAAAACGGCTGGATGATCCTGGTCTCGCCGTTTGCCACCTCGCTGAAGCGAGGTGTTAATAATAGGTCCCCGTCGGACGTCATCGACAAACTAAGGTTTGTCGGACAGGCTTGCCGGACATCAAACACTGACCCTTGCTGGCGAGATCGATTTCCACTATGCTCGCGAAAATTCTTCCCCGGAACGTAGACGATGTTGGATCCCTTGAAACGCGACCATCAAGAAGAATCTTCAAACCCGCGCATCGACGTGCGCCAATTAATCGACCAACAATCGATTGAGGAACATTGCCGTTTGGCAGAGCAGTATTTTGCTTCGCTCGACGATAAAACCCATCATCTCGCCAAGCCGTTTGGTACTCCCGACGAAACGCCGCAGCTTCTTATTAACTTTGCGATTGTCCTGCAAGGTTTGTCGCTCTCTCCGGGAATGACCGTGATTGAATTTGGCGCAGGCACTTGCTGGGCTTCACATGCGTTGGCGCAATTGGGTTGTTCGGTCATCGCCGCGGATGTTTCGGTAACTGCACTGCGCATCGGACAGGAACTTTTGGCGCGGCACCCACTGTTTGGCGAGCACCCTGAGCCACGCTTCATGATCTTCGATGGCCATCATCTTGATCTGCCGGACCAGAGCGTCGACCGTATCATCTGTCTTGACGCTCTTCATCATGTGCCGAACCCGAGGGAAGTGATTACTGAATTTGGGCGCGTGCTAGTTGATGGAGGCGTTGCTGGTTTTGCCGAGCCCGGACCGGAACACTCGAAATCGGCGGGTTCACAGTACGAGATGAAAACTCACGGCATTATTGAAAATGACATCGATGTTCGCGAGATTTGGCGGTCGGCAAAAGCGGCCGGCTTCACCAGAATGACTGTGGCAGTCTTCAACGGCAATCCATATCAGGTTGAACTTGACGACTTCGAAGATTTTCTCGCCGGCGGTCGCTCATCAAAGCATTACGTCGAGGCAACCCGCGAATTCCTCAAGAACCAGCGCAATTTCTTTCTTCATAAAGGCGGGCCGCAACCGCGTGACAGCCGCTATCGCGTAGGGCTTACCGCCCGGATCGAAATGTCGCCCTGGTCGGTTCGCGCCAAAGCCGGCGAGACGATTCGACTTCGCGCCGGCGTGACTAATAGAAGTGACGCGATTTGGCTTCCGCGCAGCGCCGGATTGGGAGCGGTGATGCTCGGCTGCCATGTCTATTACTCGAACGGTGAAATCTATCGCAAGAGTTTTCATTGGGAGGCGCTGACGCCCGGTGAAGGACGAGCGATCGTGCCTGGTGAGAAAATCGAGGTTGACGTAAATCTCCCAGCCTTGCCGGTGGGAAAGTACATCATCGAGTTCGACATGGTGAGCAATGACATATGCTGGTTCGCGGTGAATGGCTCGGAAACAGCGCAAGTTAATGTCGAAGTCTTTTGAGAGTTGAAACCGTTTGCAATCAGGCCGGCGCCGAATCCTTTGACTGTACGAAGGATGCCGTGCAAGATTATCGACACCCGCGACAGCGCGTTCGAACTATCGAGTAAAGAGTCTGAAGGCCGAATCATGACGGGTCAATCTAAGAATCTTGTGTCTCGAATACTTGCATTGGTGTGTTGGCTGACATTTCTCAGTACTCTGGGCGGTTGCGCTTATGGGCCCGAAAATAATAAAGAAGGTCAGCCCGCCAAACCGGCAAGGCCGTTCATAACCAGCACGACCATACTAGCAGCGGCGGCGGACGGGAACACCACTAGGGTTCGAGAATTGTTGGACCAAGGTGTCAGCGCAAACACGCTGGGGCGCGATCATAATACGCCGATCATGGAAGCTGCCTATGCCGGGCATTTGGACACAGTAAAGCTCTTACTTGATCGCGGTGCGGATTTGAGCGTGATAAAGATCGATGGTGCGACGCCAATGGCGCTTGCTGGAAACCACAAGGAAGTTATCGATTTATTTAAGGATGTAACGGCTTTGGTGGAGGCGGCGAGCAAAGGCGATAACCGGACAGTGAGCGAATTGATAAGCAAAGGAACGCCCGTGAATGGACTCGATCAATACGGACACACTGCGCTGACCGAAGCTTCCTGGAACGGCTTTACAGAGACCGTAAAGTTCTTGCTGGATCATGGCGCCGATCCCCGCATTAAAAAGTCGGACGGTGCGACCCCGTTGGATCTGGCAAACGGCCGGAAACAGCAAGCAATCGTTGTCTTGCTGACTCAGGCAAACGCCAGGTTAGCTGCCGGGTCGCCTGCGGCCTCTCCAAAGTAGATCGTTTGTCCCGCGGGTTAGCTCCTTAAGAGATCCCCAAAGCAGCAGCCAGGGTGGTTCACCGGATCGTTCCATTGCTTCCTTTGCCAGACCGCCATCGCGCTTTCGCGACTGCTTGCAGGTGCGGCTGATCCCTCTAAACTGAAGCGCGCTGACCGGCGCCGCCTGATTGTGGACGGCAATAACCGATTAACATCGTTGCTATGAAACTTGTAATGGGAGAACGTGTCCGCCGCTGGGTTGGTTATGTTTGGTTGTGTTTGCTTGCGGGCGCTTTATTAGTCTCGGGGCTCTCGACTGATCGACGTGCACGTCAAGTTGAGGAATATGCCTGCTTCTGCGATCCCTATGGATACTTACAAAGCGCGCGGGAAGTTCGCCAGGCGGAGGCGAATCGCAGGTGGCCCGATTTCACTATCACTTCATCACAGTCGCGGTTGTTAATTGATATGTTCCGGGTGCGCCAGGTGCCCTATCAGGAATGGCAGGAGCTGGTCGCTCCTCTTTGTCATCATTATTTTCCGCGGACCGATCGGATCGGCGTTCAATATCCTCCGGGAACAGGCATAATGTTGGCGTTTTTTCCCGAGGGCAAGGCTTTGCATCGCCTTGATCGCCTGGCAGTTCTCGCTCTTGTAGGAACTGGATTGGCGATGTTAGCGGTTGCGGCAATTAAGAAAGCATGGCTCTCAGCCGGCTTTATGATCTTCACTCTCACGGTAGGACTCGAAGTGTTAGCGGGAATCGACAACGCCAGCTTTTCGATAAATGCGATGTTCGTACCGATAATGTTATCCAGTTTATTGTTAGTCGGTGCGTTTGCTCTTCGGAACAAGCGCGCAGCTTCGCTTTACTGGACGTGCTTTTTTGCCTTTCTGGCCGGATGGGAGTTTGGCTTCGCGATTCTCGTGCGACTTCAAATCGTGTTCCTGCTGCCAGGCATAGTCGCGCTTCTATGGCCGTCCAGTTTACGGCGGCGGTACCAGAGCGCTTTACCGTCTTTTTCACTGGGTTTGATAATCGGTGGCTTGCTCCCCCTCGCGATCTATCAGAGTCGGCTGGCCGGTGCGTGGTATCTGCCGACTTATGCTGGAGGTAACGCGAATCGTCCCACGCTCAAGAGCCTCGTGCCGAACCTCCGTTTTTACTTCCAGCCGGGTAAGCCAAGCCAGTTCAACTGGACGCTTCCCGTGATGATTGTCGCCTGCCTGGGTCTGTTCGTTTGGTCCCGACTGCGAGTCAACCGTAATTTGCCGTCTGATTTTCTTCACCCGTTAAGCTGGCGCCGAGTAAGTATCGCTTGCGTGCTGACGTGGGCGATTCCCACACTGTATTTCTTAACCCATGAAGTGACCACCCACTATTATCCAATCCCGACTATATTCGTTACTTTGCTGCTGCTTGCTCTGTGCGCGCTCCGGCTGGAACAGAGTAAGCGTGCCGCCGGATTTGCGCAGCGAGCAGTTCAAGTGGCTGCTTTCACGCTGGCCCTGGTTCCGGGTTCGATCGCCATCGGCAGGGCGTGGTCGAACTATTCGCCGCCGACAATCGAACGCAAGCCGCATCATTTCGAGCTGCCGGCCGAACTGGCCGATGAGCATGCCTGGGTTTGGGCGGCCGAGTTGAGCGGAACAGTTGGTTATTATGCTGACAAAGCTGCTCATAAGATCGATTTTGCCAGCCCGGAAACGCGGCTAATGGCTTACGAATTTGTTCGCCGTCGCGGCGAGCCGCAATACCTGATCGTCGATGATCCCGATATGCAGCTGGTGCAGGACGAGATAACTCAGTTTGGGGCCGTACTCGAGCAGCGCGGTGAGGTGGAAGGCTATTTCTACTACCTGATTCACTGGCCTGGTGATAGCTTCCAGACCCAGGCACAAAACCCCCGACCGCGGTGACAATTCGCGCGAGCAGCGATTCAATGAGATTCTCCTCGACCACCTTTCGACGCCCGTTAGTTCGTGAGTTGCTGATCGTACTGGGATTTCTCGGCCTCACAGTTCTGATGACCTGGCCGTGGGTGTTGCACCTCCGCGATGCTGTGCCCGACACGGGCGATCCCTACGCCCACTCCTATTTCCTTTGGTGGGACTTCCACCAAACCTTTCACAATCCACTAAACCTTTTCCAAGCGACTTTTTTTTATCCATACCGTTACAGTTTGGCCTTCGGAGAGTATGACTATGGCGTTAGCCTCATCTTTTTTCCGCTTTTCGCGATCGGCGTTCGCCCGTTAACTATCTACAGCATTGCCGCTTTTCTCAGCTTTCCTTTTACCGGCTATGGAACATTCCGCTTGGCACGCACGCTCTCCGGATCGAGCGCAATCGCGTGGGTTGCGGGCAGCATTATCGCTTTTCTTCCTTTTCGCTTTCATCATCTGGCACATCTGCCTCTGATTTTTGCTGGTTGGATTCCTTTGTTATTTGAAGCCCTGGTTCTCTTCGTACGGCAGCGAAGTTGGTCACGCGCGGCGTGGTTAGGAGCCGCATTCTTTATGAACGCATTGACCTGCACGACGTGGATGATCTTGACGATAATCCCTCTTGCTGTGTCCGCAGTGTTGCTTCTTACGCGTAACCATGCGTGGCTGGATCATCGGTTCTGGTTGAGAGCCGCGGCGACATTGTCTCTGGCGGTTTTTTTGCTTCTTCCTTTTCAGTTGCCGCTGCTGAAGGCCTCCAGAATGTACGGATTCATTAGATCGCGCGACGAAGTATTTCACTATTCCGCACGACCGATTAACTGGTTGGCCGCAGAAGGACGCAATAAGGTCTGGCGTGGTCTTGGCGCCACGGGGAGTGACACGGAAATGGTGCTGTTCCCCGGTCTCCTGGCGCCGTTATTGGCCCTGGGCGCGCTTCTCTTAAAGCCGAGAAGAACGCGCGAACAAGTTAATGAAGAGGAACCTGCCCGTTACGTGAGAATGCTTGTCGGTCTGCTCGATTCGACTGCCATTATCTCCGGAATCATCGCGGTCTTAGCCTGGGGCAATAATGGTTTCAGAGTTCAGCTGCTTGGACATGTCTTATTATCTGCCAGCGGACCGGCTCGCGCCTTGAATATTCTTATCGTGTCTCTGTTTGTTCGTTGCTTGATTCTTTACCCGGCAGTAATTCGTCAGACCATGAGCGGCGACAAGAATCTAATCGAGAGTTTTAGTTCTCCCAGACGTTCTGAACTATTTGGGCACGCGGTAGTCTGGATCGCAATCGGCTTTGCCGGCTCTTTTGGTCTCAACTTTCTTTTTCACAAATTTCTATATGATTATGTGCCGGTTTTTCGCGCTATGCGCGTCGCCTCGCGATGGGCAATGATTTGTTATGTTGGACTAGGACTATTGGCGGGACTGGGTGCTGAGCGCTTCGCCGTCGCGGTTGGTAAACATTGGTCCCGCTCGGGAAAAGCAGTTGCTTACAGCCTGATAATAATCGCTGTCCTCTTCGAGTTGCACGCTGCGCCGTTGAAGATGATCCGCGGCGAAGTGGATCCCGATGCGCTCACAATGGATCTCAAGTACAGACAAATGGCCGGAGGAATTCTTGAGCTTCCAATCGGCGAAAGAGCTGATCATCTCTATATGTTGCGTGCGGCCGATCACCTGCGGCCGCTGGTCAACGGCAAAGACAGCTTTGTGCCGCCACTGCAGAACGAAATCGAGCAGCTCGCCGCTAGTCGTACAATTCCGGACCGTCTGCTGGACATTGTTGAAAGTATCCCGGTGTCGTACATCACGGTCCACTACGATTTCCTGTCACCAGAAGAACGCGAAAGCATTCAGAGTTTTCTTAACCATGGAGTTGCGATGAAACGTTTGCGATTTATCAAGAGTTTCAATGGCAAAGACAATGATGGAAGAGATCAGCCGACGGATCTCTACGCAGTCACCAAAACAGAGCCCAATTCAAACGAGATACAGTAAAATCAGTGGTGTCTATCTATTTATTGATGCTCTCTTCAAAATCCATCCAGTACATCGCAATACCGAGTTCTCGCACATCCAGATCATTTCGCAATTCAGAAGGAGCGATCGCGTCAGGCAGGACAAATGTCAGCACATTTTTTTCTTTCAACATATTCTGCGACAAGTGCACACCATATTCGCGGCTTTCATCTTTCGTGATTTCAAAGGACCGCAGAGGCTGATCGTTTATCCTGACCTCCACCCGCTGGCGCGGATGATTGTCGGACACGAAACCTCTGAGCTTCATCGTTAATTCAAAGTCTCTGATGCGATCCAGAGTAAAAATTACAGTCGCTGCTTTGCCGTCAGTCCAGCGAAATTCGGTTTCCGAAATGCTCCAGCCGTACCAAAGAAATCTCTGCGTATCAACTTTTGCAAACTCGATTCGGCCGGTCTGAAGCACCGAAATATTGGCGGGCAGAAGCGGATGGACCAGTCCTGCCAAAAACTGCGGTTGTCGCCAGTCCCATAATCGCTGCGGTTCCTGATCAACTGGCCGTGGTACTGTATTCCAGATCCAGGTCGCACGCGAGACAGCGCCGCGGCCATTAATCGCCACGCTCGCGACCAGCAGGATCAGACCAGTTGCTACCTCTGCCGAACGCCACCCTCTCCAGGAAATCGTTTTGTCCTGATAAGCGGCGCGCATCGCCTGTATTCCCAGAATCGCGCACAACGCAAACCATGGCACGAGACCCGTCGACAAACGCGAGCCATAGCTCGAACCGCCCCACCAATGCGGGAAGGACGAAATCACAAACATGTGGGCCGCGATCACCGTCAGGGACAACCATACCAATCGCCGATGCTTGACGTTTCGCCAATAGCGTATCACCACGTACGCAACGAAAATGATGACGGGGACATAAACGATCAATCCGCGGGCAGGGCTAATCAACTGGCCGCTGAGAGCTGTCCAGAAACTGCCAAAATAGAGCCGGCTCGCCTTGTAGTAACTCGGAAGCGGCTGATGATAGTAATGCCATGAATACGCGACAAACAGTCCCAGCCAAACCGCGCCGGTCAGTAAGTATCGAACGATTAATTCGCGGTGAAATAGAAAAAGATAAATCGTGATGGCCGCAATATGAACCGAGTTTGTCGGGCGCACGAAATACAACCAGGCCATCAGGGTCGCAAGGACGATTGAATTTATCTTTCGCTTGCCGAGCTCATGCGCCGATAGAAGGTAGAGAGCCACGCTCAGCAACAGAATTCCCCAGGTGTCGCTCCACATGGCTCTTGATGCCGTGCTCCACACCTGTGTTCCCAGCGCCCCGCCAAGGCTCACGATCAAACTCCAACTCGTCGGCAAAAATAATCTGGCAATCCGGAATAGCGCGACGGTAAAGATGGCCATTAGGAGCGCCGCCAAGCCGGCTTCGATTTGTATTTCTTTGATTTGATTGTAAGTGCCGTCTGAGTTTGTCACGGTAAGCCCGCAGACTTTCGCAATCGCGACATACGGCAAAGAGAGCACCGAAGTACCGGGTGGCAAGTAATAGTAGATGTGATCGTCGATCAGTTCGAGTTGATAAATGGTTCCGTCTTGAACATAGTATCCGCGCGGTGTGGGCTCGAGCCGAGGTATCGGATATTGATCCAACGAAAACGTTCCGTGCTCGATCAGGCTCTGAGTCAAAAGCATCGAATACGCCGAGTCGGTGACCTGCTTTACGGGCGAGATCCAGAAGATCGCAAACATCACGAGCAAAATAACCAGACTCAGTATCCTGTCGTCTGCATTTCGGAAGTAGGCGGGGATCGCTGAAATCATTCTGGTTTATTATCCGATCCGGTCTGGTTTCAAAATCCTATTTGAGTCCGGACTTAGTCAACCTCGATCGACTGAACATTGATTCCGACCAACCTGAAATCCTCGCCGGCGCCGACGTTTCTCGTCGAGTCGCGGCATCGGGAATGGAGGACCACAGCTTGGCGAGCGGAGGATGTTCAGCGTTCAGGCGAAGGTTTTGTTCCATGAGATAGAAGTAACCGCTGAGTATGAGCACGACTTCATCATTGGTAATGCTCTTGCGCCCGATAGCGCTGACCATGTTAACTGCCATGAATGTCAACGCGATCAGGCAAACAATCCCTGCCCAATGACGGAGAAACAAAGGTGCTCCAGGCAAATTAAGAGTTGAAGGTTTTCGCAAACCAGGATGCATAAAGTTCCGCGGGGCATTCAAGTCGGAAGTGCACCTTCTGTTTGCTCAAAGATGCCGTTAGACTTAAGTTCTTGTCTCCCTCTCCCTTTTGGGAGGGCAATAATATACTTGACTCAATGCGGTCGCATAAACAGACCAAAGAAGGTCCAGGATGAGGTCCGGAGGACCGTCATTAAATAGCCACGGTCGTGAGACCGTGGGTGGTCGGGCCATCAACCGTCGAGCGCCGAAGGTGCGGCATTAATTCGCACTTCACAGCTTCCGATAAATGCCGGCCCTGGCGTCGCACGAGTGGTGAACTCGAAATTCCACCAGGCTGGTCCACGATTCGGTTGCACTTCCAACTTGAATCTACCGGCCATCTTTTTACACTAAAGAGGCTGGCGCGAAAAGAACCTTGGCGTAAGCGGACGTCCGTGGTCCGCAAGCGTTAGTCAAAACGCCAAGGGCGTTGGCGAATTGCAGCCCAGGGCAACACCCCGGGCTGGAATTGGCTAATACCTTCGGTGTTATCTTGTAATCGCGATCTTAGTCTCTGATTGCAACCAGCCCTCTTCCAAACCTCTTTCATAGGGAGAGGGAAAGACTATGTTGACTTCTCTCAAACAAATCCTCAATCGCATCTGGCGCGACGAGGCTTTCCGCTCAGCCTCTTTTGCCTTCATCCTTACGCGCGCACTCGTATTCGGCATTTTGTTGCTCGTCACGAACGCGCATCACGAAGGAAAAGACATCCCGGCGCTTGGCGGCCCTGTCGAGGATGTGGACATCTCTTTGACGGAGAAGGGAATTCTGCAACGGGCACAACAAAGCATCCAAGCCGCAGATGCCATCTGGTACCTGAACATCGCGCGGAACGGTTACGAGAAAGAAAAATTCAACACTGACCAGCAGCACAACTGGGCTTTCTTTCCGCTCTTCCCCCTAATCGTAAATGCGGCAGCCAGAATTACCGGAGAGTTTCCGCTGACAGCGGGTCTTCTGTCTAACGTCTTCTTCTTCGCGGCTCTGATATTTCTTCACCAGACGGCAATGCTTTTTGGCTCTAACAACGCCGGCGCCACGCGCACGGTCTTTTATCTCGCGGCCTTTCCCACCAGCTACTTTTTTTCTTTTCCGTTCACTGAATCTTTGTTTTTCTTACTGACAGTGGCGTGCTTCTATTGCGCGCAGCGGCAAATGTGGTGGCGCGCGGGCACATTCGGAGCCCTGGCCTCGGCGACGCGTCTGGCCGGTTTGTTCCTGATACCTGCACTGTTAATTCTCTATTGGCAAAGATACCGTGGCCGCGGCCTGCGTCCGCAATTGATGAGTTTCGGGCTAATGCCGCTAGGGCTCATCGCCTTTATGATTTACCTGCGGCAGACCACCGGAAATGCGCTCGCCTTTTTTGATATTCAAGCAGCGTGGGGACACGCGCCCAACTTTTTCCTCCGGCCTTTGTTCAATTATTTGATGAACCCGCTGCTGCTGGCTGAGCGCTGGGATTTTCGTTTGCTGAATTTCTGCGCGGTACTGTTGGCGTTAGTATGCTGCGGAGTGCTCGTGCGCCGGCGGCAGTGGGCGCTGGCTGTTTATGGACTTATCTCGTTGATTGTTCCTTTGTCGGCGACGGTTTTGCTTCAATCGTTAGCACGTTATGTAATGGTGATCTTTCCGGTATTCTTCGTGCTCGCGTCAGCCGGCCGGTCGAGCCGTTGGGATCAAATCATCAGAGTGCTATTCGTTTCTCTGCTGACGTTAATGAGCGCATTATTCGCCCTGCACGTGGCGCTGGCGCTGGCGTGAATTGATCGATCATTTTCCCGCGGCAATAACATACTCGACTCATTGCGGTTGAATAAACACGCCGAAGAAGGTGCAGTGTGAGGTCCGAAGGACCGTCATGTAATAGCCCCGACCGTCAGGTCGGGGTTAGCGACGACCTAATAGAACTACGAGGCCCGAAGGGCCGATATGAATTCACGCCGGTCGTTCGGACCTCACCAATTTATCTGACAACGTGACTTTTATCGTAGCTTGCTTGAAATGCCGGCCCTAAGGGCCTTGATTCCATTTCGACTCTTACCCCACGGCCTCACGGCCGTGGCTATTGAATGCCGCGCCTTCGGCGCTGCTCGCGACGGAACGCGGTGAATCAAACATGTTATTGCCCCACCCTCCCCGCATGCGGGGAAGGGAACTTGTGATCTCACTTTAGAATCACCCTTCGATCACCTTCCCGCCGCGTCACCCGCTCGCGATCCAGATATTCCAGCAGCGGAATCGCGTATTTTCTCGACACCCCGGCCAGGTCTTTGAACGTTGCGACATCCACCTGTCGCTCCGCCCGGGCTCGTAGC
>WNGF01005775.1_pt1 | contig 15601 bp, 11 predicted proteins | sample 5400641 | NCBI WGS metagenome assembly WNGF01 (sample SAMN13153371, study PRJNA577476) | soil metagenome | isolation source: 80 cm soil or saprolite under grassland replicate 2 | place: USA:California | collected 2016-06-15
CGGGAGTTCGACGGCACCCGTGCGTTCGGCTATCTCGAGCGGCAGATGCAGTTCGGGCCGCGCATCCCCGGCACGGCGGCCCACGAGGGGGCGGGGGACTGGATCCTCGAGCAGCTCCGCGCCCGGGCCGACACCGTCGCCGTGCAGGCGATCACCCATGTCACTCGCCAGGGCGACACGCTGCACCTGCGCAACTTCTTCGCCCGCTTCCGGCCCGAGGCCGCCGAGCGCGTGTTGTTCCTGGCGCACTGGGACACGCGCCCGCGCGCCGACCAGAGCGCGAACCTCGGCCAGCAGCGGCTGCCCGTACCGGGTGCGAACGACGGAGCCTCCGGCGTTGCCGTGCTGCTCGGCATCGCCGACGCGCTCAAGGCCAAGCCGCCGGCCGGCGGCGTGGACCTGTTGTGCGTGGACGGGGAGGACTACGGCGACTTCGTACGCGACTCGAACGACGTGCTCATCGGGTCACGCTGGTTCGCGGCGCACCAGCCGCCCGGATACCAGCCGCTCTACGCCGTCCTGTTCGACATGGTCGCCGACAAGGACCAGCAGTTCTACTACGAAAGCAACTCGCAGGCGTTCGCGCCCGAGGTCGTGGACCGGGTGTGGCGCGTCGCGGCCGACCTGGGCTACGGCCGCATTTTCATTCCCGGGGTGAAGCACCCCCTGATCGACGACCACGTGGCACTGCAGCACGTCGGCATCCACGCCATCGACGTCGTGGATTTCGACTATCCGTACTGGCACACGACGGACGACACGATCGACAAGGTGAGTGCGGCTTCCCTCCAAACCGTCGGTGACGTCGCTGTGGCGTTGGTGAGGCGGTGAAAGGCTCGTGCGTCGTGCGTCGTGCGTCGTGCGGCGTGCGTCGTGTGACGTGCCGCGTGCGTCGTCCGTCGTTTTTCCGTGCCCTGAAGCGTTTTTTGGATGATGCGGCATCGGTGAGGGCACGATATGCTGGACTATGGACAGCTACCGTTCTCTCGACGCTTGGAAGGTTGCTCATGAAGCGGCCCTCCTCGCGCACAAAGCCTGCGATCGAGCCTACCACAGCCGCGCCCGAGCGGTTTTCGATCAGCTCAGGCGCGCCGCCCTCTCCGTAGAGGCGAACCTTGTCGAAGGCACGACGCACGCCCCACGACGCACGCCGGACGGCGATGGACGATAGGCGCGCCGCTCTCCTGCTCGCGTTCATCGCGCTCGCCGGCGCCGCCGCGCGCTACGCGCTCGCGCCCCTCCCGTCCGCCTCCGCTCCCGGCGACGTTCAGCTCGTCGCGCCGCGCGACGCGCCGTCGCGCGCCGGTCTCCGGGAGACGGCGCGCGCGGCCGCGCGGCTTGCCCGTCCGCTCCTCGCGGGCGAGCGGATCGACGTCGATCGCGCTGATGTGACGGAGATCACGCGGCTGCCCCGCATCGGTCCGGCGTTCGCGCAGCGGATCGTGACGTGGCGCACCACCCACGGCCCATTTGGCAGTCTCGCGCGCTTGGACAGCGTGCCCGGCGTCGGCACGAAGCTGCTCGAAGCCGTGCGTCCTTACGTCATGTTTTCCGGCCAGATACCGGCTCCGCCTTGACCTCGGACCCGTCGCAAACTCCGGATCGGGGTTGACTCTCCGCGCGCGTGATCTAACTTCGATTGTTCCATTCCAACGGGTTGCATACGGCGACCGCGATAGCCACCTCCGACAAGCTCGGTGAGATCCTGCTGCGCGAAGGGCTGATCACGCTCGAGCAGCTGAAGCATGCGTTGCTCGAGCAGCGCAACACGGGGATGCGGCTGGGCTACACCCTGGTGAAGCTGGGTTTTGTCGAGGAGACCGAGATCTCCAAGACGCTGGCCCGGCAGTACCGGATGCCGGCCGTCGACCTGTCGCGCTTCGAGGTCGACCCCAAGATCCTCAGGCTGCTCCCTCCGGAGGTCGCCATCAAACACGGCATCCTGCCGCTCAAGCGTGAGGGCCGGACGCTGACGATCGCGATCGCCGATCCCAATAACGTCACGGCGATCGAGGACATCAAGTTCATCACGCGCTGCGACGTGTTCCCCGTGATCGCGGGGGAGTACACCCTGCGCAACGCGATCGAGCGCTATTATCAGCAGTCGGACGCGCAGCTCCAGACCCTGCTCAAGGACATCGAGGCCGCGGAGGACCTCGAGGTGGTGGCGGAGCAGCGCGAAGAGGACGTCACCGCCAAGGATCTGGCGGACGACGCGCCGGTGGTGAAGCTGATCAACGGGCTGTTGACGGACGCCGTGAAGCGGGGCGCGTCGGACGTGCACATCGAGCCGTTTGAGTACGAGGTGCGGGTGCGCTACCGGGTGGACGGCGCGCTGATGGAGGTGATGAAGCCGCCGGTGAAGATGCGCGCGGCCCTGACCTCGCGCGTGAAGATCATGGCGCAGCTCAACATCGCGGAGCGGCGCGTGCCGCAGGACGGCCGCATCAAGCTGAAGATGGGCAGCAAGGTCATCGACTTCCGCGTCTCGACCCTGCCGGTGCTGTTCGGCGAGAAGATCGTGCTCCGCATCCTCGACAAGGGCAACCTGACCCTCGACCTCACGAAGTTCGGCTTCGAGCCCAAGGCCGAGCAGGATCTGATGCGGGCCATCCTCAACCCCTACGGGATGGTGCTGGTGACCGGCCCCACCGGCTCGGGCAAGACGACGACGCTCTACTCGGCGCTGTCCCGCATCAACCAGATCAACGTGAACATCTTGACGGCCGAGGACCCGGTCGAGTACAACTTGATGGGGATCAACCAGGTGCTCGTCCGGAACGAAGTGGGGATGACGTTCGCCGCGGCGCTGAAGGCGTTCTTGCGCCAGGACCCGAACATCATCATGGTAGGGGAGATTCGCGACCTCGAGACCGGCTCGATCGCGATCAAGGCGTCGCTCACCGGTCACCTGGTGCTCTCCACGCTGCACACGAACGACGCTCCGTCCACGGTCACCCGAATGGTGGACATGGGCATCGAGCCGTTCAACGTGGCGAGCGCGGTGAACCTGATCGTCGCGCAGCGCCTGGTGCGCCGCATCTGCAACGAGTGCAAGCAGGCGCACAAATACAGCGAGGAGGAGCTGAACGTCCTGGGGATCCCGCCCGCGGAGGCCCAGAAGCTGACCTTCTACAAGGGCGCGGGCTGTGATACCTGCGGGAGCACGGGGTACCGGGGCCGGCAGGGACTGTACGAGGTGATGGCGATGTCCAGCAATTTGCGGCGGATGGTGTTGAGAGGCGCCTCGACCGAGGAGCTGCGTGACGCGGCCGTCAAGGAAGGCATGCTCACGCTGCGCTCGGACGGGATGGTCAAGGTCAAGCGCGGCATCACCACGCTGGAAGAAGTCGTGAAGGAGACGGCCGCATGACGGCGGGCGCGCCCCACGGGCCGGTCAATCTCCGCTCGCTGCTCGAGGAGATGATCGAGAAGGACGCGTCCGACCTGCACATCGTGGCGGGCGAGCGTCCCAAGCTGCGGGTCGACGGGGACATCGTGAACTCGTCCTCGCCGGCGGTGCTGACGCCCAAGGACACCCTGTCGATCGCCTATTCGGTGCTGACGGAGAACCAGAAGAAGCGGTTCGAAACCGAAAGCGAGCTCGACTTCTCCTTCGGCATCCAGAACCTGGCGCGGTTCCGCGGCAACTGCTTCAAGCAGCGCGGCTGCGTGTCGCTGGTGATCCGGCAGATCCCGTTCGACGTGCGCACGTTCGACGACCTCGGGCTCCCGCCGGTCGTGGCGAAGCTCGCCGAGCGGCCGCGGGGCCTGGTGCTCGTGACGGGCCCCACGGGCTCGGGCAAGAGCACGACCCTCGCCGCGATGATCGACAAGATCAATCGGGAGCTGCGGGGCCACATCATCACGGTGGAGGATCCGATCGAGTTCATCCACCGCCACCAGCAGTGCATCGTGAACCAGCGGGAGATCGGCACCGACACGAACAGCTTCGCCGCGGCGCTCAAATACGCGCTGCGGCAGGACCCGGACGTCGTGCTGGTCGGCGAGATGCGCGACCTGGAGACGATCGGGGCCGCGCTCATGATCGCCGAGACCGGGCACCTCGCGTTCGCCACGCTGCACACCAACTCGGCGATGGAGAGCATCAACCGCATCATCGACGTGTTCCCGTCGCACCAGCAGCCGCAGGTGCGCGCCCAGCTCGCCTTCGTGCTGGAGGGCGTGATCACCCAGACCCTGCTCCAGAAGGCCAAGGGCCGCGGCCGGGTGATGGCCGCCGAGATCATGATCTGCACCCCGGCGATCCGCGCCCTCATCCGCGACAACAAGGTGCACCAGATCGAGTCGTCGATGCAGGCGGGGAAGAAATACGGGATGCAGACCCTGAACGACGCGCTGTACCAGCTCTACGTGGGCCGCGAGGTGACGAAGGACGAGTGCCTCCGCGTGACGGCGACCCCGAACGAGTTCCTGCGCATGATCGGCGAGCCGCTGATGGACGAGAAAGAGCCGGTCGGCCCGGCCGCCGGCAAGCCGCCGCAGCCCGGCGCGCCCAAGGTGGCGGCCCGCCGGTAGGGAGGGAGTCGAGTCATGCCGGTCTTCCAGTATACCGCCCGCACGCTCAAGGGCGAGCTCGTCAACGACAAAATCGACCTGCCCACTCGCGACGACGTCATCGCCCACCTGCGCAAGAACCGCATGGTGGTGGTGCAGGTGCGGGCGGCGCCGAAGGAGTTCAAGCTCAACCTCAAGTTCGGCGGCGGAGTCAGGACCCGCGACATCGTGGTGATGACCCGGCAGTTCGCGACCATGATCAACGCCGGGCTGCCGCTCGTCCAGGCGCTGGACATCCTGGCGCAGCAGACCGAGAACAAGGTGCTCGCCAACGTCACGCGCCAGGTCGTCTACGACGTCGAGAGCGGCATGACGCTCGCCGACGCCCTGCGCAAGCATCCCAAGGCGTTCAGCGACCTGTACGTGAACATGGTGGCGGCGGGCGAGGCGGGCGGTATTCTCGACACGATTCTGGTGCGCCTCGCGGTGTTCCTCGAGAAGAACGACGCCATCGTGCGCAAGGTGAAGGGCGCGATGATCTACCCGGCCGTGATCATGTCGGTGGCGGCGATCGCGATCACGGTGCTGCTCATCTTCGTGATCCCGACGTTCCAGAACATGTTCGCGTCCGTGAACCTCGAGCTGCCGCTGCCGACCCGCATCGTGATCGGGATGAGTAGCGTCCTCACGCACTACTGGTGGGCCATCATCGCCGGCTTCGTCGGACTCGGGTTCGCGATCAACCGCTACTACCACACGCCGCCGGGACGGCTCCAGATCGACCACCTGCTGCTGCGGCTCCCGGTCCTGGGGGACGTGATCCGCAAGTCCGCGGTGTCCCGCTTCACCCGCACGCTGGGCACCCTGATTTCCTCGGGGGTGTCGATCCTCGACGGGCTCGAGATCACGGCCCGCACGGCCGGCAACATGGTCATCCACAACGCCGTGATGGAGTCGCGCGCCTCGATCGCGGGCGGTGAGACCATCGCGGCGCCGCTCCAGAAGTCCAGGGTGTTCCCGCCGATGGTGATCTCGATGATCGCGGTCGGCGAGCAGACCGGCGGCCTGGACGAGATGCTCACCAAGATCGCCGACTTCTACGACGACGAGGTGGACGCCGCCGTGAGCGCGCTGCTCTCGCTGATGGAGCCCATCATGATCGTCGTGCTGGGCGTCATCGTCGGCGGCATGGTGGTCGCCATGTACCTGCCGATCTTCGACATGGTGAACGCGGTCCAATAGAGACGGGCGGACCGGCGGACGGAGGCCTCAGCGCGGGACGCGCGGTCGCGGCACCGACGCCGACCCCGGCACCGGCAGCGAGTCATAGCCGCGCGCGTCAGCGCGGGGTTCTCCGAGCGCCTTCAGCTCCATCCATTGTCGCGGGAAGCGGGGCAAGAACTTCACGTGCCGGTTCACGACCGCCTGCACGCGGCGCCACCAGCACACGATCGGCCGCGGCGTGTGGCCCACGCTGACGACCGCGAACGGGATCGAGTCCGCGATCACCGTCCGCAGGTCGGGTTGGCTCAGCGAGCACAGGTCCTCGGGCGTCATGATGCCGAAGCTCGAGTCGGGGCCCGCCCAGGGGTGGTTGTGCCACACGCCGAGCGTCGTCGGCGCGCACGGCTGAGGCACCACGGCGTCTGCCGTGGATCGCAACAGGTCGGGCATCACGAAATCGTGCACCACCGCCGTATCCCCCGACACGGTCCCCTGCAGGCACAGCACCACTTCCCGCTCGAGACCGGCGGCGAGCAGACTGAGCCGGCGCACCAGCGAAGGCGTGAGCACCAGGCGCTTGAGCGGCTGCGAATTGAGGATCGCCGAGTCGAGCGGCGTGAGTTGTGCCTGGCCCGAAGCCGGCCGGGAGAACAGCGCGAGCCCGAGGAGTGCCGCCGCCAGTCGCCGCATCGACCTACAATAGTGCCCGCCTGCACGCCGGACCAGCAGGGAGCCATGGCCCCGCGCGTGAGCGCGGGGCTATGCGTGAGCGCAGCGTGGGTCAGGAGTCATGGCCCCGCGCGTGAGCGGGGGGGTCGCCGTTTGTGTCCTGCGCTCTTGCACTTTGCCATACCACCGCCAATACTTAAGCCTTGCGCCCCGCCCGATGGCCTGCCATCGGCCATTGTAACTTGTTGTGACATATAACTTTACATAGCCGACGCCAGGGGGCTGATGGCTGAGGGCCGTCTCTCGAAGAGCGCGCTGTGAAGTGGTCTGGCGGCACTTCCGCCGCGTCGATCGTTCCGAGCGCCCGGAGCCTGCTCCGCTGGCTCTATGTAGGACGCGTGTGTGTCGCCGCCGCGATCTATCTCGCTGCCTTCCTCAAGTTCAGCGTCGCCGCTCCGCTCGACGTGCTCGTGACCTCGCTCCTGCTCGTGACGACCGTGGTCGTCACGATCGCCTCCTACTGGCACACGCACGTCCGCGGCCGCCCGCCGGGCAGGACCTTCTTGTACGGTCAGGCGCTGTACGACATCGCGCTGATCACCGCGGTCGTCCACATGACAGGCGGGCCGCAGAGCGACCTGACCGGGCTGTACGTGCCGCTCATCGCCGTGACGGCGGTGCTGATGCCGCCGGCGAGCACCGCGCTCATCGCGGCGCTCGTCGCCTTCGTGTACCTGGCCGACGTGTTCTTCGGGCATCCGACCGCGATGACGGGGCAGATCTTCCTGCAGCTTTCGGTCTTCGCCGCGGTCGCCGCGGCCACGGCGTACTTCGCGAGTCGCGTGTCGGTGATGGGCGCCGAGCGGGAGGTGCTGGCGGGCGAGCTGCGGCAGGTGCGGCTCGAGGCGGCGGACGTGCTGCGCAACATCCCCACGGGCATCGTGACGGTGGGCGGGGACGGCCGCCTGCTGTATTGCAACCCGGCGGCGGAGCAGATCCTGGGGTTCCGGGAGCGGCAGTGGCGGGGCCGCTCGATCATGCCCGAGTTCGCGAAGGTCGCGCCGGAGTTCTGGGCCGCGGTCACCGCCACGGCGCGGCGCGGCGTGCGGGCGATGCGGGTCGAGGCCACGGTGCGCCGCGCGGACCGCACGTTCCCGATCGGCGTCACCACCACGACGCTCGAGGTCGAGCCCGGCGGCGTGCCGCGGGTCACGGCCATCTTCACCGACATCTCGGACTCGAAGCGGCTCGAGGAGCTGCACCTGCGCGCCGAGCGGCTCGAGGCGGTGGCGGAGTTGTCGTCGAGCCTCGCGCACGAGATCAAGAACCCCCTCGCTTCGATCCGCTCGTCGGTCGAGCAGCTGGGCCGCGCCAAGCGGGTCGACGCCGACGACAAGTTCCTGACGGGCCTCATCGTGCGCGAGAGCGACCGGCTGTCGCGGCTGCTCTCGGAGTTCCTCGACTTCTCCCGCGTGCGCGTCACCGAGTGCCGGCCGCTCGACCTGTGCCAGGTCGCGGCGGCGGCCATTCGTCTCGTGCGGGAGCATCCCGACTGCGCCGACGACGCCGTCATCGACCTGACCGGCGGGCCGACGCCGATGGAAGGCGACGAGGACCTGCTGCACCGGGTGGTCTCGAACCTGGTGCTCAACGCCGTCCAGGCTTCCGGCCGGGGCGCCCATGTGACGGTGCGCACCGGGCGGCCGCCCGTGCAGGAGCTGCCCGGCGGGGCGGGGATCGAGAACCCGGTCTCGCTCGCCGTGAGCGACAACGGCCCGGGCATCCCGGACCACCTGCGGGCCCGGTTGTTCGAGCCGTTCGTGACGGGCCGCACCGGGGGTACCGGCCTCGGGCTGGCGATCGTCCAGCGCGCCGTCGAGGCGCACCGGGGGCTCGTGCTCGTGGACTCGGCCCCGGCGCAGGGGACGACCTTTACCGTGTATTTCCCCGCGGCCCGAAGGAGCGAAGAGGCTGCGTGAACGAGTGCCGAACCGCGGCTCGAGCCGCGATATCGAGGAGGCTGCATGAGTAACCAGCCGTCTATTCTGGTCGTCGACGACGAGATGGGGATCCTGGACGTGCTCCGGATCCTCCTGAAGGGCGAAGGCTTCGACGTGACCACCGCCCAGGGCGGCAAGGCCGGCCTGGACGCGCTCCGGACGGCGGCGCCGGACATCGTCCTGACCGACATCAAAATGCCGGGCGTGTCGGGCACCGACATTCTCGCCGCCGTGCGCGAGCAGGACCCGGAGACCCCGGTGATCCTGATGACCGCGCAGGCATCGCTCCAGAGCGCGATCCAGGCAGTGAACCAGGGCGCCTTCTACTACATCCAGAAGCCGTTCTCGAACGACGACCTGATCGCCATCTGCCGCCGGGCGGCGGAGCAGCGGCTCTTGAAGGCCGAGAACAAGCAGCTGAAGCAGGAAATCCGCCGCCGCGAGCGGTTCGGGCTCGTGAAGCCGCTCGGCAAATCCCGGCTGTTCTCGGACGTGCTCCGCCTCGCCGAGCAGGTTGCGCCGACCGAGAACACGGTGCTCATCCAGGGCGAGTCGGGGACCGGGAAGGAGGTCATCGCGCGCTACATCCACGAGCTGTCGGCGCGCGCCGAGGGGCCGTTCCTGTCGCTGAACTGCGGCGCGCTGCCCGAGAGCCTGCTCGAGTCGGAGCTGTTCGGCCACGTGAAGGGCTCGTTCACGGGCGCGGTCCGCGACAAGCAGGGGCTGTTCGCCGCGGCGCGCGGCGGCACGTTCTTCCTGGACGAGATCGGGGAGATGTCGCCGGCGACGCAGGTCAAGCTGCTGCGCGTGCTGCAGGAGCGCGAGGCGATCCCGGTCGGCGGCACGGAGGCGATCCCCGTGGACGTGCGCGTCGTGGCCGCCACGAACCGCGACCTGGAGGAAGACATCAAGCGCGGGCGGTTCCGCACCGACCTGTACTACCGCCTCAACGTCATCGCCATCCACCTGCCGCCGCTGCGCGATCGCCGCGAGGACATCCCGATCTTCGTGCAGGCGTTCCTCGACCGGATCGCCAAGGAGCCCAATGCGCTGCAGAAGCAGCTCGCGCCCGAGGCCAGCGACGCCGTCATGGCGTACGACTGGCCGGGGAACGTGCGCGAGCTCGAGAACGCGCTGGAGCGGGCGGTGGTGCTGACCAAAGGCGAGACCATCCAGCTCGCGGCGATGCCTGACAAGCTCACCGAGCGCCGCGCGGAGCCGCTCGTGTCCGAGCGGCAGCACCCGAACCCCACGCTCGACGTGATCGAGCGGGCCTACATCACCTGGGTGCTGCAGAGCGAGGGCGGCAACAAGACCCGCGCCGCCGAAGTGCTCGGCATCGATCCCTCCACCCTGTACCGCAAGCTGAGCCGGTACGACGGGGGGGACGAGAAGAGCGAATCGGAGCGCTGAGTGGTCACCGCCAGCCGCTCGGTCTCGGAGGCCGTGCTGCGGCGCTTCGAGCCCCCAGGGCCTCCGATGTGGGGCAGCGCCCGGCTCCGTGCGCTCGTCGTGGCGGTGGTGGCGGCGCTCGTGCTCGTCCCCGTGTGGGCCTCGCCCGTGCTCGTCACGAATGACGGCCCGAGCCACGTCTACAACGCGCTTGTGGTCGATGCCGTTCGGTCCGGGCGACCGCCCTACTCGACCTACATGGAGTTCGTCGCCGACCGCACGCGCCCGAACCAGGCGGCTCAGTTCCTGCTCGTGGCCTTGGGGCGAACGTTCGGTTGGGAGCTCGCAGAGCGCCTGGTCGTCACGTTCGCGGTGGCCGCCGTTCTCGTGGCCCTGCTCGCGCTGGTGGCGCGTCCGGGGACGACGCCGCTCGTCGTCCTCGCGCCGGCCGCCGGCTGGCTTGCGCAGAGCTGGTTCCTGTGGATGGGGTTCTACGACTTCGCGCTGTCGCTCGCCTGCTACGCGGCGCTCGTCCTCGTGTTCGAGGGCCCGCCAACTCCTCGCCGGCGTCTCCTTACCCAGGCGCTCTTGCTCGGCCTGTACATGACCCATGTCCTCACGTTCGCTGTGGGAACGGGCTTGGCACTCGCCGTCACCGGATGGCGGGCGCTCACCGGGCGAGGGCGGTGGGTAGAGCTCGCCGTGGCGGGGCCGGCGCTGGCGCTCCTGCTGCTCGGCGTGAGCACGGGCGGGACGGGGGCCGGTGCGCTGCGGACGGCCGATGCATGGTTGAGCCTCAAGGGCCTCGTGATCGGCGACTTCGTCATGAGCGTCCACGTAGTCGACGCCGTGGCGGGCGCGCTGCTGATGGTGGCGGTGTGGTTTGCGGTCGCACGGCAGTTGCGTGCCGCTCAGCACGAGGGGCTCGCTTCGGTCGCCGGCGCCGCGGTGTTCGGGTTTCTGCTCCTCATGCTCTCCGTCGCCGGTCCCGATCGCGTGGGGGAGGGCGGGTTTGTCGCGATCCGCCTCCGCTGCCTCGGCGCCATCACGCTCCTGCCGTCGGTCGCACGAGCGCTCGCCACCGTGCGGCTCCGCACGCTGGTGGTGGCGGCGGGCGTCGTGCTCGTCACGCTGGGGATGCACGCTGCCCTCATCGTCCGCGACGCGCGCATCGTCGGCGGCCAGCTGGCGCTGCTCGAGGCGCTGTTCACGCGTGCCCAGGCGCCCGAGGGGGCCTGGCTCCGGACCCGCTTCAGGGTGCACCGCGGGCTCTATACCATCGGGGCCTACACCCACATCGCGGAGCGGCTTGCCGTGCGGAGGGGTTTCCTCGTGTTGGACAACTACGAGGCGCTATACAACGCCTTCGCCGTGTCCTGGCGGGCGCAGCCCGACTGGCTGGCGTTCCGCCAGTCCCAGGAAGGGCTCACGATCCGCCTCATCCCCGGCCGGCTCAGCTGGTCCGAGAACGTGGTGTACGTCCTGCACGAGAGCGAACGCCGCCTTCAGGTGGCGGATCCCCGGCTCGACATCGGTCCGACGCTCGTCGGCGGACCGTTCGCCTTGACCCCCGTGCGGCGGCGACTGTGAGGAGCGCGTGACGCGGGGGGCACTGGCCTCCGGCGATGTGCTCGCGGTGCTGCTCGTGGCGCTCGCCGGCGGCGCCCTCACGCTGAACCGCCTGCTGGTGGGAATCTTCTATGACGACGGCCTGTACGTCGGCATCGCGTACGCGCTGAGCCACGGCCTCGGGTACGTGCACCCGAATCTGCCGGGCCATCCGGCCGTCGTGCACTATCCCCCGCTGTACCCGCTCGTCCTCGCGCCCTTCTTCGGCACGCTGCCGGTGCAGGTCGCCGGGCTCGCCGCCAAAGCGCTCAATGTCGTCTTGGCCGCGGCGGCGGCGGGGCTCGTCGCGTGGCACGCGCGCCGCATGGAGCTTCTGGGTCCCGGCGCCCCGCGCTGGCTGGCGCCCGCGATCGTGGCCGCGGCGGCGGTCGCGCTCCCGACGTTGACGATCCTAACCGTGCTGTATTCCGAGCCGCTGTTCAGCGTCCTGCTCGCGCTCGCGGTGATCCTCTCGGACCGGCCGCCTGCGCGCTGGTCGGCCGGAGCAGGGGCGCTGCTCGCCGGCGTGGCGGCCGCCCTCGCCCTGCTCACTCGAACGATCGGGGTCGCCGCAGGGGCCGGCATCGTCCTCTACCTGCTCATCGTCCGCCGGACGCCGTGGCAGCGTGCGGCACTGGCGGGTACTCCGGTCGCCCTCGCCGCACTCGGCTGGGTGCTCTGGGTGCTGCGTCATCGCAGCAGGATCGATCCCGATATGGCCACCAACTACGGCAGCTATTTCGAGACGATCCGGGGCACGGAGTGGGGGGCCTTTTGGCCGAGCCTCCACGAGCTGCCTCGCCCACTCGGTGACCTGACGCTCCGCTGGCTGCCGGCGCCCGCGCTGTACTACGCGTTCGGAGCGGCTGCGCTGCTCATGCTCTTGTACGGCCTCGCGCTGATGCTGCGCCGCTCGAGCATCGGGTTCACGCTGGTCTGCTACCTCGGGATTCTGGCGATCTGGCCCTTCCCCGTCGATCGATTCATCTGGGCCGTGCTGCCGTGGCTGGGCCTGGCGTGGGCCGCCGCCGCGCTCCGAGTGTGGCAGCTCGCGCGGCTGCGGCCGCTCCGGATTCCGGTAGCGCTCGTGGCGGCTGCGATCGCGATCGGCTATGCAGAGCACGAAGTCTGGGGCTTGCGGAGCCGCGCCTGGCGCGCGGCCCCGACCCTCGTCGCGACTCTCGCCGGGGAGATGCTGCCGTGGCTCCGGACGCTGCCGCCGAGCGCCGTGATCGCCGCCGACTTCGAGCCGCTGTTCTGGCTGCAGACCGGCCGGACCTGCGTGCCCTTCCGCATCTACGGCTATCGCGGACGCGAGATCACCGCTCCGACGCCGGCCCAGCAGCGGGCGTATCTCGAGCGGCAGGGCGCGACGCACATCATGATCTCGGGCTACGTCTCCGAGTCCGCCCCGCAGCTCGACGCGCTGCTCGGCGCCTATCCGGGCTGGCTCACCATGGTGAAGTGGTGGAGGGGCGGCCGCGCGGTTTTCAGGGTGAACGATGGACACTAGGGGAATGCCGTCCCGCCCCGAGCCGGCCGACGCGGTCGGTGCGGCCACGCTGGAGCGCCTCGCCGAGGCGCCGCGCTACAACCGCTGGATGTTCGACCGGCTGGCGCGCTGGGTCGGGCGGCGCGTGCTCGAGATCGGCGCCGGCATCGGCAATATGTCCCACTTCCTCGCCGAGCGGGAGCGCGTCGTGCTCACGGACACGGAGCCGTATTATCTCGACCGGCTGCGCGCGCGTTTCGCCGGTCGGTCAAACGTGGCGGTGAGGCCGCTGCGCCTGCCGGCGGACGACGCGGCGCTCCGCGCGGAGCGCTTCGACACGGTCGTCTGCCTCAACGTGCTGGAGCACATCGAGGACGATCGCGGGTCGCTCCGGTCGATCCGGGCGCTGCTCCAGCCGGGCGGACGGCTGTTGCTGCTGGTCCCCGCGCTGCGGGTCCTGTACGGCACGCTCGACGAGGCGCTGGGCCACTTCCGGCGCTACACGCCGGCGGAGCTGCGGGCGAAGTTCGGCGAGGCCGGCTTCCACATGCGGCAGCTCGAGTACTTCAACCTCGCCGGGGTTCCGGGATGGTGGTTCACGGGCAGCGTGCTGCGCCGGCGGCTCATCCCGACCGGGGCGCTGAAGTGGTACGACGCCCTCGTGCCGCTGTTCCGGCTGGAGACGCTGGTGCCATGGCGGATCGGCCAGTCGCTCATCGCCATCGGCGAGGTGCCGACGTGACGGGGCTCCGCTTCCGCGATGCGGCGGCCGGTGCACTCAACACCCGGGTCTCAGGCGCCGGAAACGCCGTGATGGCCGGGAAGCGCCTCTACCTCGCCGTGGGCGCCTGCGCCGTCGTCGTGTATCTCGGCGCCCTCTGGAACCGCTTCGCCCTCGACGATAGTCCCGTCCTGGCCCTCAACCCCCTCGTCCATGCTCCATCGGGAGTGTGGCGCGCCTTCGGAGCCCCCTACTTCCCGGCCAATCTCGACGCCTCGGCCTACCGCCCTGTCGCGGTCGCGACGTACGCGCTCGATTGGCTCGTGGGCTCCACGGCCTGGTTCCACGCGGTGAACTTGGCGTGGCACGGCGGGGCGAGCGTGTTGGTCGCGGTGCTCGCCCGCCGCTGGGCGGGCGGCGCGGCGGCCCTTGTGGCGGGCACCCTGTTCGCTGTCCACCCGGTGCACGTCGAGGCTGTGGCGAACGTCGTGGGCCGGAACGAGCTGATGGCCGCCGTGTTCACCTTGCTGGCCGTCTACGCCGCGCTCGAGCGCGGTAGTGTGCTGTGGAGCGCCGCGGCGATGGCCGCCGGCGTGCTGAGCAAGGAGAATGGGGCGGTAGCGCCGGGGTTGGTGGCCGCGGCGTGGTTGCTGGGCGTGCGGCCCGTGCCGCCGCGCCGCAAGCTCGCCATGTTCGTCGGGAGCTGGCTCGCGCTCGCCGTGGCGTACCTGGGTCTCCGCTCGTACGTGCTCCACGGCTTCCTCGGCGCGGGCAACGTAGCGCCGGTTTTCCTGGCCCAGGACGGGCTCACGATCCGCCTGACCGCCATTGCCGCACTGGGCGACGTGGCGCGGCTGCTGCTCTTTCCGCTCGCGCTCAGCGCGGACTATTCGCCCGATCATCGCACCGCGGTGCGCGGGCTGCTGGATGCCCGGCTCGCGGCCGGCGTACTGGTGCTGTCCCTCTGGGCGCTGCTACTCGGGTGGGCGCTGCAGCGCGGGCGAAGGTTGGAAGCATTCGGCCTGGCTTGGATCCCCATCGCCTACGCGCCCGTGGCGAACTTGCTGTTTCCCACCCAGATCCTGATCGCCGAGCGCACGCTCTACCTGCCGTCCGCAGGGCTGTCCATCGCGCTGGGCGCCGCCCTGCGGGGCCTCAGCGGCCGACGGCTGGGGGCCGCGGCGGCGCTGGTGCTCTTGCTGGGCGGGCTCCGCACTGCGCTCCGCGTGCCGGTTTGGCGGGACGACTCAGCACTGGCACTCGCCCTCCTCAGGGACGCGCCGCAGTCCTATTTCTCCTGGTCGAACATCGGATGGCAGCACCTGTGGAGCGGCCGCTTCGCGAGAGCCATCGAGGCCTTCCGCGTCTCGAGCGAGATCTACCCCCGCGACGCCCGCGTGTACATCGCGGCCGCGCACGCAGCGTACGCCGAGCACCGCCCTGAGCTGGCCGACTCGCTCGTCACGAAGGCCGACGGGGTCTGCGATCGCTGCGTCACCTACTACTACAACCAGGCGTGGTTTGCCCGCTTCCGAGGCGACTCGAGCGCCGCGGACTCGCTCGTGGCTCGTGCGCGGAGGCTGCGCCCATCATGAAGCTGAGCGGCGACGCCAGGCTCTATCTCGCCGTGGCAGGTTGCGCCGTGATCGTGCATCTCGGCGTTCTCTGGAACCGCTTCGCCCTCGACGACGTCGTCGTCATCGGCCAGGACCCGCTGGTCCGGTCGCTGTCGGGGCTGTGGCAGGCGTTCGGGGAGCCATACCAGCGCGGCGCGATGTATCGACCCCTCACCGTCGCGTCCTATGTCCTGGACTGGCCGCTGCACAGCTTCGTTTGGTACCACGCCGTAAACCTGGTGTGGCACACGGGCGCGAGCGTGCTCGTCGCGGTCCTCGCCCGGCGCTGGGTCGGCGGGATGGGCGCCCTCGCCGCCGGAGCACTGTTCGCGGTGCATCCCGTGCACGTCGAGGCGGTCGC
>WNGF01012278.1_pt1 | contig 15601 bp, 16 predicted proteins | sample 5400641 | NCBI WGS metagenome assembly WNGF01 (sample SAMN13153371, study PRJNA577476) | soil metagenome | isolation source: 80 cm soil or saprolite under grassland replicate 2 | place: USA:California | collected 2016-06-15
GGCCCTTGAGTAGAAACGGCGCAGGAACCTACGCTAAGGCGTCCAGTTTCCTGGACAACCTCACGGCTCCAGACCGAATTGGCGGCGGAGTTGTGCGCGCTCCTCGCGTGGACTGAGCCGCGCGGGCTTCGGCAGCAGACTTGCCAGCCGTTCACGACGCGAACCCACTGGTTCGTCGTTGGGCGGTGTCTTTCCATCTGCCAGACCCTCGATCTCGCGGGCGATCTCCCGCAGCACCTGGCGGACCTGGGCACGGTCAGCCGCGACGTACTCGGTCTGAGGATCGGTGGCCTCGCGCAGATTGACAGTTACGAATTCCTCACGATCGAGCCGGTCCAGCCATTCGGTGCACTCGCGCACCAGGGCCGCGATGCCTGCGAGGGGAACCCCAGAGTTGGCACCCGCTTGCGTGGCAGAGCTGTCCCATCTCATCGCGGTCGCGCACACCGCCACCGCCGACACCGGCGCATGCAGCAGTTGGTGAACGCGCGCGGGGCTCAGCCGCACTGCCGCGGCGATCTGTCGGACAGACAGGCCCGCCTGATGCGCGGCGGCGATGTTGGCGACTCGCTCTTGTTCGGCCGACTCCAAACGGTCGGCCGCGACGCGCAGGCTGTGTCGTATTTGTTGTTCGCGCTGGAGCCGCTCGCGCCACTGCTCAGGAGCGTCCACGCCACGCAGAATGCCTGACATCGCAGCGCTTGTCTACAAAACTGGACGCCTTAGCGTAGGTTCCTGCGCCGTTTCTACTCAAGGGCCAGGTACAGCAACTCAGGGGTGGTGCGTTCGGGCAGCACCGCGGCCAGCGGACTGAATGTGCGCGTCGTCTGCGGCTGACAAGAACAGTGATGCCAGCGCGGGCTGCGCAGGTGCAGGGTGCCGAACAGTGTGCGGGTGACGATCGTCTTCGAGTCCTTGTGAGCTCGTGGTCGGCCACAGTCAGGACACGCCACCCGCTCGGCAAGACTGGAGCGCACCTGCTCGTCAATCAAGATGGCTTGCACCTGCTGAAGAAGGTGCTTCGCTTCGTCGAGGTGCAGACCGAGCGTGTCGATCGACAACGCGTCACGGTCGATCTGGGCCACGTCATGCGCGACTGACCGATGCATGTCATCGTCGTCGTCATCGGCTTCGATGACCACCTGCACTCTGAGCTTCATGCCACACGCTCTGTTGCGACACGCGCCAGCTCACGATTGGCCGCCCGTCGGTCGAAGCGATCGATCTTCAGCCAGCGCAGCAGGTGCACGAGTTCTTCGTGGTGATCGTCAACGGCGTCGTCATCAACGGCGTCGTCATCGTCGTCATCGTCTTCACCGCGGCGATCGTCAGCAACGGTGAGGGGTTTGAGCAGTTCTGGCAGGCGCTGGGCGATACGGAACGCCGAGTAGTCCTGGCGCAGCTCCAGGAACGCCCACGGTCCACCACAGTCCTCGGGTGGCGCTGCGCGTCGGGCCGCCGATGCAGACCGGGTAGTACCGCCCTGGCTCGAGCGGCAGGATCCGTTCGAGGCGCACGTCATGCTGCCAGCCGTCGGTGAAGTCATACTCATACAGGAAGCGCTCACGAACACGGAGGCCAAGGTTGGCCAGGCGTACGTGCCGCGGATTGTCACGGAAGCCGATCCCGCCGTCATGCCAGACGCCGTACTCGCGGCTGTGGATGACGAAGCGGTTCAGGTGCTCGTCGCTCCAGCCCAACGCTCGCTGAAGGGTGGCGTGAAGATCGGCGATCGTACTGTCGCTGCGAACGAGCAGGCGGCGCCAGATCAGCGGGCTGACGCCGCGCAGGACGACGCGCAGCTGGTACACCACAGGCTCAGGGTGCGTGGGCGGCTCAGGCATTGCGCCATCATGGCGCCAGCCGCCATCTCACCAGTAGCCCCCTCCCCTGGTTATGTTCACTCTCCTTGTGGTAAGGAGGGATGCCGATGTGCTCAGGGCGAGCTCCACGGTCCGTATGTCTATCTGTCCATCAGTCGCGGCTCCGAGCGACGGCTGCTGTACGTCCCAGCCGAGCTGGCGGAAGTCGTCCGCCACCACGTCGAAGTGACCGAGCAGATCGAAGCGACGTTGGCGGCGATCTCGTCCATCAATCTCGAGCTGTTCGCTCGTCGGCAGCTGGACTGAGATCCAGTGGACGCCTCGGCCGACCTGGTGGCGCCACTCGCCAACATGCTGTTCGCGGCGTTGAAGGTCGCCCATGAGCGCTCCGAACAAGATCAGAGCGACGCATCTGGAACGGACGGCGATCATCTACGTCCGCCAATCGACGATGGCCCAGGTGCGCGACAATCGGGAGTCGCAGGCGCGTCAATACGGCCTGGTCGAAGAAGCGGCTCGGCTGGGGTGGTCGGCGTCGAAGATCGAAGTGATCGACGCCGATCTTGGCCCTTCGGGTCGCTCGGCCGAGCGACGCACTGGCTTTCGGGAGGTGGTCAGTCGCGTGTGCCTGGGCGAGGTGGGTGCGATCTTTGGCCTGGAGGTCGCTCGCCTGGCGCGCTCCAACGCCGACCTGGCGCGCCTGTTGGAACTGGCCCGCCTGACCGACACGCTGGTCATCGATACCGATGGCACGTACGACCTGCGCGAGTTCAACGATCGGCTGTTGCTCGGCTTGAAAGGCGCTATGTCGGAAGCCGAGCTCCACATCCTGGCTGGCCGCTTGCACGGCGCCAAACGCGCCGCGGCCGAACGGGGTGAGCTGCGTTTCGCTCTGCCGGTGGGCTACGTTCGGGATGCCGTCTGAAATCGCGCACCAGGTCAGAGTGGATCGCCGAAGCGACGTCGAGCACAGTTGAACCAGTTGGCAACGCAAACGGGTAGCCGCCATCTCGGACATGCACACGGATCAGCCCCGTCAGGCGCCAGGACTCGGCTCTCAGTCGCACCAGACTGGCATCGTCCAGAACCGAGACCGCCACCAGAGGCAGTCCAGAGAACGATTCGCCGAACCGTGCGTGCCACTGCCCGCGCGTCGGCGTCATCGAATTTCGTCAAGGCGAGCAAAGACGGGCACTTGATACCTGCTCGAGCGACCTCGCCGATCACCGAACGCAGATCGTCCGGCACCCGCGGTGACGTCCTGGCAATAGACGATCGCATCGGCTTCGCGCAGCACCCTAAGAACGCAAAGGACGCACGCTCGGGGCGGCTGGGGCATGGACAAGCTGTCACCCGACGCCGTTTGGCCCCGTCGGGCGAGCGCTGAAAAGGAGCTTGAGCCTCCGTGCTAGAGCACAGGCTCGCCGTCAACTTAACAAACGGCGTCAAGCCTGACGAGGCGCGCGACCCAGCCCTATACAGGTTCGAGGGCTTCGAGGATCTCCTGGGCAAGGTCGGGCGGAATGCCGTACACGGTCTCCCGAGTACATCGCGCAGGTTTACCCTGACAGGTGAGCGCCGCGGCCGACGAGCAGCACGTGGTCGTACGGTGTAACCGTCTTCGCCAGCACGCCCGGCTTGGTCTATACGCCATTGGCCCGTCAGGCGTTCGAGTCGCCTGATGGTCTCAAGTGGACAGCCCGCTATCGTGACGTCTACCAGGAGCGTCACGTCCCGCCCGAGCTGGCCGCCGAACGCTGCCTGGCCCTCGCCAGTGGCCGGGCTGACCGCCTGTCCGGCCTCTACATCCAGCTCGCCGACGATCTTGACGATCTCGTTCAGCGCGCCGACATGATCGAAGCCGAAGGTCTCTACACCCTCCGCATCCGCGGCGAATCCGCCACTCCAACCACTCCCAGAGTTGCCGGACGGTAACCAATGCCGGGGGACTCTGGCGCCTCGACGGAAGCACGTCTGAACCGAAATGCCCGGCGCAGGATTCGAAGGGTTGCCGCGACGCTGAATCACCCTTGTCAGCTCCCCATCTTTACGCAGTCGTCTCGTCTGCATGGCTCATGAAGCAAGAAGGCCGAGCTGCTGCATCAATCGAACCCGATCGGCTTCCTGCCACAGTTCGGCCAACTTGCCGTTCGCGAGGTGCCAAACATAAATCGCGCTGAACTCAAATGGCTTGGCCGTGGCGGCATGACCCCTCACGAATCCACCCGTGTCGGTCCCTCAGTAGGTTGAGCGCGAAACGACGATGTCGCCTTCCGCGCCAATCCGATCCTCGACCGTGGCGTGGAAGTCCGGGCAGGGATTGACTAAACCCAGCCGCGTGATCGACCGCCTCCGGGACGGCGCGGCAGTGATCTACCTCGAAAGCAAACCCGTCCGTGTCGACGGCGCCACGGTACCTCAGTGGACGACCGCGACGCGTCGATCGGGGGCGGGATCACCACCTCCAAACTTGCCAGCAATAAGGGAGTGACGGTTTCGACCATCGTGCTGCTCGATCCGAAGTTTCACGCTGAAGTGATGCGACTGAAGCTGTGCCTGCTGCTGTGCTAGGAAGACGCACCCGGCAGCTACCGCCCGGTGTCTTCACCACGCGACCACGAAAGCACGCAATTCGTGCCGGTGGTCGAGCCGCCCAATCGGGCAATGATGGTCAGGACGCGGGACTGGCCCATAGTCCAGGGCATGTGGTGCATGGTCATGAACGTCTCGGCGGTCGATCCATGCACGGTCGAGTACCTGAACGGCGATCGCTTTGACTTGCGGGCAGCGAACCTCCGCCTGAGCCGACGCTAGCTTGATCGCCTTCTCAGCCGCCTAACTCGGCCAACCGGAATGGCCGCTTCCCGCCCATCGCTCAGCGGATGCGCTTCCCCGCGCGCCACCCCGGGCTAGGCTGCGAACGGCCATAGGCTGTACCCGTTCGCCAGAGCCAGCCCAGCCGTCGACGTGCCGATACTGAGGAAACGGCGACGTCTCAGTGGATCCATCTGGACACCTCCAGAAGGACTTGGGGTTGAGCGGATCAGTCGATCCATGTGGTGACCTGGGCCGCCAGCGCCGGGGGAATGGCCACGGTTAGCGCATAGTGCCGGGTCGCACCGGACGTCTTCCGGTTCGCTGGTGGTTACGCATCCATTCCACCCGTTGAAGGGCCAGTGCCTGAGTATTCTCTTTGAGCGCAAGCGTCCGGAAGGGCTTCTGTACGTGTGAGCGCAAGCGTCCGGAAGGGCTTCTGTACGTGTGCGAGGGCGGGCCATTGGGCACGGTCGGCTTGCCGGTTGCCTGGACGAGCCTGAGCGAGCCCGCTGCGGAACGAGCGCTGACGATCGAGGTGCTGATCGAATTGGCTGCACTCGTGGAAGCGCTCAAGAAGTAATCGGCCAATGTCAAGTGCGTTGACGGCGTGCCGGAGGAGTTGTAATCTTGTATCGGATTAGTACACAAGACCACAGAACAGTGCACACACATTCGGAATTGAGCAGCCTCTCGGTGCGCCAGCTGCGAGCCCGTCGCCGACGCCTGGCGACGGCACTCGCCAATCCCCAGGCCAGCCTCGAGGGCTCAGTGGTCAATCAGTTGCGACGTTGTGGTAAGGAGGGATGCCGATGTGCTCAGGGCGAGCTGCATGGTCCGTACGTCTATCTGTCCATCAGCCGCGGCTCCGACCGACGGCTGCTGTACGTGCCAGCCGAGCTGGCGGAGGTGGTCCGCCAGCACGTGTCGTTGACCGAGCAGATCGAAGCAACGCTGGCGGCGATTTCGGCTATCAATCTCGAGCTACTCGCTCGTCGGCAGTTGGACTGAGGTCCAGTGGGCGCGTCACCCGACCTGGTGGCGCCGCTGGCCAACATGCTGTTCGCGGCGCTGAAAGCCGCCCATGAGCACACCGAACAAGATCAGAGCGACGCACCTGGAGCGGACGGCGATTGTCTATGTCCGCCAGTCGACGCCAGCACAGGTCCGCGACAACCCCGAATCACGGGCGCGCCAGTATGCGCTGGCCGAGCAGGCCGCTCAGTTGGGCTGGCCAGCCTCCAAGATCGAGGTCATCGACGCCGATTTAGGCATCTCGGGGCGCTCGGCCGAGCGACGCAGTGGGTTTCGGGAGGTGGTCAGCCGGGTGTGCCTGGGCGAGGTGGGCGCCATCTTTGGCCTGGAGGTCTCTCGCCTGGCACGTTCCAATGCCGACTTTGCGCGCCTGCTGGAGCTGGCCCGCCTGACCGACACGTTGGTCATCGATACCGATGGCATGTACGACCTGCGCGAGTTCAACGATCGGCTGCTGCTCGGCTTAAAAGGCGCCATGTCGGAGGCTGAACTCTATATTCTGGCTGGCCGCTTGCAGGGCGCCAAGCGTGCCGCGGCTGAACGTGGCGAACTCCGTTTTCCGTTACCGGTCGGCTACGTGCGCGATGCCGACGGCTGCACCATCATCGACCCTGATCAGGAGGTAACCGCGGCAGTCGCAGACGTTTTCGCCGCCTTCCAGGCGACCGGCTCCGCCTATGGAGTGGTAGGCGCCTTCATAAATCGACGGTTTCCGGGTCGGCTGACCCATTCGCGCGTGGTCGGCGTCCTCTCCAACCCTGCGTATGCCGGGACTTATGTCTTTGGACGCTACCGTTCGCGGCGGATCGTTGGTCCGGACGGGTCCGTGCGCGACACGACCTATGAACAGCCTCGCTCGGAATGGGCGGTGGTGATCCAGGACCATCATGCGGGTTACATCGGCTGGGAGCAGTACCTGGCTAATCAGCAGCGCCTGGCAGCCAACACCACACGCTCCGGTGCTCGGCCGGCCCGAGAAGGGTTAGCTCTCTGCCAGGGCATCGTCTATTGCGGCAGTTGCGGCAGAAGTATGTCGACCAACTACCAGGCGAACGGGCGGCCCTTCTACGACTGCGCGAAGAGTCGCGGTGACCATGTCCAGACCAGGGCGTGTCGCTCAGTCGGCGCGGCGACCGTCGACCAGGTCGTCGCCGGCCGCTTGCTCCAGGTGCTTGGGCCTGATGAGGTGGCGCTGGCACTGGCGGCTGCTGACGAGGTAACGGAGCGTCGCCAGCGGTCCACACGCGCCAGTGAACTGGCTGTCGAGCGGGCTCAGTACGACGCCGACCGGGCCGAGCGGGCGTTGCTGGCCTGCGAACCGGAGAATCGCCTGGTCGCCCGCAGCCTGGAAAGCCGCTGGGAGGCGAAACTGGCGGCGGTGGCCGAAGCCGAAGCGGCGCTGGCTGTCACTAAAGCGACCGTCCCGGCGTTGCCACCTCGCAGTGAGCTCGAAACGCTGGCCATCGATCTGCCCGCATTGTGGGCAGCCACCACGACGTCTGCCAAGGACCGCAAGCGATTGATGCGCACGCTGGTGGCTGACGTGACTTTGACGTCGCAGGTAGCCGGTGACGAAGTGTGGATCGGCATCCACTGGCGTTCTGGCGCCAGTGAGCAAATCGTGACGCGGCGGCCTCCGCCGCAGTACGAGGCGGTACGCACGCCGAGCAAAGCCGCCGAATTCATCATGCAACGCGGCCCCACCCTCAGCAATCAGGTACTGGTTGAAGAACTGAACGCGGCTGGGTTCAAGACTGGCATGGGGCGAGCGTTCGACATTGACGCGGTCCAATGGGTCCGGTACGCACACCACGTTCCTTCACCTTCAACTTTTAAGGACGGCGAGTTGAGTGTCGGTGAGGTCGCCGCTCGGCTGGGGATCAGCACCGGAGCAATCTACGATTGGATCCAGCGCGGCCACCTGGCGGCGCGACGAACCACAACCGGTCGTTTGGGCGTCAGCTACACCCCAGAGGTTGAGGTGGCCTGCCGCACACGCGTCGAGAACTCCTGCCACATGACGCCCACATCCCAAAAGTTGTTAGGAGCTGAAGCAGTATGAAGTCATCGTCCCTATTCCCAGGGGGCGGGCTGTGATCCGATTGACGATCAACTCGTAAATGGAGGGGGGATCGCCGCAGCAGCGGCGCTGGCCTCAACCACGTGCCGTTGGGGCTTATTGCCTGCACGCGCCGACGTTCAGCACCAAAGGCGGGACGGTTCAATCCTGCTGACGCGATTGGCGATCCAGCACGCGCAGAGGCTGGTTAGGACGACCCGCGGGTTGTTAGTCGGCGCGAGCACCTCGTCGATCGAGTCAGCGGCGAGTACGGCTGTTACCCACGCAAGGGGCGTCGCTCCGTCTGCGCCGGGCTGCGCGGCAGGTCCGGGTGAACGATGACGAGCACCAGGAATGCGCACAAGACGACAGCGAACATGAGAAACGTCAGCGCCATCACAAACCCCAGACGTTGTGGATCGAGCGCACTGACTAGCGTTGCCGGGAGCGGAAGAAATCCAGCCACAGACAGCGGCCATTTCTTGTTCCGCTGGTCAAGGGCCCAAGCGGCGAAGGCGGCCGCACACACGGCCAGCGCCACGAATTTGGTCAGCGTTGCAATCATGAGAGGAGGGAGCAACGGGCCGGCCTGCTCGACAGACTGGATGATCATCAGCTGAATGCGGTCCTCGATCACGTTCGCCCCGGCCGCGAGCAGTGTGGCAACGATCGCCACGAGTGTCCACACACGACGAACGCTGGCCACCGCGACCGCGGCGGTCGTAAAGAAGACGGTGTACGCCGGGATGAGCCCTTGAAAGTCGGCGTGCTGGGTCGTTTCCAACGCTCTGCTGACGAGCGGTCGGCACTGCGAATCGGCCGGCCCGAACACGCCTACGAGGTCGTCGACAGTCCGCGCCAGTTGGAACTTTGCCAGGGCCGCTCTGTCAAGACAGTGCGCCGCCGCGGCCGCTGTCGTTTCGGGGGAAGTCTGGAGGGCGACTCCCAGGATCCAGACGAGGACCACGGCGGACGTCAATGAACAGACGCACAGCAGTCGCACCGTGGCCGTGCTCATGCCCCTGCTCCACGGACGCGCCGCGCCGCCTGCGCATGCCTCCGCCCGGCGCTTGCCCCGTCGCCGCGGGTGCCCGTGCGCCTATCCTCGCTTGCACCAAACCATTTGTGGATCATCGCCGAGTCGAGGAGATGCACCGAGCCTGCGCGAGCGCCCAACACACGCTCTACCGATTCGGTGTACAGCGCGATGGTCTGCTCCGCGTCGCGCACCCGCTCGACGCCAGCGGAGGCACCGGGTGGCGGCCCGTCCGCCAGCAGCAATCGCGCAAACGCATCACCCAGGCCCTGGAAGAGGAGCAGGATCACCTCACCCAGCCGATCGGCGTGAGCAGTGACGAAACTCCCTTCTTCGATCCCCTGGTGGATGACACGCGCGAACAGAGGGGCAAACCGGCGAATGCGAACGATCTCAAGCTGCTCGCGCGCCCGCGCGTTACCGTCGGAATACCAGCCGCGCAGCAGTGCGATGAGCGCCTCCTTCTGACTCAATTTCCATCGCGTTGTGACCGCGAAGGCCTGTTGCAGCTTGTCAAGAGCAGAGAGCTCAGGGTCGAGCAGGATGGGGATGAGGATCCTTTCGGCCTGGTCGAGCCAACGCTCGACGAGCGCCTCCAGGAGCTCGGCCTTGGATTCGAAGTGGTGAAAGAACCCGCCCTTCGACAGGTGCAGAGCATCCAGGAGGTCCTGAATGGTCATTTGCTCGTAGCCCTTGTCGTCGAGGAGGCGCTGGGCCGCCTCGAGGATCTGCAGGCGACGGGCTACGCCTCGCCCGGGTGCGTGCGACTGCATCATCGGCCCACAGACCGACGGTCGGTCTGTTTCCTACTATAGCCGACGAGTCGCTGGCATGCCAGCTGGGCGGGTAGTTCTGGTGCGGGGCTCAAACCAAAGAGCGAGCCCACCCAGCCGAGGCACTGCCGGAAGGGCTCAGGGGTGCGAGATCCACCCTTGTCGATCGTATGGCGATGCCAACTGGACGTGTCCACCTATGTGGCGCTGGGGCAGCAGATCGAGGTGGGCGAGCACGCGTGCCCAGATTGTGGGCACCGCCTCGGTGGGTGGAGTGGGTACTGGCGCTGGGTACGCAACACGGGCACGCAGCGACAGTGGATTCGGCGTTGCCGATGCTCGAGGTACCGACGCTCGCGTGCACTCTTGCCCGATTTTCTGCTGGATCGGCGGCTCGACGAGGTACAGGTGATCTGTCATTCATCATGACGATTAGGCCAGCGGCGGTGGGGTTTCATCACGGAGCTTTAGCTTGCGATTTAACCCGCAGGACGAGTAAGAGTGATTCCGGGACGCTGGCCGGTTTCGCCCGGTAGGGTCTGGCATGATCTAGCCGGCTACCTTCAATACGGCCCAGTCCCAACATTCCTGCCAGGAAGTGCAAAGTAGGAAGCAGCAGTTTTGCGGGCGACTACAAGCCCGTCCAGTCGCTAAAGCGGCGCTTACGCGCGAAGTTGTTTGAGCTGCGGGACCAGTGAATATTTGCGCGCGTGTTGCAGCAGGAGGCCGTCGACGTACTGGCGCCAGTCGTCTTGACGCCCAGCGCCCAGTGCAGCCGCGCGGCTCCGCCTCAGCCAGGCGACCGCGTGGTGGTAGTACCGTGCCTTCCCGCCATCCATGATCCGCTCCGCCTGCTGGCGGCCCATGCGGATCACCCAATCGGGATGCGTCCGGATCGCCGCATCGGCTACCTGTTCAACCATTGCGTAGTCGTAGGGCGCACTGTCGGCTACGGCGATGGCATCGTCCAGCAGGCCTTCGTACACGAAAATCGCGCCGATCCCGCTCGGGGAGTTGCCGGCGGCTTGCCGTAGCTCAGCGAGCACCTCATCGCGGAGTCTCGGCCAGCGATCGCCGGCGACCGTCTTGAGGGCCTGATAATCGTCGAGGCTGTGCAATTCGCGTAGCGCGACGAGTGCCGCCTGTGTTGCACGATCGGCATCGCCGGCGGCGGCAGCTTCATCACGCAACCAGGTCGCGAGCGTCCACAGCTCGCCAGCCAGAGACAAACCGTGCTCTGCGATCTCGAGTGCGTCCTGGGTTGCACCATGCTCGAGCAGCACCTGCGCCAGGACCAGCGCATCGTGCGCTTGCGTGAGTAGCTCAAAGCCATACCGACGCGCCTCGGTCAGGCGGTCCAGACGCACCAGCAGTGACACATACCGATCGACCTGCCGCGTGGCGTCGGCCAGGTGCAGGGCCTCTTCGAGGCGTCCCTGACGCTCCAGGACGTTGAGTTGCGCACTGGCGAGACCGGACTCGGCCCAGGCTGTCTCGCTCTCGGACGAAGCAACCTCCCCACGCAGCATCCGCTGCAGCTCTGGATCGTCCCACCCTTGCACCGCGGCAACTTGAGCGGCTTCGAACGCCGTGTCGATGCCGTACTCCGCGGCCTCGTTGTGCCAGTCGGCCAAACGCTCGGCCCACGTCTGGCGCTCGGCTGAAGTCAGGTCGGCCGTCAGGATGGCCTCGGCCCACAGCGCGCTGAAGTCATCGAACAATCCTTGTGCGTCACCGTCGGAGTCGTCCAGGTCCGTCCACCCAGTCACAAACTCGTCGGTGACTGTCTCGAGGATGGCGAGGGCGCCGTTTCCGTCGCCGGCCTCAATCTGGGGGCGGGCCTGCTCGGCGAGCTCGAGGACACCATACGTCGCTTCGCCCAGGTAGTCGCACGATCGCAACAGACTGCGCATCTGTCGACGAATCGCTGTCACGGCCGCGGCTGTCGTCCGACGTGCGCGAGTCGCCGACCGCGCCGCCGATGGAGCGGGTGCCGCCGCAACGTCACCGAGGTTGAGCTGCTCCTCGATCAGCTCAACCAGATTGGGCTGGCGGGCTGCCAGGGTCTGGACCAGGGCCTGCAGTTGCCCACGATCCAGGAGTGATAGGCGTGCTGCGAGCGTCGGCCGCCCCTCAACGACCTGGTCAGGGAGGAGCTCTGGTGGCGCGGTGGAGACGGATTGACGCGGCTTAGCGCGCGGCATAGACCGCTTTACACAGAACGCGGTAGGGGCGCCTGTTCGTACGCTTCGCTGCTGATTGGCTACGGCTCATTCCGGAACGTCCCGCATGAGCCGCTGGGCTTCGTCGTCACTGAGGGTGAGGTACTCCGTGTGCAGTCGAGCCCAGCCAGCCTGCTTCTGGGCCAGGGCCAAGCTCTTGGTGTGGCGCACGATCTGGCGGACCCGAGCATGACGGAAGAGGTGCGGGTGGACAGGCGCCGGGTCGCCGACCCCGCCGTAGCCAGTCGCGCGCAGGGCCAACACGCGCACATCGGCCCGTTCTGAGGCGGCTTTCACAAGCTGCCACGCCCGCACACGATCGATGGCTTACGCCGACCGTCCGCAGTGCGCTGCCGGGAGAAGAACAGCGGCTCATCATCACCGACCTCGTTCTCGCGAGCCCACATGAGTAGCTCGCCCGGCAGTTCTGCGTGGGCAGCCGAGAGGTGCGGCCGTCTTGACCAATCGGCTTGGGTTCTTCAAATTCGGCACGACGAGACCCTCGCGATGGATATCGCTCGGACGCAGCATCAACACTTCGCTGATGCGCGCGCCAGTCGCCCAGAGCGTGGTCAGCAGCAGACGATCGCGCTCGGTCGCCGCTGCGTCGATAATCGCGCCGATCTCCTCGGGTGCCAGCCCCTCGGGCGGCTGCCAGCGCTCGCTTGTGGGTTTAACAGAACGCGGTTTGGCCGCTGAGTTTGACAGTACACGCGCTGACGCCGACGGGAGTGCCATGCTGGAGCCAGGCGGCTGACGGCCATACACGGTCGTCGAGTTTAACAGTCCAATCGGACGGTTAAACTCGCCGGCACCGCGTTTCAACACTGCTCTGTGGCAGCGCACACTCGGGTTTGCCGGGTCGCGATCTGGACCACCGAGTACCGACTCGACACGGTAGTTTGCAACCGGGAGTACGTGGTGAAGCGCTTGTGGGACGACGATGAACTGACGGCCGAGTGGACGTTGGAGCCGAGCGATCAATCCCTGCTGGCCAACAAGACTGGCGCGACTCGCCTCGGGTTCGCGGCGTTGCTCACCTTCTTCCGCCACGAAGGTCGCTTTCCCGCCAGTAAGCACGAAGTGCCGGCCACCGTCGTGGCGCATCTGGCCAGGCAGGTCGGCGTCCCAGCCGAGGCCTACGTCGCGTACGACTGGCGTGGCCGCACGATCACGTATCACCGCGTCCAGATTCGCACCGCCCTCGGTTTCCGCGAGACGAGTGTTGTGGATGCCGACAAGCTCGTCGACTGGCTGACCGCTGAGGTGGTGCCCCGCGACCGTGCCCTGGATCGTGTGCGGGCGGCGGTCTATGTCCGCTGCCGTGAGCTGCGTCTCGAACCGCCCACCCCTGAGCGCATCGAGCGGCTGGTTCGTTCGGCCCTGGCCAGCCACGAGCAGCAGGTCTCCACGACGGTGCGCGGGCGTCTGTCGGCAAAGTCGGTCGAGGCTTTGGACGGACTACTGACGCCCGCCAAGTCGTCTGTCTCGGACGGTGAGTTGGCTCGGGCGCCGCTGGTGGAGCTCAAGACAGACCCTGGCCCGGCTGGGTTGGAGAGTGTGCTCGCCGAGATCGCCAAACTGCAGCGGCTCCGTGCGATCGGGCTCCCGTCAGACCTGTTCGCGGACGTGGCGCCCAAGGCGCGCCATGGGTACCGCCAGCGAGTGCAGGTTGAAGAGCCTACGAATTGCGTCGGCATCCCGAGCCGGTGCGCTCGACGCTGCTGGCGGCCTGGGCAGCCCTTCGCTCCGGTGAGCTGACTGACAACCTGGTCGACACACTCGTCCAGACCATCGAGCGGATCGACACCACCGCTCAGCACCGGGTCGAGCAGGAGCTTCTGGCGGACTTTCGCCGCGTCACTGGCAAGGCTGGGCTGCTGTTCCGCGTGGCCGAGGCCTCGGTCGAACGACCCGACGGCATCGTGCGGGACGTCGTTTTCCCTGCCGTCGGTGGTGAGCGCGTCCTGCGCGACCTGGTCAGCGAGTACAAGGCCACTGGACCGGGCTATCGCCGTAAGTTCCACCAGGCAATGCGTCGTTCGTATCAGGCGCACTACCGCCGCCTGCTGCCGCCACTGCTCGACACACTTGAGTTTCGCTCGAACAATGACGCCCACCAGCCGATCATCCAAGCCGTCAAGCTGTTGAAGCGCTACGTTGGCAGCAAGGCGCGCACCTTCAGGCTCGACGAGGTCGTCCCCATCCGCGGCGTTGTGCGATCCGGGCTGGCGCGAGCTGGTCATCGAGCACGACAAGAAAGGCCGCCAGCGAGTCAACCGCATCAGCTACGAGCTATTCGTGCTCGAGGCCGTGCGTGAGCGCGTGCGTTGCAAAGAAGTCTGGGTCACTGGCGCTGATCGCTATCGGAATCCCGACGACGACCTGCCCGCCGATTTTGGGGTGCGCCGCGAAGCCTACTACCAGGAACTGGGGCAACCGCTGGAGGCAGATGCCTTCATCGACAGCCTGCAGCAGGAGATGACCGACGCGCTGGCGATGATCGATCGCGGACTGCCTACGAATCCGGACGTTCGCCTGGTGTTGCGCAGCAACGGCAAGCATGCCATCCGGCTCTCGCCGCTCACGGCGCTACCCGATCCACCCAACCTCATCCGTCTCAAGCTGGAGCTCAGTCGTCGCTGGCCAGCGACCAGTTTGCTCGACATGCTCAAGGAGGTCGACCTGCGCATCCGTTTCACTGAGCAGTTCGTGACCGCAGGCGCGCGGGAGCACCTGGACCGGCTGACGTTGCAGAAGCGGCTGCTGCTGTGCTTGTACGCGCTGGGCACGAACACCGGCCTCAAGCGCATGAGCGGCGGGGACGCCAACGAGAACTACAAGGACCTGCTGTATATCCGCCGCCGGTTTCTCAACAGTGACGCCATGCGCAACGCCATCGCCCAGGTGGCCAATGCCATCTTCCAGACACGCCTGACACACATCTGGGGCGAGGCGACCACCGCCTGCGCATCGGACTCGAAAAAGTTTGGCGCCTGGGACCAGAACCTGCTCACTGAATGGCATGCCCGGTATCGCGGGCCGGGAATCATGATCTACTGGCACGTCGACAAGAAGGCCTGCCGCATTTATTCCCAACTCAAGAGCTGCTCGTCGTCGGAAGTGGCAGCCATGATGGAGGGCGTGCTGCGCCACTGCACCGAGATGAGCGTCGATCGGAACTACGTCGATACTCACGGCCAGAGCGCCGTAGCCTTCGCCTTCTCCAAGCTCCTCGGCTTCGAGTTGCTACCGCGACTCAAAGCCATCCACGCCCAGAAGCTGTACCGGCCGGACACAGGCCAGCCCGATGCGTATCCGAACCTGCAGCCCATCCTGACGCGTCCAATCAACTGGGCGCTCATTCGCGAGCAGTACGACGAGATGGTCAAGTACGCTACCGCTCTGCGCCTTGGCACCGCCGAAACCGAAGCGATCCTGCGCCGGTTCACGCGCAACAACCTGCAGCACCCGACGTATCGGGCGCTGACCGAACTCGGTAAGGCAGTTCGGACGGTGTTCCTCTGCCGCTATCTTTCGACCGAAGCGCTGCGCCGCGAGATCCACGAAGGCCTGCAGGTGGTGGAGAACTGGAACAGCGCCAACGGGTTCATCCACTATGGCAAGAGCGGCGAGTTCGCCAGCAACCGACGCGAGGACCAGGAGCTCTCGATGCTCTCGTTACATCTGCTCCAGATTAGCCTGGTCTACGTCAACACCTTGATGATCCAGCAGGTGCTTGGCGAGGACCGCTGGGCAAACGCGATGAGTCCTGACGATCTGCGCGCCCTGAGTCCGCTTCTGTACAGCCACGTCAACCCCTACGGTGTCTTCAACCT
>WNGF01009332.1_pt1 | contig 15600 bp, 9 predicted proteins | sample 5400641 | NCBI WGS metagenome assembly WNGF01 (sample SAMN13153371, study PRJNA577476) | soil metagenome | isolation source: 80 cm soil or saprolite under grassland replicate 2 | place: USA:California | collected 2016-06-15
GGACACCCGAAGGAGGGGACTCCAGCGTCAATCTGTTGGACGGTCTCACGAAGCCAAGGGCAACCGACGTCGGCGGGCCACGTGCGCACCCCCATTCTCATCCCTCGGGAGCGCGCAGCGCGCATCGAAATCTGTTGGGGCATGCGCGGAGGAGCTTCGGCGGCGGATCAAGGTGATCGGCCGGCTTCCTGGTGATGCGTACCTCTGGTCGGAATCTGCTGACCCGTGGTGACCGACTGGAGCGACGGGGGGTGGATGCCGATCCCCGGCCGCGTGGACAAGGAATGTGCTTCAAGACTGTGGATGAGCAGGCCGCACGACTGCGGTTGCCCTTACCGGGCTGAAGCGCAACGGTGTCGGCGCTGCACTGGCCGCCGAGTTGGGCGGCAGTGATCCTGGTCCGGGACGGCGAGCCTGCGCGGTGCGGGGACTGTCCACCCGGCCGGCCTCGGCGGTCAGGTGCTGGCCGCCGAGGCCGAGCGGGTTGCCGGGTTGCTAGGGTCGGACTGGGATGGCGTGGAGCACGGTCTGGTCGACCGAGCTGCCGCCGCGGTCGCTGGCGCTGGCGCGCAGCGAGACCGTGGTGCCGGGCTGGAGCTGGTCGGCGGGGATGACCGCGAGGAACTTGCCGGGGCTTGTGGGTGACAGTTGCAGCTGGTGCCAATGGTCGCCGCCGTCGATGGAGTACCACAGACCGGCTACGGTCGCCTGGCTTGGCGGAGCGCCGGTGAGGCGCTGCGCCTGCAGCGTGAGCACCAGCGGCTGGCCGGCGGGGGCGTGGTTGGTCGGGTCGAGCCGGGCGTGGTAGTCGAGGTTCAGCACGGGTGGGACCGCCGCGCTGCCGCCTGGGGGTGGGATGGTGAACTCCCAGGCGGTGTGGTTCTCGCCGCTGAGTGGCATCAGGCTGGTCGGGATCTGTAGGTCGCGCTCCAGGCGGTAGGCACCGGGGCGCAGGTCCTGGTCGGGCAGGAACACCTCAAAGCCGGTCTCGGTGTCGAGCGGCTCGCCGTCGCGGTACAGGCGCAGCGCCTGGGTGTCGCCTGGCGCAAAGCCAAAGCCCAGGGTGGTCCCGTGGTGCTGCTCGGCGTCGGTGAAGTCGCCGGCCGTGAACAACAGCCCAGGGCCGAGTGTGGGCTGGCGCTCGACGACCAGGCCGGGGTGCAGCGGCGCGGCGCCCCAGGCCTGGTGGACCTGCTGTGCCGGCTGGTAGGAATACGGGAATCGGTCCAGCAGCAGCGCCGTTGGGTCGCCGTCCGGAAGGCGAACCAGCGCCACCGTCTGCGCCCAGCGGACCTGGCGGGTGGTGACGTAGTCGACCCGTCGTGCGGGCAGCGGCATCGGGGTGCCCACGGCGACGCTGACATCGGCGAGTGGGGTGAAGCCCGCTCGTCCCTCCTCGCCGATGCTGGCTGCGCCCGGCGCGCGGTAGGCACCGTCGATGCGGGCCAGTTGCGCGCGCTCCGGCTGGGAGAGCACGTAGGTGCCGCCTGGTGGGAAGTCGGTGCCGACCAGCAGCAGGTCGTACAGGTGCGAGCTGGTGCCGGCGTCGGCCGCGCTGGCCGGGAGCAGCCGCCAGCGCAGGCTGACTTCGATCTTCCCCTTGGTGACCGGGCGGATCGGCTGGACGTAGACGCCCCCGGGGGGGAGCCCCAGAAACAGAATGGGGAACTCCAGCTTGCCGCCGCCGGTGGCGTCCTGGCGGACCATGTCGGCGTACAGCCAGTCGTCGGGTTTGGTCTGCTCGCCGGCGACCGCGGCGCTGGTGCGGACCGTGGTGCGGGCGTCGAGGGTGACGGTGGTGTCGGCGCGGACCTGGACCTCGGGGGCGGCCATCAGGGCCGGGATCCAGCCGTCATCGGCCGTCGGCGTCAAGACCATCGCGTGGATGCTGTAGGTCCCCGGTGGGACCCGCAGGACCTGCATGCCCTGCACATCGTCGACGACTTGGAGGAACTGGCGGGCGTCGTCGACGTTGACCACACCCAGCGAGGCATGCTCGGCGGGATTGCCAGCGCGGTCCACCGCGGCGAGCCGCAGGTCGTAGCGTTCCGGTTCCTGGTAGAACCCGACGGGCACGTGCAGGGCGGGCTGCCCGCCGGCCGGTGTCGCCGTGACCGCACCGTCGTACAGCCCGGGTGGGAGCTGGCGCGGGTCCACGGTGACGGTGGCGGTGGCGGACTGGCCTGGCGCCAGCGTCAGCCGGGTGGGCGACAGCGAGATCGCCCCGGCCGGCGCGGGCTGACCGTCGGGCTGGTGCAACGACAGGGCCAGCTCCACGGTGGTCTCAGCTAGGCCGGTGTTGACCAGCGCCAGCGGCTTGACCACCGGCTGGGTGTCGTGCTGCGGGTAGCGGAAGTAGCCGAGGTCAAGGTTGGCCTGGTCGGCGATGACCTGCTGGGTGGTGGCGTGGGCCAGGTCGAGGCGGCCGCCGCCCTGCTGGTAGCCGCTGAGCGCTGGCAGCACGGCGGCGGTGTCGGCCAGGATGGCTTTGAGGCGGGCGGGCGCCCAGTCGGGGTGCTGCTGGACCAGGATCGCGGCGGCGCCGGCGACGTGCGGGGTGGCCATCGAGGTGCCCGACAGGGCGGTGTAGCGCTCGTCGACCGGGTCGCCCAGGCTGGTGCCTGCCGCGCGGGCGGCGACGATGTCGACCCCGGGGGCGGTGATGTCGGGTTTCATGGCGTAGTCGCCCTGGCGGGGGCCGCGGCTGGAGAAGCCGGCGAGCTGGTCGTTGGCGTCGACCGCGCCGACGGTCAGCGCCTGGTCGGCCGCGCCGGGCGAGCTGATGGTCTGCGGGTCGGGGCCGGCGTTGCCGGCGGCGACCACAAACAGCGTCCCGGTGGTCGCGGTCAGCCGGTCCAGCGCCTGGCTGAGCGGGTCGCTGCCGTCGGTTGGCTCCCCGCCGAGGCTGAGGTTGGCGACCCTGGCGTGCTGCGCTGCGGCCCATTCCATACCCGCGATCACGCCCGATTCGAAGCCGGACCCGGTGTCGTCGAGGACCTTGGCGTTGAGCAGGGCGGCGTCGAACGCGACACCTTTGCGCTGCCCGTCGGCGGCGGCACCTGTGCCGGCGATGGTGGCGGCCACGTGGGTGCCGTGGCCGAGGTGGTCGCCGGTGTCGGGCGCTTGGGTGAAGTTGGCCTGGTCGGTGACCTTGCCGGCCAGGTCGGGGTGGGTGGTGTCAATCCCGGTGTCGAGCACCGCGACGGTGACGCCGCTGCCGCTCAGGCCGGCCTGCCAGGCCGCCGGCGCGCCGATCTGGGTCAGGTTGGCGTCAAGTTCGGCGGCGTGGACCCGCCGGTCCAGCCAGATGTGGCGCACCCCAGCCAGGGCGCCTGCCCAGGCGCCCAGCGGCTTGGGGGCCACCCCGCCGTGGCCGGTATGCGGGCTGGCGTGGGCGGCGGTGGCCAGCAGCTCACCGAGCCGGCCTGCCCGCGGCCTGGGCTGGCGCACTGCGGTGGTGTGGATGGTTGCCAGCTCGCGGGCGCGGCGCAGTCCTGCCGCCCGGGCCAGCGCGGCCGTGCCCTGCGCGTTGGCGTGCTGGATCAGCAGCGGGAGGCTTGGGGCGTGGCGGTCGTCCAGGCCGTCGCGGACCAGCAGGGAGACGTCAAACAACGCCCGCTCCAGCACGCCGGGCACCAGGCCAGCGACGTCACTGGGGATGACGTAGGTGTCCCCGCCGGCCCGGGCGGTCAGGAAGGCGACGTGGCGGCCAGCACGGCGCGCCGGGGTCACCGCGACCACCTGGCGGCCACCGCCGACCTGGCCGATCAGCACCCGGTCGCCGGTGAGCAGCGTCACCGCGGCTACGGTTGCGGATGCGGCATTGGCGGCGGGTGCCGCGGGCGCCGGCCGGGCCCACGACAGCCAGATCGCCGCCGACCCCACCAGCACCAGCACGATCGCGGCTGCCAGCAGGCGGACAGGTCGGGAACGGGACATGCTACCAACACCTCCATGTGCGGATACGTGAGCAAGCACGGCACCGTGCGCGTCGGTCACGGGCTGCGGCAGGCCACACTGATCGGCGCGGGCTTACGCCGAGGCCTGGCCGCTCGTTGCTGGCCCTCGACCGCGTGCGCCGGGGACGGGGCAGTGGCCTGCCCTTGCGTGGGTGGCGACGCCGCGCGGCGTCGCCACCCACGCTGAACCACGACCGGGACGGTCAGCCGCCGGCACACGCGCCGATGCGGTCGGCGATGATCAGGTTCGGCAGCTTGCGGTCACGGCACCTGCGGGTGGGATTGCACCCGGGTGGTGCGGGAGTCGACTACGGACGCCTCCAGGAACACGCTCTGGTCGATGACGGTCCCTGCCGGGATGCGCCAGCCGGACACCTCGCGGGTCAGGACGCTGCGTGCCCCCAGCAGGCGGCCGGTGGCAGGGTCCAGGAGCAGCTCGTCGCGCTCGTGGAGCGGTTGGTCGAGGTCGATGGCGACGCTGACAGCATGGCGGCCGGCCAGGTCGGTGACCCCACCGATCAGCCTGACCCCGTCGAGCCGGGTCAGCACCTGGTACAGCGCAGCCCGCAGCTCCGGTGGGAGGGGGTAGTGCTCCAGCAGGTAGCTGATGAGCTCGACCAGGTCCTGGTGGGAGGAGGGCAGCCAGCCGATGCCCGCGATCAGCATCTTGACCTTGGGCGAGTAGACCTCGGTGTTGGGCAGGCCGAGGTCGGGGCGGCCGGCGGCGATCCAGGCGGCCCGCTCGGTGTCGTTGAGGAACTCGGCGCGGCCGTTGCGGAGGTGGCCAGACAGCGAACCGTCCAGGGCCCACCACGTCTCGCTCTCGTAGCCGAACCGGTAGAAGAAGCTCTGCTTCGACCCGGCCTGGTCGAGGTTGGTGCCCAGCTTGACGCCGCGTTCCAGGACATACCAGTACTTGCCGGGGCCGAACGCGGGCATCGGCGCGCGGGCCGCGGCCAGCGCCGCATTCGTGAGCAGCTTGACCGCGGTCGGTGAGGCGCCGGGCTTCGTCCCCGGCGGCGGCGTGACCGCTCCAGGCCCTTGGGTGACCGTGGCAGGCCGCTGCAGCAGCAGCGGGGCGGCCAGCGCGCTGGTCAGCACGGCGGCCACCAGCGCGCTGGCTGGCAGCAGCCGGCGTGGCCGCATCCTGCCAGCCAGTCGAGGTGCGCGTCGACGGTCGCGGACAGGCTGTGGCTGGCCAGCCTCGACTTCGGCGGCGACCGCATCGAAGAAGCGCCGCACCGACACGTGGATCACTCGGCGCTGCTCGGGCAGGGCGAAGTCCGCGACCAGCGACAGGAGGGTGATGAGGTACTGGGCGGCGCGACCCTGCTCGTCAGCCGGGAGGAAGGTCGCGAGCCACGGCTGGAGCCTGCGCCGGACCTCTCCGGGCGACCCGTCCTCGCCGGCACCAATGGCACCGCGGATCATCTGGGCGATCGCCCCGTAGGTGGCATCACCGTACGAGAGCGACCTGCCGTGCAGCACCCGCGCCGACCGCTCCTCGAGCGTGGCGAGGAACTCGTGGCACAGACGCGACTTGCCGATGCCGGGTGGGCCGAGCACGGTCACCAGGTGGGAGCGCCGCTCCGACACGGTCCGCTCCCAGACCGCCTGGAGCAGGCGCAGCTCGGCCCGGCGGCCGACCACGGGCGTGCCCGAGAGCGGACGCCCGGTGAGCTGGCCTGCGTCGACGGCTGTCCATGCGACGGGTCCAGGCGGGGAACCGGAGGGCTCCATCGGCTCGTACCGGATGGCGCGGCTGGTCGCCTGCCGCGTCGAGCCGCCAACCACGACGTCGCCCGGCCGGGCTCGACGGGCGAGCTCGTCCGCGGCCTCGGCTGCCGCTCCTCTGACCGTCCCCGCACGGTCATTGCCGGCTGCTCCCGGTGCAGTTTGCAGATCTCCGGTGTCGATGCCGACGCGCACCGGGATCGCGGCGGACGGCAGGCGCAGCGACGCGGCGAGCTGCCGGATCGCCAGCCCGGCGCGGACCGCCCGCTCGGCATCGTCCTCGTGCGCCACGGGCGCCCCGAACAGCGCCGTCACCGAAGACCCGGTCGAGGCGACGACCTCTCCGCCGTGGCGCTGCACCTCGCCGGCCACCTGCTCGAGGAAGCGGCGGCCGACCCGCCCAGGCTCAGCCTCAGACCGCTCCCGCTCCGGGTCCTCGATCCTGGCCACGAGCACCGTCGCCCACCGCCGCTCGTGCTTGAAGGCCGCCGTGCGTCCCGGGGCGGGTATGGCCGCTGCGGTGGCCGTTCGGCCTGCCGCGGTCTCCTCGCGGCCACTATGGGGTCGCCATTCCAGGGCGGCGTCCTGGCGGAGAATCTGCTCCTCGAGCCGCCGCAGTGCCGGTCCCGGGTCGATGCCGAGCTGCCCGGCCAGCGTCCGGCGTGCCTCCTGGTAAGCATGCAGGGCATCCGCCTGCCGGCCGGACCGGTACAGGGCAAGCATCAGCTTGGCCCACAGCCGCTCCTGGAGCGGGTGCTCGCGAACAAGCTCCCGTAGCTCTCCGACCACCGCCGCATGCAGGCCGAGGGCGAGGTCGGCCTCGATCCGCTCCTCGACGGCCACCATGCGCAAGTCCTCCAGCCGCGCGATCTCACCCTGCGCGAAGGGCTCCGCGGCAAACTCCGCCAGCGCTGGGCCCCGCCACAGCCCGAGCGCCTCGGCGAGCAGTCGGCGGGCCTCGGCCGGCTCCTCAGCCAGGCAGTCCCGCCCGTCGGCGAGCAGCTCCTCGAAACCTGCAGGCGTCGATGTCGCGGCGATCCACCCGCAGTCGGTAGCCGGACGGCTCGGTGACGAGGATCCCGCCCAGCTCGCCCTGCGACCGGTCCGGCTCGAGCAGGGTCCGTAGCTGGGACACGTAGGTCTGGAGCGTCTTGACCGCCGTCTGTGGGACACTCCCGCCCCACAGGCCATCGACGAGCCGGTCGACTGGGACGGTCCGGTTGGCGTCGACGAGCAGCATCGCCAACAGGCTTCGATGCTTGGCCCGGGGCACCGGCACCGTCCGGCCACCGCGGACGAGCTCCAGCTGGCCGAGCATCAAGAACTCCATGGCTGCAACCTGTCGAGTCATCCCAGCCGCTCCTGCGTGCTCTACCGCCGTTCGACCGGCATTCGACCACCCCTCGATAGAACAACACCACCAGCGGCTCTGGAGCTCCAGGGCAGCGCCGACCAGGACGACCACAGCGGAAGGAGAACAGCTCAACATGACGACCGCTGCCCGTGAATTGAGCGGCAGCAGCCGGACCTGGCTGCGCGAACGCCTGCGCGGCGAGCTGATCGAGCCGTCCAGTGACAGCTATGACGCCGCCAGAGCGGTCCACAGCGGGATGATCGACCGGCACCCCGCGGCGATCGCCCGCTGCGCCGACGCCGCCGACGTCATCGCCGCCGTCGACTTCGCCCGCGAGCAGGACCTGCTCGTCTCGGTCCGCGGCGGCAGCCACAACGTCAATGGCTTCGCCACCAACGACGACGGCCTGGTCATCGACCTGTCCGCCATGCGCGGGGTGCGCGTCGACCCGGAGCTTCGCAGCGCGCGTGTCGAGGGCGGCGCCACCTGGGGCGACCTCGACCACGCCACTCACGGCTTCGGCCTGGCCATCACCGGCGGGGTGGTGTCCACCACCGGAGTCGCGGGGCTCACCCTGGGCGGCGGCATCGGTCACCTCACCAGGGCTCACGGCCTGTCCTGCGACAACCTGCTCTCGGCTGACGTGGTCACCGCCGACGGCCGTTTCCTGACCGCCAGCCAGTCGCAGCATCCGGACCTGTTCTGGGCGCTGCGGGGAGGCGGCGGGAACTTCGGCGTGGTGACCTCGTTCGAGTTCCGGGTCCACCCGGTCGGCACGGTGATCGGCGGCCCGGTTTTCTACGAGATCGGCGCTGCCCGCGAGGCACTCTCGTTCTACCGGGACTTCATCAGCAACGCGCCCGACGAGCTGGGCGCGTTCTTCGGGTTCCACCTGGCTCCGCCGCTGCCGTTCCTGCCCGCCGACCGGCACGGCGAGCCGATGTGCGTGATCGTGGCCTGCAGCACTACTGGAAGGCCGAGTTCGTCAAGGAGCTCAGCGACGAGGTGATCGACGTCCACCTCGCCTACGGGCCGCGCGTCCCCCACGTCTCCTCGGTGGTGCACCTCTACCCGATCGACGGCGCCGCGGGGCGGGTGGCCCCTGGCGACACCGCCTTTAGTTACCGGGACGCCCGCTTCGCCACCGTGATCGCCGCGATGTACCCGGACCCGCTGGACACCCCAGCCAATGTCGCCTGGGTGCGGGAGTATCACAGCGCCCTCAGCGCGTACTCCGCGGGCGGCGGCTACGTCAACTTCCTGATGGAGGAGGGCCAGGAGCGGGTTGCCGCCAGTTACCGTGACAACTACCAGCGTCTCGTCCAGGTCAAGAGCGCCTATGACCCGGCCAACCTGTTCCGCGTGAACCAGAACGTCAGACCACGGAGCCGCTGAGCCTCGGTGAAAACGGTTCACCGGCGGTGGGTTCTGGGGGAGCGTGCTCCCCCAGAACCTCGCAGGGTCGGTGTCAGCGCACCGGCTGCAGCTCGGGCTCGGGCTCGGCTGGGGCTGGGGTTGGGGCGGTGCCCTCGATGCGGAGCTGCGGCAGCCAGCCAAGCCACCGCGGCAGGTACCAGTTCCACCTGCCCAGCAGGGTCATGGCCGCGGGGACCAGCACCGAGCGCACCAGGGTGGCGTCGATCAGCACCGCCACCGCCAGCCCGAAGCCCATCTGCTGCAGCATCGGCAGCCGGCCGGCCGCAAACCCCGCGAACACCGCCACCATGATCACCGCGGCGCCGGTGATGATCCCGCCGGTGGTCCGCAGCCCGAACGCGACCGCGTCGCGGTTGTCGCTGGTGTGGGCGTAGCGTTCCTGGATGCGGCTGAGCAAAAACACCTGGTAGTCCATGGACAGCCCGAACAGCACCGAGAACAAAAACAGCGGCAGCCACGACTCGATGGTGTCGACCCGTTGGAAGCCGAACAGGCCCGCGCCGTGTCCGTGCTGGAACACCCACACCAGCAGCCCGTAGGCGGCGCCCGCCGACAGCAGGTTCAGCGCCACCCCCAGCGCCGGCAGCACCACCGAGCGGAACACCACCAGCAGCAACACAAACGACAAGCCCAGCACGAACGCGATCGCGAACGGCGTGTAGAACCGGGTCAGGTCGAAAAAGTCGACCCCACCCGCGGTCTGCCCGCCGACCCTGACACGCGCGTCCACCCCGTCGAAGGCGGCTGGGATGGTCACCTGGCGCAGGTGACGCACCGCGGCGGTGGCCGCCTGGCTGCTGGGGTCGCCGTTGACCGGAACCGCCACCAGCGCCAGGTCGCCCGCCTGGTTGGCCTGGACGGTGCTGGGACCGAAGGCACCGTCAGCCTTGAGGGCAGCCTGCAGTCTGGCGATCGCCGCGGTGACCTGTGGCGAGCGGACCTCGCCGTCGACGACGACCTGGGCGGGGGAGGTCAGCCCACCGGCGGTGAAGTCCCGCGACAGCACGGTGAACGCCTGCTTGGACTGGACCTGGTCGGGGAAGGTGCTGATCCCCGCAAACCCGGTCCTGATGCCAAACAGCGGCACCGCCGCCACCGCCAGCACCCCCGCGGCCGCCACCAGGCTCACCACCGGCCGGGCCATGACCCGCCGCGCCACCCCCGCCCACAGGCCGCGGGTGCGCTCCACGTCGGCCTGGCGGCGGCGAAACAGCACCGGCACCCGCAGCGCGTTGACCCGGTCGCCCATGACCGCCAGCAACGCCGGCAGCAGCGTCAGCGAGGCCGTGACCGCCACCAGCACCACCACGATCGCGCCAGCGGCGATGCTGCGGAAGATCGTGGTCGGGTTCAGCAGCATCGCCGCCAGCGCCAGCACCACCGTCATCCCGGAGAAGAACACCGCCCGGTTGGCGGTCCCCCCGGCCGCGCCGATCGCGGCCAGCTTGTCACGGCCGCGGGCGCGCTCCTCGCGGTACCTGGACACGGTGAACAGCGAGTAGTCGATGCCGACCGCCAGGCCGATCATGGTGATCATGTTGGTCACAAAAAACGACAGGTCAAACGCCAGGCCCAGCAGGCTGACCAGGCCCAGCGCGACCACGATCGACACGATCGCCAGCACCACCGGGACCACCGCGGCCGCCAGCGTCCCAAACACCACGATCAGGATGGCCAGGGCGGCCACGATCCCGATCGTCTCGCCCTGGCGGAGGTCCTGCTCGGCGATGGTGTTGGAGTCCTTGGCCGCGGTCGCCTCGCCGGCCACAAAGACCCGGAACCCCTGAGGGTGGGGCGCGTGCAGCGTCCGGTCCAGCACCTGGTCGATGTTGTTGTCGGCGTCGTCCAGCGACCCGGCCATGGCCACCGGGATCAGCGTGGCGTGCTGGTCGTCGGACACCAACCGACCGCCCGCCTGGTAGGGGTCGGTGGTCGCCTGCACGACCCCGGGCTTGAGTGCGTCCAGGTCAGCCTTGAGCCGCGCCACGTACGCCTTGAACTGGGGGTCGCTGACGGTCTGCGACTCCGAGCGGACGATCACCACCTCGTTGGAGCGGCGCGGCCCCGAAAGCCGCTGCTCGAGCAGCGTCTGGGCCTGCTTGGAGTCGGGGTTGTTGGTGAACTCGGCCTGGGTGGTCAGGGCGCCGCCCAGGTACCTGGAGGTCAGCAGCCCCCCGACCACAACCAGCCCCACCCAGATACCGATCACCGTCAAACGACGTCTGGCGCTCCAGCGCGCCACGCCCTGCGGGGACAGCCTCATCTCTTCCTCTCAGCCTTCCTATTCGTCTTTCGGTAGCCATTTCTGCGCGTTTGGTTGGCTAGCGGTCAGATCTAGTACCGACCGGTCGGTACGTCTCGAAGTCGCAATACTCCCTGTTCCCGAAGCTGGGTGGTCCTCCTTATCCTCGCTGCTCAGTGGCAGGCTTCAGCACCTCGAGCAACAGATCGAGGCAGCGGGTCATGCGGGCACGGAACTCCGTGCGAAAGTCATCGTGGCGGGCGGTCATCACGCACTGCTGCTCCGCGCCGAGGAAGGTGGCAACCAGCACCTCGGCCGCTTGGTGCGCATCGACGTCAGCGCGGATATCGCCCTGGAGCTGGGCGCGGCCGACCAGCCCGGCGGCGGTGTCGATCCACGCCTCGCAGATCTTGGCGATCTGCGGCGCGAGCTCCGCGTCCTCAGCCAGCTCGGCGCACAGCCGCTGCAGGCTCGTCGCCTCGCCCTGGTCCAGCTCCTTGAGATCAGAGGCCGCCTGGACCGCCGCCCGCAGCTGGTCGACCGCACGGTCGTGGCCCGCCGACGCCTGTACGACCACCGCGGTCTCCTCCGCCTGCCGAGCGCGCACGACCTCGACGGCGAGCGCCTCCTTGGACGGGAAGTGGTGGTAGAAGGCACCCTTGGTGATCCCGGCGGCGCGGATCAGGTCGCTGAGCGACGTGCCGGCGTAGCCGTGGGCGAGGAGCTCCTCCGTGGCCACAGCCAGAATATGCTGGCGGGTGGCTGCGCCCCGTACGGTCGCGCGTACCGTGCGGGAACCCGCATCCTCGTGAGTCCTGGTTGCAGTCATGGGTCGCAGGATACCGACCGACCGGTCTGTTCGTCAACGGCTCGCTCGCCGCGCGGGAGGGCTCAGATCGCCGCGTTGGGCGGTGCCGGGGAGGGTCCACGACGGGGAGCCGGCCGAGGCGCTGCTCGCTGGCGAGGTACCCGGCGACGTGGTGCAGGATCCGCTGCGGTCCAAGAGGCTCGCGGTGGATCGCGTCGATGAACTGGCGCAGCAGGGCCGGTTCGGTGATCAGCCCGGCGGCGATCGGTAGCGCGTCCGCCTGCAGGTCCAGCATGGCGCGGGCGTGGGCGCCGAGATTCTCCTCGACGGTGGCGGTGCCGGGTTCGGGCAGGTCGGCCTCGAAGCGGGCGACGATGCGGCTGTAGCGACGCACCAGTGCGGTGAGCAGAAGGTCGTTCTTGTCGGCGAAGTAGTTGTAGAGCACGCCGTCCGAGACGCCGCCGGCCCGGGCGATGTCACGGGTGGTGATGGCCGACACCTGACGCTCGGACAGGCGAGGAGTTGGCGCACGACTCCTTCCACCAGCGCGATCCACGCAAGTGCGACGGCGATGGCGCCGGAGAGGAGCGGGGCGTCAACTTGCCGACCACAACGCCTGGTCGTCTCAGGTGCGTTCCTGACCCCGGAGTCCCGTGGGTGAAGTGGGTGGACCGGATCGAGCTGCGGGACACGGTCTCGTGGTGGCAGCCGCCGTTCCCCGTCACTGACCGTCGAGGTGGCTTGCACCTTGCAAGCAACGTGTAGATTCACCGTATGACGACGACGCGGCTGGAGGCGTTCAGCGACGGAGTGTTCGCGATCGCCATCACCCTGCTGGTGCTGGACCTGCACGTCGACCGCGGCCTCCCCGCGGGCCTGCTCGGCGGGCGACTGCTGCACGCCTGGCCGAGCTACGCCAGCTACGTGGTGAGCTTCCTGGTCGTCGGCATCATCTGGGTCAACCACCATGCGATGTTCCATCACATCGACCGCGTCGACCGGCCGCTGCTGTTCCTGAACCTCACGCTGCTGCTGTTTGTCGTCGCGATCCCCTTTCCCACCGCGCTGCTCGCCGAGTACGTCCGCGAGGGCGGAGCCAACTCGCACGTGGCGGCCGCGGCATACAGCGTCACCATGTTCGGCATGGCCATCAGCTTCGGCGGCGAATGGCTGTGGGCGGTCCGGAAGCACGGGCTGCTCGGCGAACGCACCGACCTGGCCAAGGCGCGTTCGACGATCCTGCGCTTCACCGCGGGCAACGTGGTCTACCTGGCGCTGATCGGGCTCGCGTTTGTCAGCGCGCCGCTCACACTCGCGCTCCACTTCCTGCTGGCCCTCTACTACGTCTTCAACCAGCTTCCGGAACCCCAGTAAGCACGGAGGAGGATCCGCCGTGGTCGTCGCTGTCCCACACCCGACCATCGCCCGGGACCACTGCCTCGCACCCTCGCGCACGATCGACGCGCCCCTGCGGGGGGTGAGCGGCAAGTACGGGCGCCTGTTCCCTTCGGTCGCGCCGTTCACCGCCGACGAGGATTTTCTGATCCGCCTCGGCCAGAGCGAGGGCCTCTGCGACGGCGGCCCGGACGCCAACGACGACGACGCGGGCGTCGCCGCCGGGTGGCCGCTGTTCGGCCAGTTCATCGCCCACGACATCACCGCGGACCGCTCGCTGCTGTTGCAGCATGCCGACGCCGACCACATCGCGAACTTCCGTACGCCACGCGCCAACCTCGAGTGCCTGTACGGTGACGGCCCGACTGGCAACCCCTTCCTGTACGACCGCGACGACCCAGCCAAGCTGCTGATCGGCAGCAACGATCAGGGCGCCCCTGGCGACCTGCCGCGCAACGCCCAGGGGATCGCCCTCATCGGCGACCCGCGAAACGACGTGCACGTGTTCGTCTCGCAGCTCCACCTGGCCATGCTCAAGGTCCACAACCTGCTGGTCGACCGGCTGCGCGAGGACGGCGAGCCAGAGGACGAGGTGTTCGACGCCGCCCGCCGCGCCGCCACCTGGCACTACCAGTGGATCATCGTGAACGACTTCCTGCCGACCCTGGTCGGCGGGGAGCTGCTGGCCGCGCTACTGGCCGAAGGGCCCCGCTACTACCGGCCGGAGGGGCCGACCTACATCCCGCTGGAGTTCGCCGACGCCGCCTACCGCTACGGCCACAGCCAGATCCGCCGCGGCTACCGCCTGCAGGCCGGCGGCCCGGAGCTGCCGCTGTTCCCCGACCTGCTCGGCTTCCGGCCGGTGCCCGCCAGTCGCCGGGTCGACTGGTCGCAGCTGTTTGCGTTCCCCGGCCGGCCCGCGCCGCAGCCGAGCAAGAAGATCGACGGGCGCCTGGCACGCTGCCTGATCGAGCTGCCCACGGCGATCACCGGCCAGGTCGAGGTCGACGCCTACCACTCCCTGGCAGTGCGCGACCTGCAACGCGGGCAGGCCTACGGGCTGCCGTCCGGGGAGGCGCTCTCCCGCGCGCTCGGCATGGAGCCGCTGGGCGCCGGCGACACCGGGCTCCGCGAGCTCGGCTGGGCGGGTGAGACGCCGCTCTGGTACTACCTGCTCAAGGAGGCGGAGGTGCGCGGCGACGGCGACCGGCTCGGCCCGCTCGGCGGCGGCATCGTCGCCGAGGTCCTGCTCGGCATCATCGACCGCGACCCCGAGTCCTACCGCGTCGTTCAGCCGGACTGGCGGCCGACCCTGCCCGCGGCTCGGCCGGGCCGGTTCGACATGGCCGACCTGCTGACCGCGGCAGAGGCCGCCGGCGCCACCGCCCACGCGGTTCAAGAGGCGAGGTAGTGAGACTGGGTGGTCAGCGGGTCACCGCCGTCGCCTCCTCTTCGAGCTCGCCAAGCTCGACGTCGTGCTTGCGGTACAGGCCGCTCGGCCACCAGATCCAGCGGCCGACATCAAGCGTCAACGCGGTGACCAGCACCGAGCGGACCACGAAGGTGTCCAGCAGCACCCCGAACGCCACCGCGAAGCCGATCTCGGTGATGAACACCAGCGGCAGCGAGCCAAGGGCGGCGAACGTCCCCGCCAGCACCACGCCCGCGGAGGTGATCACCCCGCCGGTGGCGGCAAGGCCGAGCAGCGCGCCCCGCCGGGTGCCGTAGCGCCTGGACTCCTCACGCACCCTGGTCATCAGGAAGATGTTGTAGTCGACGCCCAAGGCGGCCAGGAACACGAACGCCCACAGCGGGAACGCCGGGTCGGCCCCGGCGAAGCCGAACAGGTGGTTGAAGGCCAGGGAGCTCACGCCCAGCGCCGCCCCAAACGACAGCACCACCGTGGCGACCAGCAGCAGCGGCGCGACCAGCGCGCGCAGCACCAGCCCGAGGATGACCAGCACCACCACCAGCACCAGCGGCACGACCAGGTTGCGGTCGTGGCGGGAGGCGCGCTGGATGTCGAGGTTGACCGCACTGTCGCCGCCGACCTTGGCGTCGGCCCCCGGGATCGCGTGCACGCTGGCGCGCAGCCGGTCCACGGTGTCGAAGGAGGCCTGGCTGTCGGCGCTGCTGGCCAGCGTCCCCTCGACATAGGCGTAGCCGTCCTTGACCACCGGACGCGTGACCGTCGTCACCCCGGGGATGGCGGACACAACCGACTGCAGCTGCTGCGCGGCCTCGGCCTTGCCGATGACCTGGACCGGGCTGCCGGCGCCGGCCGGGAAGTGGCGGCCCAGCACCTCCTCCCCCGTCACGGCCTCGGGCTTGGTGCGGAAGGAGTCCTTGCTCTGCAGGCCATTGGCCTTCAGCCCGGTCACCCCCAGCGCCATGACCCCGAGCACGACCGCGGTCGCCACCCACACCACCCGCGGCCGGCGGGCCATACGTCGCCCGATCCGTGCCCACAGGCCCCGCTCGGTCGGCTCGGCCGACCCCAGCGTTGGCCGCAGCGGCCAGAACATCCAGCGCCCGAAGATCACCAGCAGCGCCGGCAGCAGCGTCAGCATGGCGCACAGCCCGACCCCGACCCCGATCGCCATCACCGGGCCCAGGCTCTTGGTGGAGTTCAGCTCGGCGACCAGCAGGCACAGCAGGCTCAGGATCACGG
>WNGF01015073.1_pt1 | contig 15589 bp, 10 predicted proteins | sample 5400641 | NCBI WGS metagenome assembly WNGF01 (sample SAMN13153371, study PRJNA577476) | soil metagenome | isolation source: 80 cm soil or saprolite under grassland replicate 2 | place: USA:California | collected 2016-06-15
GAGTGAGCGGGCCGAAGCGGGTGAGCGGGCGCCGTATGCGGCCAGTGAGCGGGTGCAGTGGGCCCAGGCTGGTGAGCGGGCCCAAGCTGGTGAGCGGGCCCGAACGGGTGAGTGGGCCCAAGCTGGTGAGCGGGCGCCGTGGGCGGCCAGTGAGCGGGTGCAGTGGGCCCAGGCTGGTGAGCGGGCCCAGGCTGGTGAGCGGGCGCAGCGGGACCAGGCCGGCGAGCGGGCGCAGCGGGCCCAGGCTGGTGAGCGGGCCCAGGCGGGTGGGCGACCGGCTGGTGCAACACAAAACCCGCAAATGTCACAATCAGACCGGCGGCCACAATGGGCACAACAGCCACAGCGGGGGGGTGAAGTCGCCGCACCGTCGGCGGTGCCGCACCCTGCGAAACCTGGGCCGATGGCACCATCCTTTCCTCCGCGCATCGCTCCGCGCTCGGAACCGCCTGCCGCAGCCAGTCCGGCGTTCACCCAGGCAGCGGCACCGCCGGTTGCGCCGCGCTCCGCTGAGCCACCGTCGGACTCCGCAACACCGCCCACTGACCCTGTGGATCAGCCTGATGCTCCCAAACCTCCCTGGCTCCGCGGGGGGTGGGTCGCTAGACACGCCTCGAGGCCGCCAGGCGCGGTGGCGCCCGGGGCAGCGCCGTCCGGCCCAGTGGCGTCCGGGGCCCTGGCCCCTTGGACCGTGCCGCCTGGGGCCGTGCCGCCTGGGGCCGTGCCGACCGGGGCAGTGCCGCCTGGGACCGTGCCGACCGGGACCGGGTCGGCCGAAACAGTTGTGCCTGGGAACATGCCGCCCGGAACCGTGCCGCCCGGAACCGTGCCGCCCGGGGAAGTGCCGCCCGGGGAAGTGCTGCCCGGGGCAGTGGTGGGGTCGGTACAAGAAACACCCGAGATCCATGATTCTGTGAGTCCCGAGGGCCAGGAAGCGGCGGTCGGGCGCGAGGCGCCACAGCAGCTCGCGGAATCTTCGGCCCCCAACGGGTCGCCCGCACGGCAGAGCAGAACGCCGGCCCCAGGCGTCCGCGGCGCCAGGCCCGCGCCGGCCAAGGACTCCCCGCGGTCCGTTGAGCGGGTTGTCCGCCGGGCGCGCGCCGATCGTGGCACCGGCTGGCACCGGCGAGCCAAGGTGATGGTGGGCGGGCTGAGTTCCGGCCGTGGCGACCCAGAGGAACGCGCGAAGGCGCGTTGCCGGCTGCCGCTGCCGGGGCCATGCCGGATTGTCGTCCTCGGCTGCACAAGCGGCGCTGGCCAGACCGCAACCGCGCTCATGCTCGGCCAATTGCTCGCCAGCTTGCGCGCGGAGCCCGTGGCCGCGTTGGATCTCAACCCGGGCGACCGATCTCTCACCCGCCAGCTGGGCGCTGTGCCGGTTGCCACAGTGGGCGGATTGCTCGCCGATGCGATGGCCGGCGGTATGGCGTCCTATGGCATCCCGGCATCGTCGGAGCCACGGCTCGAGGTCATCGCGTCCGGCGAGGATCGGGTCGCTGTGCAAGGCCTGGATGAGAATGACCATCTGCAGCTTGCCGACATGCTCGCTGGGCGTTATGACCTCACTCTTGTGGACCCGGCCGCGTCTACCGTTGCGCGGGTACTGCATATCGCTGACCAGCTCGTGCTCGTCGCACCGGCCAGCGCCGACGCGCCGCGTGCGGTCGCGATGACCCACGAATGGCTGGACAGCCACGGCCATGCGGAGCTCGCCGCCCGAGCGGTCACTGTGATCAATGGTGTGAGCAAGCGCAGTATGGCCGATGTGGTACATGCGGAGAACGTGGCCAGGGGCCGCAGCCGCGCGATCGTCCGGGTGCCGTGGGACGACCAGCTGGACGGAGATCGCGGCCCGGCATCCGGGGCCCGAACGCTCCGCCCGCAGACCCGCCATGCCTATACCGCGCTCGCGGGTGTCAGTCTCGCCGGGCTTGCCGTTTCGCCAGACGGTGCGGAGGTTTCCCGATGACCTGGGGGTTCCGCCGAGCAGGGAGGCATTGAGGTTGAGCAGCCGCACCAAGGAACGCCGGAGGCTCTCAATCCGGTATTTCGACGACCGGATCGTCCTCACAGACACTCACGCGTGGGCCTACTACCGCGTCCCTACGGTGCCGTATGAGTTCACCACCCCTGAGGAGCGTGAGGCGCTCGCCACCAACATAACGATCGCGCTCGCGGCGATCCGGATGTCCGACGCTGAGGTTCACCTGCGCATCGTGCACCGCTCGTATCCTGCGGCCGAATGGGCGCGCCAGCTCGACGCGACATCGGACGGGGGCCCCGGCTGGCTCGACTACCTGGACGAAATGTACCGGCATGTCTGGGCCAAGGATTTCTGGGCGAAAGAGGTGTATCTCGGTGTGCGGCTCGGCCAGCGCGGCATGCGGATGCAGCTGTCTGCGGGAGTGTTCGCCCAGTTCATTTCGCTGTACCAGCGCAGTGAAAAGGCACTCGGCATCGAGGACGAGGCCATCGACGCTGGCGAGATCGCGAAATGGACCGAGCAGGCGGAGCGCCTTGGCCGTGCGCTTTCGAGCAGCGCTCTTGTGGCGCGGCACGCGACGTCGGACGAGATCGCCTGGCTCTTTCGCCACACCTTGCTCGGGCCGATAGGCGATCCACCCCCGTCCGCCACGCCGCGCCGGACGTGGGGCGCCGGCGAAATGGAAGGCCTGTTCGAGGGGCAGGTGCACAATGGGCGGACGTTGCTGTGCATGGAGCATCCGGCCGGTGAGTCCTTCGCCGCCTTTCTTTCCTTCTCCCGGTTCCCCGATGTGATGGCCTTCCCCGAGGGCGAGCCGTGGCTGCACTTTGCCGACTCGCTGCCATTTCCTGTCGAGGTCAGTTCGCGGATGAAGCTGATCCCGCCTGCCCGAGCGAGCAAGGATGTCAGCCGCAAGCTGGCACATGCGCGTGACATGGACATCCATATCCGTGAAGCGGGCGCGGAAGCGCCCATAGCACTCGCGGAACAGCTCGAAGCGGCCCGGATGCTGGAGCACGGCATTACCAAGGAGCGGCTGCCGTTCGTCTACGGCTGGCATCGGCTGCTGGTCACCGCACCAACGCGGCAGATGTGCATCCGGCGGGTCGAGGCGGTAATCGAGCACTATCGCGATATCGGGATTGACATCGTTAATTCCACAGGCGACCAATTCTCGCTGCTGTGCGAGTCTCTTCCCGGAGACCGGATCAGGCTCAACGCCTATGTGCAGCGCCAGCCGCTCTACACGATCGCCGGCGGCGTGCCCACCGCAACAGTTGATCTCGGTGATCGAGCGGGGGACAGTGGGTGGGTCGGCCCGTATATCGGCGAGACGCTGGGTCGGGCGCGGTCCATTGTGCACTTTGATCCCCTCGCCGCCGCCGCGCGTAACCGGCCTACGGCGATCGCCGTGACCGGGGAGCCTGGTGGCGGCAAGACGACCCTCGCCCTGTTGCTCATCTACCAGCTCGCCCTGCGCGGCGTGACCACCGCCGTGATCGACCCCAAGGGGGAGACGGAGTCGCTGGTGCGGCTGCTGCAAATGCGTGGGCGGCGGGCACGGGTCCTTCCATTGGGATCGGCAGCGCCTGGCCTGCTCGACCCGTTCTCCTTCGGAGACGATCCGGCGGCCAAGCGCACGATGGCCACGGAGACGCTCCGGCTGCTGCTGCCACGGATGAGCGAAGAACGCGAGAGCGCGATGATCCAGGCGATCGGGGCGATCGCCGCGCAGGAGCGGCCAAGCCTCGGCAAGGTCGTTGATCACCTGGAACGGTCCAGCGACCCGGCCTCAAGGAACCTTGGCGCGGTGCTGCGGTCGATGTCGGAGATGCGGCTGGCCCTGCTGTGCTTTCACCCCTCGGGAGGTGAGCAGATAGACGCGGCCGGGTGGACGACCGTTTTCACGCTGAGCGGCTTGAGCCTGCCCGACGCCGCGGTGGGGCGCGATGATTACTCCTACGAGCAGCGTCTGTCGGTGGCCCTGCTCTACTTGGTATCGCAGTTCGCCCGGCGGCTGCTGAACGGCTTGGACCGGCGGCTGCCGAAAGCCATTTTCCTCGACGAAGCCTGGGCGATCACCTCGACCCCCGAGGGCGCCAAACTCGTGCCCGAGGTGTCACGGATGGGCCGGTCACGCAACACAGCCCTGATCCTGGTGTCACAGAACGCCGGTGATCTGCTCAACGAGCAGGTCACCAACTGTATCTCCGGCGTCTTCGCGTTCCGCTCAACCGAGCGTGTCGAGGTCGAACATGTGCTGGCATTGATCGGTGTCGAGACATCGGATGAGCACAAGGCAGTGCTGCGCAGCCTGGGCAATGGCGAGTGTGTCTTCCGTGACCTGGACGGGCGCGTCGGCCGCATAGGGGTCGACCTGATCTCGGAGGACCTGCTGCGCTGGCTCGACACCAACCCCACACGCGCCAGGCCGGACGAGCTTGCCGTCACACCGGCCCGTCCCGAGGGGCCGACACAACCGGACACCGATCCCCAGGAGTCCTCATGGCGAGAGTGACACGGGCCGTCCGCCGGGCCGCTTGCCTCGCGCCCCGCGTGGCTGCTTGCGTCGCCGCGGGCGTGCTCGCGGTCATCGCCGCCGTGCTTGGCTTTCCATCTGCCGCGCAGGCCAGTAGCGTCGCCAGTCCCGCGTCCCATCAGGTGCGTACCGGGCTCTTCGCGCCAAGCGGCACAACCAGGTCGGCGGCGAACACGGCTCAGCAGCGAGCACGGGTGGTGGACCCGGGCGAACCGGCGGCCATTCCTGGCGGGCCAGGGGTATCGGTCACCCCGGCCACGGCGCCGCAGGGTGCGATCTGCAGCGGGCTGACCATCGTCGGGCTTGGCGGGCTCTGCGAGGCCGGATCGGCCGTCGTCGGGTCACTCAACGACCTGTGCTCGCCGGGACCTCCTTCACCTGAGCCGGCCGGCGGTGGCATTGACGCGATGATCCGGCCGCCGCAGACGGGGGCAGCGAACGCGCCGAAGAAGCTGACCCTCTACCAGAGTTACGGCATGGCGGGCCAGTCCTGGGCACCTTACAACCTCAAGTGCTCAGACATGACGTCCATGATCGGAAACAGCGTCGCGAACACCGTCTTCGACGGGGCCAAGGCCATCGACCGGATCACGATCACCACATACCAGTCCGCCGCGGGCGAGGGTTTGCTTGGCTGGCTAAAGCAGCGTGTTGACCAGCTCATCTCGCAGATCGGGCACGCAGTCTACTTCCCCTACCTGGCACCGGTCGTGCTGCTCGGTGCGATCTGGATGGCTTGGCAGGGCCTGATCCGTAAGCGCGCGACGCGCACCATCGAGGGCACCATCTGGATGGTCGTCGCCTGTGTCGCGGCCATCTGGCTGATCGGCCGCCCGGCGGACTTCACCGGTGTCGGCCAGAAGGTCTCCGACGGCATCAGCCAAGTGCTCAACGCGGCCTTCAGCAGGCTGCCGGTGGCCGGCGGTACGGATTGCGTTCCTGTTGGCCAGGGGGACCCGCAGAGCACTGGCGAGAACTACGCCTACACAAGCGGAAACGAGGTGGTCAACCAGAACGCGGATGAACTATGGGCGGTTCTTGTGTGCAAGCCGTGGCTCGCGGGCGAATTTGGCACGATGTCTGCGACAGGCAATGCCGGTAACGTCGTGCACCAGTACGGCCGCGCTCTGCTCTGGTCACAGGCATTCGCTGTCAACGAGCGGCCGACACTCCAGCTGGCGACGCAGAAGCAGAATGTCTACCAGGGAATCGCTAAGAAACTGGAGCAGGATCCAGCGGTCTATCCGGTGTTCCAGGGCAAGCAGTGGGCGACGCGCCTGGAGATCGCGTTCGCGGGGCTGTTCGCCGCCCTGGTCGCGGGTGCATTAGTGCTGCTGATCGCCATCACCCTCATTGTCCTCAAGCTCGGGTTCCTGCTGCTGCTTGTGGCCGGGCCGTTCTTCCTCATCCTTGGAACCCATCCTGGTTTCGGCCGTGTCATCGCGATCCGATGGTTTGAGATGCTGGTCGGTGTCTTGATGAAACAGGGCGCGGTCGCGCTGACCCTGAGCGTGCTGTTGTACTGCTACGCGCTCGTGATGGGGGCCAGCGACAACGCACTGCCGTGGGTCTTCAAGATCATGATGATCGCATTGCTCACCGTCGCGGTGTTCATCTACCGGCGGCCATTCCAGCATCTGTTCACATCGGTCGGTTACGACATGCTCGGCGCTCGGGAACGTGCGGAGGCATACCGCGAGCAGGCCCGGTACGGCTTCCGCGGACAGACCGAGCGCGCGGCGACGGCCACCATACCCGGTTACTCCGCCTACCGGGTGGCTCGCTGGGCCAGGCGCAACCCGGACCAAGCCGACCAGGCAGCCTTTATCGCACAGAGCCTCGCAGGCGCCGCTGCCACCGGCGGCGTCGGTGCCGCTGTCGCTGCGGGGCTGGCGGGACGCAGGAGCGGAAAGGGACCGCCGAACGGTCAGGGCCCGCCAGATTTCGCCGAGGGCGATGGTGGGCCGGATCCAGCCGGACCATCCTCGGGGGGATCCAGGCCTGGTGGTGCCGGCGTTCGGCCGGACCTGAGCGGCGAGGGCGGCAATGGCAGGCGCGAGCCCCCACCGCTCGACCTGCCGCGGCGCCCGCGTGGGTCACTGCCCCGTTGGCAGCCAGGCCCGCGCCCGCCGCGCCGCGAAGGGGTTCCACCGCTCACGCTGAGTGGTACGGCAGCCGCACCGCAGGCACCGGCGAAGCACCGGCCTGCGCAATCACCTCAGGCGCCATCACCTCAGGCGCAATCACGCCGGGCGCAATCACAGCGGGCACAGTCACCGCAGGCCCAGCCCTGGCAGGCACAGGTTCAGTCGCGCCCGGCTCCCGCTTCTTCAACCGGATCGGTGTCGCCCGGGTCCGCATCTCGTCCAACTGCTCGGCCGTCGGCTCCGGCGAGCCGAGGAGCCAGCGAACGCAAGCTGTTCAACAGGAGTTGGGTCAGGCCTATCAGGCGTGACAGGTAGCGGGAGCCGTTATGGACCTAAACCCGCGTCAGCAGAAGCTGGCATTCGCGATCATTGTCGTAATGCTTGCGGGCCTGGGCGTCTACCTGCTTCTGCCGCAGGCGACAGGCGGGCCGCACGCCGCGACATCGCCGACGCCGACCGCCACCGCGTCGGCAACACCGGTGCCGCCGACGACCGCACCGCCTCAGGCCACCGCGGTGCCGAGCCCGTCTGGCCGCGGGGACATCTTCCAATGGCTTCCATTCTCCTCGGCCGACCTCGGCCAGGCGGCTTCGGTGGCCACGCGGGCCGCGGCGTACTACGACACGTTCCGCTACGACGAGTCCGCCTCCGCTTACGTGAGCCGGATGTCCGGTCTGGTTACCAGCCAGTACCTGAATGTCCTCGAGCAGGACTACAGCACGTACGGGGTCGCGAAACAGCGCACCAAAGACAAGGAAATCTCCAACGCGAGCGCAGTCATCAACTCACTGCGCGCGTTCGACGCGTCAAGCATCACCTTTGTGGTGACGATCAGTCAGCACATCAGGGACACGCGCGGGACCAGCTCGCCAAGCAGCCAGTTTGCGATCACTGTGGTCTCGACCGGCGGCACGTGGCAAGTGGACCAGATCCAGCCCGCGTCTGCGGGCAACCGGTGAGCTCGCGGCGATGAGGCGCGAATTCGGCTACCTGATCCGGCCGGGCCACCGCGGCCGGGCCGGCGGAACCGGCGGTGGCGCGTTTGGCGGTGGCGCGTTTGGCGGTGGCGCGTTCGGCGGTGGCGCGGGTCACGGACTTCTGCTCTTCGTCGTCGGCATCGGTGCGGTGGCGCTCGCGATCGGCATGACCTTGGTGCCAATTGCGATGTCAGGAAGTCTCGCTTCGCTGCCCGCGTTCAGCCCGCAATCCTGCACCCGTCCGTCGGCACAGCTGGTTGCCAGCAGGCAGGCGAAGGACTCGATTCCCGCGAATTACCTGACCATTTATCGCAAGGCGGGCGCACGGTTTGGGATTCCCTGGGAAGTGCTCGCGGGTATCGGCGAGGTGGAATCGGACCATGGCCGGGTGAATATGCCGGGGGTGCGCAGCGGGCAGAACGGGTTCGGTGCCGCCGGGCCGATGCAAATTGGCATCGGCGGCGCGGCTGGAGATACGTGGGGCGGCCCAGCCGTTCACTCCGCGAGGATCCGGCCGATGCGATACCCGGAGCGGCGAAATATCTTGTCGCCCATGGCGCCCCCGGCGACCTGCGTGTCGCAATCTTCGCGTACAACCACTTGACGTCGTACGTGCAGGACGTCCTGTCGTGGGCCGGCATGTACACCAAAGGCGGATTCACGGTGGGCGCGGTAAACCAGGATAACGGAGCGTCCTGCGTGGGCAGCCTCACGGCCGACGTCGCGAATAATGTGGTTCAGGGTTCGATCTCGTACGCTCAGCAACAGCTTGGTAAGCCCTACGTCTGGGGCGGCACGGGCCCCGGGGGTTTCGACTGCTCGGGTCTGGTGATGATGGCCTACCGTGCCGCCGGGATCAACATTCCCCGAACGTCGCAGGCGCAATGGGCATGGGGACCGAAGATCGACCGTGGCCATGAACAGCCGGGTGACCTGGTGTTCTTCGCCGGATCTGACGGAACGCCGACGTCACCGGGCCACGTCGGCATGGTGCTAGGCAAAGGCATGATGATCGAGGCCGAGCAAACTGGCGTGCCGATCCACGTCGTCAGCTACAAGGACCGCGGTGCGATCGGGTTCACCCGCCCCTGGGCGCACGCCGGCGTGGTCGCACACGGGTGATGTCGAATCATTTGCCTTAACGGCTGCGCGTGCGTGTCACATGCGCGGCCGGTGTCATGAAACGTGATCACAGGGCAGTGCGGAGCCACACTGCCGTGTCCGGTGGCAGCAGGGCGCCATCGAGGGGACCGCTCGCCAGCAGCACGTCGCGGTGGCGCGGCAGTTCGGCAGGCTTCCGTGAAAGATTGATGACGCAGGCGAGTCCACCGGGGCGGGTGAAGGCCAGCGCACCGGGCTCGGTGGGCAGCCAGGTCAGCGGCCCGTCGGAATGGCTCAGCTCACGGCCGCGGATCCGCAGCGCGTGGCGATAGAGGCTGAGGGTCGAGCTTGCCTCGGCCGCCTGGGCCGCGACGGTAAGGCTGCGCCACTGCGCGGGTTGTGGCAGCCAGGGCTGAGCGGCGGCCGCTGGCGGAGCCGACCGCCCGGGTTGACTGGACGGCGCGGATTGGTCACTGAACCCGAACGGCGGAGCATTTCCTGACCACGGGAGGGGTACGCGACAGCCGTCGCGGCCGCGATCGGTGTGACCCGAGTTCTCCCATTTGGGGTCCTGGATCAACTCCGGTGGGATGTCTTCCACCTCCCAAATACCAAGCTCGTCGCCCTGGTAGATATAGACACCCCCTGGCAGCGCCATGATCAACAGCGCGGCGGCGCGAGCACGCCGGGTCCCGAGAGCATGGTCAGAATCGCCGGAAGCCGTGCCGGCCGCCTGCGCCACGTCGGGCACGAACCGTGTGTCTGCGCGACCGTAACGCGTCACAACACGGGTCACGTCGTGATTGCCGAGCACCCACGTGGCTGGTGCACCGGTGGCCGCGCTTGACTCGAGGTTGGCGTCGATCACGCGCCGCACGGCGCCTGCGTCCCAGCGAGTGCGCAGCAGGTCGAGGCTGAAGGATGTATGCAGCTCGCCTGGCGCATGGTAGGCGGCCCGATGCCGCAGGTCCAGCCAGATCTCGCCGACGAGAACACGATCGCCAGGATAGGCGTCGACCACGCGCCGCCAGTCCCGGTAGATATCGTGCGCGGCCGGCTGACCGCGATCCGGGCGCGGCGAGCCCGCCTGCAGGGCCGCCATGTCCGGCAGCGCCGGATCCTTGGCCAGCCTGTCCGCGGCGTCGATCCGGAATCCGTCGACACCCCGATCCAGCCAGAACCGCAGGATGTCAAGGAACTCGGATCGCACCTCGGGGTTGTCCCAGTTAAAGTCGGGCTGCTCGGGGGCGTACAAGTGCAGATACCACTCGCCCGGCACCCCGTCTGGCTCGGTGACACGGCTCCAGGCGGGGCCGCCGAATCCTGACGTCCAATCGTTCGGTGGCAGCTCTCCATGCGTGCCCTTACCCGGCCGGAAGTAGAACCGTTGGCGTTCCGCTGACCCCGGGTCGGCAGAGAGTGCGGCACGAAACCATGGGTGGGCTGCCGAGCAGTGGTTTGGGACCATGTCGACGATCACGCGAAGGCCATGGTGGTGGGCATCGTCGATAAAGGCCTCGGCGTTCCGCAGCGTACCGAAGGTCGGATCGATGTCGCGGTAGTCCGTGACGTCGTAACCGGCGTCCGCCATCGGGGAGACATACCACGGACTGATCCAGACCGCATCGACGCCCAGGTCGGACAGGTAGCCGAGGCGGCTGTGCAAGCCAGGGATGTCGCCGATGCCGTCGGCGTTCCCGTCGGCGAAACTGCGGATGTACACCTGATAAACGGCAGCGCCGCGCCACCAAGGATCACTCATTACTGCGGCCTACTCCTATAGGGGTGCCGTGTAGCCGGAGATCCATTGCTGCATCGAGCCAACCGCGTCGGCCCAGGCGCCAGTCACCTGCAACGCTCCGACCACCACCAGCATGGCGCCACCTGCCTGCATGATGAGCCGCGCGTGCCGCCGGGCAAAGCCGAACGCGCGCATTCCGCGTTGCATTGCGAATGCCGCCACCAGGAAGGGAATCCCGAGGCCGAGCGCATAGACGAAGGCGAGAAACGCGCCACGGGCGGCGGTGCCTGTCGTGGCCGACATGCTCAGCACGGCGGTCAACGTGGGGCCGATGCACGGGGTCCAGCCAAGCCCAAAAAGCACACCAAGCACGGGGGCACCGACGAGCCCGGCGCGGGGGCGGAAGCTCGGCCGCAGCGTCCGGCCGGTAAGCGAGAAGCGCTCAAAGAGTCCCATGAACAGCAGGCCGAGCAGGATGGTAACGGCTCCAAGCAGTTGCGCGAGGCCCCTTTGGTGGGCGGCGAGCGTCGCGCCCAACCCGCCGAACAGGGCGCCATAGGTGGCGAACAGCGCCGCGAACCCGAGCACAAAGAGCGACGCGCCCGCGAAGGTCCGCGCGCCCGCGAGCGTTGTGCCGCTGGCGACGGTGCGCGCAGGCGCGAGGAATCTGGTCTGAACCACCGGGCCGGCCGTGGCCAACGGCGTGCCTGTGCCCTGGTCAGCCGCTGGCGCGTTTGGGCCCTTGCCGGCCGCCCGCTGCTGCAGGTCGGCGCCTGACATGCCGGTGACGTAGGAAACGTACCCGGGGACTAGCGGCAGGCAGCACGGTGACAGGAAGGACACCGCGCCCGCGGCGACTGCGACTGGAACCGCGAGTATCAGCGGCCCGGAGAAGACCAGGTGCCCTACACCACCCATTGGCTGGTCACGACCTCCGCTATCGACCGTTCCGCCGATCCAACATATAACCCCCGGCCGGTGGCTGGCTGGTGGGGTGTGGCCGGGTCGGCGAGGTGCGGGGTGAGGTATCGGTGACTAAATGGCAGGCACAGCGCCGGGAAATGTACCGTACGTAACGTGGGGCGTGCTGAGACTGCCAGCCGGATCGTCAAGAACCGGCCGGTCATCGTGATCGCGATCCTGGCGGCGGTGCTGGTTGCGGCCGTGGCGGTGCCCACCGTGTATCTGGTTCACCGCAGCCAAACGCACGTCTCCGGTCAGCTGCTACGCCCCGCAGGTCTCCCGCCGGGCATTTCCGCGAGCCTGGCCGACCTTATGGCGCTCTCGCCAGTCCCCGCCACATCCGCGCCGGACTTCACCCTCACTGACCAGAACGGCCGTGTGCTGTCACTGTCTGCTTTCCGCGGGAAGGCTGTTGTGCTCGAGTTCATGGATCCGCACTGCGTCGACATATGCCCGATCGTCTCCGACGAGTTCATCCACGCCTACCGGGACCTGGGATCGGCCGCGGGCAAGGTGGTGTTCGCCGCGGTTAACGTGAACAAGTACCACTCAGCCATCCGTGAGGTGGCCCAATTCTCGCGTGCGCACCAGCTGTCGACCATTCCGGGCTGGCATTTCTTCACCGGCCCAGTACCGCGGCTGCAGGCCACCTGGCGTGCCTACAACATCCTCGTCCAGGCCAGGGGACCGAACGCGGACATTGTGCACAGCTCGGACATCTATTTCATCGACCCGCAGGGGAGGCAGAGGTACATGTCCGCCCCAGAAGTGGATTACACCAAATCTGGTGATGCCTACCTTCCCCCGCGCACGCTGGCCGAGTGGGGCCGCGGGATCGCCCTTGTCGCGCGCAATCTAGTCCGCTGAGCCTGGGCCTGCGAGCAACCGCGTTACCCCCGGGCGCCGTCCTAGCTAGTGGACCGTCCCACCCGATGGTTGGGGGCCATCGGCGGGGCGTGTCGCATCGAACGGGATTGCGATCGCGGGCCCGTGAGCGGCGCCCACTCGAACGGGGGGAGCGGAAAGTGAGATTGCTCGTCGGGAAGACGCGTGCGGCAGTCCTGGCCGCAGCGACACGCGGCGACATCAGCGTCACCCCACTCAAGAGTGGCACCACCTGCCCATAGGCAGGCACGCCTGGCGCGCACATCGCATCCGGATCTGGCGTGCCATCCCACCCAGCCGCGCTGTCCATGATCCGCTACGGTGGAGACTTTTCAGCAATATGTGCTGAAAAGTCTCCACCACGAGGGATCACGGCTAGCCGCGCGCCCGTTCCGGCGCACGAGCGCCACGTACTTCCGCATCCCGTGCTCACACTGTCGCCGTAGAGCGCCACAGCACCCCTTGCGTTACCCAACGAATTGCCTTATTGACCACCCGTCACATCAGGTTCATCATGCAATTACTTCTCGGTAACCCCCCACCGAACGGAGTCCCCAGCATGCGCCATGTCCCCCTGCCCGGAAGATCCAAGACGAGGAATTCGAGGCCAGCGAACGTGATCCGCCGACGTGCCTACCTTGTCTCAGGGATTGCCGCGGTCGCGCTGGTCGCAACGGTGCTGATCCCATCCGCGGGATCGGCCAGCGTCGGCCGTTACGTCGCGTTAGGTGACTCTTACACCTCCGGGCCGCTCATTCCGGACCAGGTCGGCTCCCCGGCCGGCTGCCTGCGGTCCGACCACAACTACCCGTCCCTGGTCAAGGCCGCACTCGCGCCTTCTTCATTCCAGGACATCAGCTGCCAAGGCGCGGACACGACGGACATGCTGGGCTCGGAGTCGGTCCCGCTCGGCACCAACCCGCCGCAGTTCAGCGCCCTCACCACGGGGACGTCGCTGGTGACCGTGCAGATCGGCGGCAACGACATTGGCTTCGCCGACATCGTCACGACATGTGCCGAGCTCAGTGTCCTCAATCCGTTCAGCTCACCGTGCAAGGACCAGTACACCTCGGGCGGCACGGACCAACTGGCCACGGCGATCGCGCGGACCGGGCCGAAGGTAGCCGCGGTTCTGCAGGGCATCCACCAGCGGTCGCCGGGAGCACGCGTGTTCCTCGTTGGATATCCAGTGATCCTGCCGAACAGCGGCAGCGGATGCTGGCCGCTTGTCCCCATTGCCTACGGTGACGTACCGTACCTTCGCGGCGTTGAGCTGAAGCTCAATCAGATGCTCGCCAGCGAGGCCGCCGGGAACGCGGCCACCTTTGTGGACACCTACACCTCAAGCATCGGGCACGACGTATGCCAGACTCCGTGGACCAAGTGGGTGGAGGGCCTCGTTCCCACGTCACCCGCGGCCCCCTTCCATCCGAACGCAGCGGGTGAGAGGAACATGGCCACGCGGGCTGAAGTCGCCGTGGGCTAAGTTCGTGGCGGCTACGTCATTTCGTGTCACCTGCGTGAGGGGCGCCAGGCTAGCGCAGCCGTAACGGAGGTAAAACGGAGCTAGCCTCAGCAGCAACCGTTCGCAGGGGGCAGGCCATGGACTTCACGCTCTCAGCTGAGCAGCGGCTCTTCCGTGACACGGTGCGGGCCTTTACCGACGATGAAATCCGCCCCGTGGCACGGGACATGGAAGCCTCGGGCGCCTACCCGGAGCAGATCGTCGGCAAGATGCGGCAGATGGGACTGTTCGGGCTGACGATCCCGGAGGAGTTCGGCGGGATGGCCGCGGACCTGGTGTCGTACGCGATCGCCTTCGAGGAGATCTCGCGCGGCTGGATGGGTGTGGCGGGCATTCTCGGCAGCCACACCCTGTCGTGCTGGATGATTGCGGCATACGGCACGGCCGGGCAGAAGCGGGATCACCTGCCGGATCTCGCGACGGGCGCACGGCGTACCGGGATCGCGCTGACCGAGCCCGCGGCTGGCACCGACCTGCAGGGCATCGAGACGGTGGCCCGCGCGGCCGGCGGTGATTACGTGATCAACGGCAGGAAGATGTGGATCACCAATGCCCGGCACGCCGATCCGCTGCCGGTGCTGGCGAAGACCGAGCCCGGGGCGCGGCCCGTGCACCGTGGGATGTCGGTCCTGCTCGTCCCGGCCGGCACGCCTGGCCTGCACGTCGTCCGTGACCTGCCGAAACTCGGCTACCACGGACCGGAGACCTGCGAGGTTGTACTCGACGACGCCCGGGTGCCGAGATCAGCGTTGCTGGGCGGCGAACAGGGCCGCGGCCTGCAGCAGGTCCTCTCGGCACTGGAGATCGGCCGCATCAACATCGCGGCGCGCGCCGTGGGAGTCGCCGCGGCCGCGTACACCGAAGCGCTGCGGTATGCCGGGCAACGGGAGGCGTTCGGGGAGCCGATCGGCAATTTCCAGGCGATCCAGCTGAAGCTCGCCGACATGGCCACGAAGATCCAATCGGCACGCCTGCTGACCTACTGGGCCGCCGATCAGCGCAACGGCAAGGAGCGCGCCGACATGGAGACCGGGATGGCGAAGGTCTTCGCGTCCGACGTGGCCGTGGAGTGCGCGCTCTCCTCGATGCAGGTACACGGTGCCTACGGCTATTCGCCCGAGTTCGGCGTGGAGCGGTTGTACCGTGACGCCCCGTTGATGGCGATTGGCGAGGGCACGAACGACATCTTGCGCATCGTAATCGCGCGGGCACTCATCAGTGGGCGGGGAAAGATCGATTAGTTCCTTAGAGCCTGTTTGAGAACCCCGGTTCGATCAGCGAGCGGGTCATCCGCGCCCGGCTGGCAAGGCCGCAGCCCGAAGGCGTGCCTGGAAGGCACGTCGAGATCCCGGTGAGCAGTGCCTGGACCGGGCCGAGCTTCTCGTAGAGCAGCAAGATCGGATCGCCGGGAGTGGCCAGCGCGAGTGCCGCGGACACGGCAGCGGCCAGCCCCGCCACGGCGCGGCACCGGATGCCCGGGCGTGCACGCTTCATCGCGGCTGTGATCAGCGCGGTCATGGCGCCAGGCTCGCGACCGCGCTTGTCTTCGTCTTCGTAGACGACGACATGGTGGAACGCGCTCGCGATCGCCGCTGCGGTTGCCGCGACAAGGTCGTCGCGGCGGTCGCCGGGGAGAGTTATCGCGGCGACCGCGCCAGCCGCCCGCGTGGCTCCCCAGACGTCCCTGACCAACTGGCCGATGGCCGTGACCGCGGCCGGGTTGTGCG
>WNGF01009637.1_pt1 | contig 15585 bp, 15 predicted proteins | sample 5400641 | NCBI WGS metagenome assembly WNGF01 (sample SAMN13153371, study PRJNA577476) | soil metagenome | isolation source: 80 cm soil or saprolite under grassland replicate 2 | place: USA:California | collected 2016-06-15
GTCCTCCTGCCGGACGTTGATCAGGGGGTCTTGCTCGGCGAGCTGGGCGAGCGCAACGCGGAGCGCGCCCTTGTCGTCCCGATTGCGGGGAATGACGACCGTCTCCAGTGTCGGCGGGGCGAACTGGCGCTGCTCCCCATGCGCCCGCGGCGCGCCGACCGCGTCGCCGACGTGGATCTCCGCAAGGCCCCACAGCTTCCCGATCTGTCCGGCGGACACGGTCTCGCGCCGAACTGCCGAGCCGTCGGCGAAGACGTTGATCGCGGTCACCTTCCGCTCGCCGTTCCGGCCGAACCGCACCCGGCCTCGTGTTCGCACGGCGCCCGAGAACATGCGCACGTAGGCGATCTTCTCGCCGGCCGCGCCGCGTTCGATCTTGAAAACACGGCCAGACGCCGGGCCGTCGACATCTCGGCCGGCCGCGGGCAGGAGTTCGGCGATGCCGCTCATCAGCGAGTCCACACCAGCTCCTGTGAGCGCTGAACCGGCGAACACTGGATGCACGAGCACCCGTCTCGTCTGCTCCGCGAGTTCCTCGCGGAGTCGCCGGTACGAAACCCCCGGCTCGCCCTGGACGTACGCGGCCAGGATCGAGTCATTCCGCTCGGCGAGCAGCTCGGCCAGCCTGGCGGTAAACGCAGCGTCGGTGCTGTCGGAGGGCGTGAAGTCGGCAGCGCGCGTGCCGAGCTCGGCCGCGGCGCCCATCGCCACGATCGCTGGTGTCAGTCGCTCCGAGATAGCCGGCAGCAGGCGTTCGTAGCCCGCGCCACGACGGTCGATCTTGTTGACGAACATCAGCGTCGGGACGTCGGTCCGCCGCAGCGCGCGCATCAGGATTCGCGTCTGTGGCTGCACGCCTTCGACGGCAGAGATCACCAGCACCGCACCGTCGAGGACACTCAAGGCGCGTTCCACCTCGGCGATGAAATCCGGGTGGCCCGGCGTGTCGATCAGGTTGACGGTGACATCGTCGATCGCGAACGAAACGACCGCGGACTTGATCGTGATGCCGCGCTGCCGCTCCAGCGTCAGCGAGTCCGTCTGAGTCGTGCCGTCATCGACGCTGCCGACCTCGTCGATGACACCCGCGGCGTAGAGAACCCGCTCGGTGAGCGTTGTCTTACCGGCGTCTACATGCGCCAAGATCCCCAAATTCAGCGTTCTGCGAAGCAAGCGTCATACCCTCCGAACAGGTCCACAAGCCCTTTTCGATGGACATGAACGCTGCTCGCATCTCCGCTCCTTGGGTCGGTCGGTGCCGCTGTGCTTACTCGACGTGAATCATAAGGGCCACCGGCGCATCGGCCGCAAGCGCTTTTATGACGTCTGGCCCGTCGCAACACGCGTCTGGCCCGTCGCAACGCCAGCCTGGCCTGACCGTCGCGACACCAGTCTCGCCCGTCACAACACGCGGGGTGTTCGGGTTAGCGGATACGGCTTTGTACTCCAGGATGTCGTTATTGGCCGGCTTTTCGGGGGCCGGAACGACACCCTGGAGTACAAAGCCGCCGTTGCGGGTCCCGGAGCCGCCAGAACAGGTGCCCGTTGACGCGGCCGTAACGACCACAACCAACCCGCGGACCCCCGGCTTCACTGGGAGATCACGCGTCACAAGCAAATGTGACTTACGGTTACGTATTGAGGTTTCCGACGATGGCGGGGGCAGGCTCTGCCCGCCGCCATCGTGGTACCGGCTGGCGTCAGGGTTCGATCCGGCGCAGCGCGGGCCGAACTGGTCGGAACGTTGCGTGTGCTCCGCGCCTGCACGCCGCGAGGCGCTCACCCGGACGCGGGCGCTCACCCCGGGCGGCGCTCACCCCGGGCGGCGCTCACCCCCGGGCGGCGCTCACCCGGACGCGGCCGCTCACCCGGACGCGGCCGCTCACCCGGACGCGGCCGCTCACCCCGGGCGGCGCTCACCCCCGGGCGGGCGCTCACCCGGACACGGGCGCTCACCCGGACGCGGGCGCTGGCGCTCCCCCCGTAGTCGCAGCCGTCGCCCGGTTCCGGACACCCCGGCCGGACTTTCCCCGCCGACCAGGCAGGACGATTCTGTGCGCGTGCATCGGCCCGCCGAGAAGTTCGCCGCGTGATGATTGGGCCGTAACGGGATCCGCTCTATGCTAGATATGCCTGAAGGTTCCCTTGGAACGCAGGTTTGGAGCAGTTGCCCAGTTCAAGGAGCGCGGCTGAAATGTTAGGGCCATCGGCTAGCGCTTTGCTGCCGATCCTCGTACTGCTCCCCATTGTTGCGACCGACCTTTGGGTCTACGCGGACGCGAAAGCCCATAGCGAGCGGGGTATTCCCGTAGTCTTCTCGTCCGGCTCCTTCAACATGGACACGCCCGCTGCTTGGTTCGTCGGTTGCCTGCTCCTGTGGATCCTGTTCTTCCCGCTCTACATCACGAGGCGGCGCGCTTAGCGGGGGTCGTCGTACCCCATGCGCGCGGCCAATGCTGCGATGTCGGCCGCGGCTGTCGCGCGCCCAGCCCGACGGTCTCACCAGCCACGGACGCGCCGAGGCCCCCCAGCAGTGTCACCTTGACGCTGGGCACCTGCTCGGGACGTCGCGCCCAGCACCGGTATTCCAACCGCACCCGCCACCCACGAAGGTTGACCGCGCCCGATCCAGTATATAAACTCTCTAGTTGTACAACTAATAAGTTGTGAAGGAATGATCACAATGATGGATTTGATCGCTGCGGAGCGCCGGGAGCTCGCGGACGTGCTGAGCGGGCTCAGCGCCAGCCAGTGGCGGGCGCCGTCGCTGTGCGACGGCTGGACAGTGGCGCATGTGGCGGCGCATCTCACGATGCCGTTCCGGATCTCCGAGCGCGAGTTCGCCCTCGGCATGGAGAAGGCTGGCGGCCAGTTCAGCGAGTTCTCCGACGCCGTGGCGAGCCGGGACAGCCAGTTGCCGCAGGCCGAACTCGTCGCTGCGCTGCGTGACAACGTGGACAACCCGTGGTGCCCGCCCGGCGGCGGGCAGGCAGGCGCGCTCAGTCATGACGTCATTCACGGTCTCGACATCGCCTGGCCGCTGTCCATCGAATACCCGATCCCGCGCCAGGCGCTGATCACCGTGCTCGACCTGGTCGTCAGCCGGGGGGGCCGTAGCCTGTTCGGCTTCCCGCTGGACGGCATCGAGCTCCAGGCCAGCGATCTTGGCTGGTCATCCGGCGCCGGCGCGCCGCTGGTGGGGCGGAGCCGCGACCTTCTGCTTCTGGTCGCCAGCCGGACGATCCCGCATGATCTGTTCAGCGGCCCCGGCGCGCAGCGGCTCGGGGACGCCGCCCGGTGACGGCGATGGCGGGGGCGACGGCGACGGCGGCGACGGCGGGGGCGACGGCCGGTGACGACCTGAGCGTCACCTTCGCCGCGTTGGCAGATCCCACCCGGCGCGCGATCCTGACCCGGCTGGCTGTCAGTGATGCGACGGTCGGCCAGCTGGCCGAGCCGTTCTCGCTCACTCAGCAGGCGATCTCCAAGCACCTCAAAGTCCTGGAGCGAGCCGGGCTCATATCCCGCACCAAGGCCGCTCAGTCCCGGCCGCGCCGGCTCGAACCCGCCAAGTTCGACAGCGCCGCCGAATGGATAGGCCGCCACAGGCAAATGTGGCAGGACCGCTACGACAGACTCGATGAGCACATATCCGCCGTGCAGTCCGGCCGGGAGGGGCAAGCCACATGACCGAACCCGGCGAGTTCACCTACCGGCGCGTCCACCGTGCCACGAGGGAACTGCTTTTCGACTGCATGACCCAACCCGAGCACCTCACCCATTTCTGGGGACCGGCCGGGACTACGACCCCGGTCGGCGGCATCACCGTCGACCTGCGGCCGGGCGGCGCATTCGAGACGGTCATGGTGAACGACGCGGACGGCAGCCAGTACACGATGCGCGCTGTCTACCGTGAAGTGCGGCGGCCGGACAAGCTCGTGTGGACCGAGCCGGGGGTCGGCGGCGGCATGACCACGACCATCACCTTCACCGAGCTGGGCAACGGCCGGACCGAGGTCATCACGCACCAAACCAACGTGCCTGCGGCTCACGCAGACCCGCGGGCGAGAAAGGGCTTCGAGACGAGCCTGAGCCGCTTCGACACCTACGTCGCGGCGCTCGCCGCACGGACGGTCAGCTGACGTCAGCGGCTCGGGACGGTGAGCGCGCGCGCCGAACTGCAGCCGGCCGGCCTGCTCGCGCCAGCCGGTCGCAGCGGACCCGCGTGCCGGGCCGGTGAAGGTGAGCCGCCGATTGATACAGAACGGCTGCCGCAGGCGTGTCACGCAGCGGCAGCCGTTATGGATCAATGGGGTTGGCGCCTGCAGCCGGGAGCGCTTGCCCGGCGGGCGCACCTGTCGTGGGTTCAGCCGCCGTAGGCCACCGTGAGGTAGTCCGCACCCGAGGTGGCCCCATAACTGATCCCAGTGACAAACACCGTGCCCGTACTCGAGCTGACGGCCACAGAATAGGCGGCGTCGGTGCTGTTGGCGGGGCCGTTGTAGCGTCTCACCCACAGCGTGGCGCCGGTCGCGGCGCGCCGGTCGCGGCGTTGTAGGCGACCGTGACGTAGTCCGGCCCTGAGGTGGCTCCCGTGCTGTACCCGGTGACGTACACCGTGCCCCCGGCCGGGCTGACGGCCACCGATGCGGCGGCGTCGTCGCCGTTCGCGGGGCCGTCGTAGCGTCTCACCCACAGCGTGGCGCCGGTCGCGGCGTTGTAGGCGGCCGTGACGTAGTCGTCCCCCGAGGTGGCCCCAGGGCTGAACCCGGTGACGTACACCGTGCCGCCGCCCGGGCTGACGGCCACGGAAACGGCTTCGCCGCCGTGGTTGGCGGCACCGCCGTTGTAGCGGTTCAGCCACAGCTGCGCGCCGGTGGCGGGGTTGTAGGCGACCGTGGCGTAGTCGTTGCCCGTGGGAGCCCCGCCATCGCTGTACCCGGTCACGAACACCGCGTCGCCGCCCGGGCTGACGGTCACCGAAGCGGCGGCGTCGTCGCCGTTGACGGGGCCGTTGTAGCGTTTCAGCCACAGCTGCGCGCCGGTGGCGGGGTTGTAGGCGACCGTGGCGTAGTCGTAGCCCGTGGCAGTTCCGCCGGCGCTGTACCCGGTCACGAACACCGCGTCGCCGCGCGGGCTGACGGCCAGCGAACTCGCGTGGTCGGTGCCGTTGCCGGGGCCGTTGTAGCGTCTCGCCCAGAGCTGCGCGCCGGTGGCGGCGTCGTAGGCGACCGTGACGTAGTCGTCCCCCGAGGTAGCCCCGGCGCTGTACCCGGTCACGACCACAATGCCCCCGCTCGGGCTGACGGCCACGGAATAGGCCTCGTCGTCGCCTATGGCAGGACCGTTGTAGCGTTTCAGCCACAGCTGCGCGCCGGTGGCGGCGTTGTAGGCGATCGTGGCGTAGTCCTGGGTGTCCCCGGTGCTGAACCCGGTGACGAAGATTGTGTCCCCGCTCGGGCTGACGGCTACCGAGCGGGCGAGGTCGTCGTTGCTGATGCCGTTTCCTGAGCCGGTGTAGCGCCTCGCCCACAGCTGGGCGCCAGAAATGGCGGACGCTTGGGACGTCCCTGGTAAGGACGCCCTCACCAGCTGCGGGGCTTGGGTGGCCCGGCCCCAAGCGCTGACCCCAGAAGCCCCGGGCGCCTTGGGTGCGGCGCCCGCCGCCCCGGCCGCCTCTGCGGTCGTCAGCCCCGGTCCAGCCAATGCGGCCAGCGTCAGGACCACGGTTGCGACGATTTTCCTCACGATTGGCTGGCACCTTTTCGGCGTCGTTTCCAGTTTGTCAGACGAGCGACCGATGAGGCCTGGCCAGCGAGCACGAGCGCATGGGGGGTGACCGGGTTTCACCCATGGTGGGGTGCCGCGTAGGTTCGGTGGGTGAGTTTCGACGTCAGCGCCGACGCCTACACCCGGTTCATGGGGCGCTATTCTGAGCCGCTCGCGGTGGCTTTCGCCGACCTGGCCGGTGTCCGCCGCGGGCAGCGGGCCTTGGATGTTGGCTGCGGCCCGGGCGCGCTGACTGCCGAACTGGCGAGCCGACTGGGCTGCGACGCTGTTTGTGCTGTCGACCCGTCGGCGTCGTTCGCCGCTGCGGTGCGGGAGCGCTGCGCCGGCGTGGATGTCCGGCTGTCCGCGGCCGAGCGGCTGCCCTTCCCCCATGGCGCCTTCGACGTCACCTTGGCGCAGTTGGTCGTGCATTTCATGACCAGCCCGGTGGCAGGCCTGCGGGAGATGGCCCGGGTTACCCGTGCTGGCGGGGTGGTTGCGGCTTGCGTGTGGGATCACGGGGGCGGCCGGAGCCCGCTGACCACCTTCTGGCGGGCAGCGCGCGACCTGGACCCCTCCGCACGCGACGAGTCGGACTTGGCCGGCGTCAGCGAAGGTCATCTCGCGAAGCTCTTCGGGCAGGCTGGGCTAGGTGTCGCGCACGCCACGGCGCTCACAGTCCGGGTGCGCCACGCCACGTTCGAGCAGTGGTGGACGCCCTTTACGCTCGGCGCCGGCCCGGCCGGCGCGTATGTGGCGTCTTTGGCCGACGAGCACCGCAGCGCACTGCGCGAACGCTGCCGGCAACTGCTGCCGCCGCCGATCCAGGTCAACGCCGCCGCGTGGGCGGTGACCGGCCGCCGCTGAGCGTTTGATGGTTCGGTCATCCCGTCAGCCGCTGGCTGGCATGTCCCTGGTTGCCCGGCACAATGAGAAGCATGATGAGGTCGTGAGCGGATGGCGGCTGCGGCTGGCCGCCCGGGTCATCCTGCTCGATCCTGACGACCGAGTGCTGCTGATGCGATACGACGGTGACCCCCCGGACGGAAGCCATTGGACGACTCCTGGCGGAGGGCTGAACAAGGCCGAGGATTATCACTCCGCCGCGCTGCGGGAACTGGCCGAGGAGACGGGGTGGAGCGATATCGCACTGCTCGGGGAGGTTCACCGGCGCACGCTGACAATGGGGTACGCGGGCCGGCTGGTGCGCCAGCGCGAGCGCCTGTACCTGGCCCGAACCGACCAGGCCTGCCGCGAGATCCGTGGCGTCGAGGCGATGCACGCCGCCGATGGCATCGCCGCGTGGCGATGGTGGACGCTCGCAGAACTGGACGCGACCGCGGAGACAGTCTGGCCCGCCGGGCTCGCCGACCTGATCAGAAATGCACTCGGCCGCGTCTAGCTGGCCTGTCCTGAACCGGTGTGGGCGGTACGCAACTGGGCCGGGACGGCCCACCACTGGTCGGGACGGTCGACGACCGGGGCGCCTCGTTCGTCCTCGATGACTCGGGCCAGGCGGAGGAGGAAGGCGGCGATCCCCGCGGCGCCTTGCATCCATGAGGTACCGGGTGGAAGCAACTGCGGATCCCGGCGATGCTCCACGAACCGCCACCGGGCGCCGGCCCCGTCGCGGACGGCGCGCTCGACGAGGGCGTCTCCCATTGTGCGCGCCGCCTGCAGTAGCGTGTCGGCGCCCGCCTGGTCCGCGCAGTCCTGCGCGGCGTCGAGCAGGACGTCTCCCACCCCCGCGGTGCCGCAACAGCGGCCGTCGTTGTCCCAGAAACCCGGGCGAAGCCGCCGTGGGACGCCGGCGGCAAGGATCGAGCGCAGGCACCGTTGCCGCAGCCGCGTGGCCTCGAACCCGGCGATCGTGTCCACACCGGCGTGCGCCAACGCCGCGAACAGGTGTGACGTTCCCGCCGGTCCGTGGCACCAGGTGTAGGTCACCGGATCCACGTCCCGGCTGGAGTACGGCAGGGTGTGCGGCACGACGAACCCATCGTTGTCCAGCGAGCCCACGGCGAGCAGGTGCTGCGCGCCGTGCCGCGCAGCCGCGATGAAGTCATCACGGTCCAAGGCCGCCCCGGCTACCGCCAGCGCCGTGGCTATCCCAGCGGTTCCATGCGAGTAGTTCGGCATCCTGGACGGCGCGCCCGGCCGCATGCCCCAGTCCAGACCGTCCTCGGTCTGCTCTGCCGCTCGCAGCATGGACTCGCCGCCGGTCGTCGCGATCTCCCGGGCGTGCTCACCGCCCGCCCAGATCCCGGCGAGCACCACGCCCGCGGTGCCTTGGGCCAGATCGGTAACCGGCGCGATGGACCCAGGCTTGACATCCGGGGTGGTGTTCCACCCTGCGCAAGCCATGAGTTCGGCGAGCCGCCGCAGCGCCCCCCGCTCGCTGCCCGGGGCGAGCAACTTCAGCGCCGTCACATCCCCACCCAGCCCGGTATACAGCGAAGGCTCGGTCCGTGTCTGCGCCATGGCGGACAGCCGAGCAACGATGCCGGTCGCAAGGACCTGTTCGGCGTCGCTCACAGCGCGATACTGGGCGATCTCGGCCAGCACAGGGGCCATGCCGCCGATCCCCGCGTACAAGGAGTCGCGATCCTCGCCCGGTTCCATCGGCCGTCCATCGTTTGGCACCACCTCGGGCAGCCACGGGCCATCCTCCTCCCGGACATGACCCAAAACCCAGCGCCAAGCCGCCTCGCCCAGCTCTCGATAGGCCCCGCTCGCTGCCACCCCAGCAGGCTACGCGGGCTCCACCTCGACGCCAGCATCCTCGTCTGCGGCCCCTTTTGCTGGAGACCGCTCCGCACCCGCGAGACCGGTGTCGTCCGGTCCAAGTCGTTCGCGCTCAGTTAAGCGCTCGCCTGTTGGCACAGCGTGCGCCATGGTCTGGCTTGCGCGATATTGGCGTCCAAGCTCGCGCGGGAGGGCGAAGCTGACGCTCTCCTGGGCGGCCCAGATCTGCTCAACACGGTCGAAGCCACGTTCGCCGAGCCAGGCAAGCACACCTTGCACGAGGATCTCCGGCGCCGAGGCGCCACCGGTGACGCCAACTGTCTCGACGCGGCTCAGCCAGCTTTCATCGATCTCCCCGGCATGGTCGACCAGGTGGGCAGGGGCGCCGGCTTCACGCGCGACCTCGACCAGCCGGGTGGAGTTGTGTGAGTTCACCGAACCGACGACCAGCACCAGATCGGACTCGGCCGCGATCCGCTTGACGGCCGCCTGCCGGTTCTGCGCGGCAAAGCAGATATCGTCGCTGGGCGGGTCGAGCAGTTGCGGGAATCTCTCACGTAAGGCGCTGGCTGTCGCCAGCGCCTCATCCACTGCCAGCGTGGTCTGCGACAGCCACGCCACCTTGGCCGGATCGGGTACCTTCACTGCGGCAACGTCGCCGCGTCCGCTCACCAGGTGGACCCGGCCCGGCGCCTGGCCGAGCGTGCCGGCGACTTCGTCATGGCCCGGCTGGCCGATGAGCAGAATGTCGTAACCGGCGGCAGCGAACCGGGCGGCCTCCCGGTGAACCTTCGTGACAAGCGGGCAGGTGGCGTCGATGACCCGCAGTCCGCGCTGACTGGCCTCGGCACGCACGGCCGGCGCGACGCCGTGCGCAGAAAAGACCACGACCGCGCCGTCGGGCACCTCGCCTGTCTCCTCCACGAAGACAGCTCCGCGCCCCTGAAGTGCGGCGACCACATAGGAATTGTGAACGATCTGCTTGCGCACGTAGACGGGAGCGCCGTGCAGCTCAAGCGCCCTTTCCACGGCGCTCACCGCGCGGTCGACCCCGGCGCAGCAGCCGCGGGGGGCGGCAAGCAGCACCAGGCCTTTCATCACGGCCTCCACATCGGCCCCGCCGGACGCCACGCGGAAGCCAGCTCCATGCAGGGGCGAGCGGGGCCGCGGGCGGTGATCCTGGACCAGGGCGGGAGTCCGCGGTTACCTGCGTCCCGTCGTTTACCAATAGTGAATACAGTTGGCCGCCAAAAGGCAACAGCCGCCGGCTGCCCGGGGGCGGCCTCCTCAGCCAGCGACCAGCGAGGACGACCGGAATAGCCTGGTCGGGGAAGCTGGCGCACAGACTGCGGCGCTGCGAGTTAGCGACTGCAGGGCCTCCGCCACCTTCGGTGACCAGTTCGCGAACGACCGCTGCGCGGCAGAGGCGGTGGGTGGTGGCGCCGTTGATGGTCAGGTGGTCATGAGCGTGTTGATTGCGTTGATGGATTGTGGCGTGCTGCGGTACAGCACGCCATTGATGAATTCGTCTGCTTGCAAGCTCGACAGGCCCAGAGCCGCCGCGTACCGCTGGCGGTATTGCGTCTCGGTACACATGGTGGAGGAGTGCGCCCGGCACAACGGCCACGTTGACCTGCTCCGCCAGCGGATCGACGGGGCGGTGGGCCAGTAGCTGCCAAGCCCTCGGCGCGAGGCTGACCGGCTCGGCGGCAGGCCGGCCGCGTCTTTGTACGCCAGAATGTCGTTACCGGCCGGAATTTCGGGGTCCGGAACAACACTCGCGCGTACAAAGTTGTTGTAGCGGCCCCCGGCGCCGCCGGATCGCTGACCTTGACGCAGCCAGAGCAACCACATCCAGACCCCGCTAACCCCCCAGCTGAACACAGGAATCACGCGCCACAAACGACGTAAGGCGCCGGTGGTGCGGACACCCACCCAGCCTGGTTCACGTTCGGCGCCGGGCCAGCAAGTACGCGCGCCGCGTCTCGACCTCTTCTGGATGGCTCGTGCGCGGTGGTGCCGGGTGCGCTTGACGCGCTTCGAGCCGGGCGGGGGCAGGAGGGCGCGCGCGGGTGGCCCGCTTTGGCGGACGGCGGACCTCACGTTCCGGTCGGCTGTGACGTTTACCTGATGTGATCGAGAAACCGATCGAGCAGGTTATCGCCCGATACGGGCGGGGCCCGCAGTCCCGGCCGTGTTCACCAGAGGTGGCGTATGGCTAGCATTCTTCGGTTTGGTGTGGTCAATGAGTCCGTCCTCAGCGGGCCGGCGTGGCTCGACCATGTTCGCCGTGTCGAGGATGCAGGGATTGATGTCTTTCTCGTGCGTGACCACTTCTCGGCTGGTGCCTATGGCGAGCAGTTCGCTCCGTTTAGCGCCCTGGCGGCCGTGGCCGCGGTGACGGCACGCTTGCGTGTCGGCACATTGGTGCTGTCCAACGATTTCCGCCACCCGGTGATCGTTGCCCACGAGGCTTTGAGCCTGCACCATTTGTCCGGGGGCCGGTTTGAGCTCGGCATGGGCGCGGGGTGGTACCGGCCCGAATACGAGGCGGCGGGCATTCCATTCGAGCCTGCGCGGCAGCGGATTGCACGGCTTGAGGAGTCCCTCGCGATCATCAACGGGCTGCTTGATGGCGCCCAGGTCGACCGCGCGGGGGCCTGCTACCAGATCACCGGGCTTGATCTTGATGTGCTCCCCCGCCAGGACGGCCGGCCGCCGCTGCTGGTCGGTGCTGGCGGGCCCCGCATGCTCGGTGTGGCTGCCCGCCACGCCGACCTGGTCGGGCTGTTGCCAGCCCCAATCAAGAATTCCGAAGATCGCGACGATCCCCGCGATCTCCTTGCGTCCGCGCTCGACCAGAAAATCTCCGTGCTGCGTTCCAAAGCCGGCGATCGATTCGCCAAGCTGCAACTCAGCACGTTCGTGACGATCCGGATCACTGACCAAAGATACTCAGCCACCGAGGCCCTCATCGCCCGCCGGCGCTGGAGTGGGATCGACGTCAACACAGTATGGGAGATGCCGACGATCCTGATCGGCAGCGTGACCCAGATCTGCGCGGACCTGCAAGCCCGGGCTGAGCGGTTCGGCCTGTCCTACCTCGTCACCTCCGACCGCGCCCTGCCTGCGCTCACCGAGATCATCGCCAGCCTCTAACTCACTATGGCCCTTCGGGCGAGGGCTGGTGTAGGCGGCATCCACCAGCCGGTAGAGGCCCGGCCGGGTCCCACCGCTGCGCCTTCGCAACAGCGAGACCTCGGGGGCGATGCGGCGCATGTGCGGCAGCCGCATCCGCCGCAGCAGCTGTTCCAGCCCGGTGTCCAGGGGCGGGGGCGCCGGCGTCGCGGCGGACATCGCCGTCTCCGGTCGGCCGGGGCGAAGTCGAGGTAGTCGATGGCCAGGTTGATGTGGTAGATCAGGCCGTCTGGGCTGCGGCCGCTGGCAGCGGCGCGGGTGGCCTCGGCCAGCAAGACTCTGGCCGGGTCGCCGTCGGCCTGGGCCTGGGTCAGCAGCCGGGCCTGCTCCTCGGCCAGCATCTCCGCCGGCGCCCGCCGGGTGATCCGGTGCGGGCGGGCGTTCACCTCACCACAGAACACCTGGCAGGCGGACTCCAGCTCGGCGAAGCTGGCATAGGCCGGCCGCAGGTTCGCCCCGGCGGGCACCAAGTCAGCCTTGGCGATTTTCACCGTCGACTCCGACCCGCCCTTGGACGCCGGGTCATACGGCACGCAGGTGGCGATCGTCAGGCCGTAATGCCGGCCAAGCTCCACCGCGGCCGGGTTGCGCACCGGAATCCCGGCCACGTGCTAGGAATGGGGCCGCCATTGCCCTGCGCGGCAGGCCGCCGTATTCCCGCGGCGAGCTTGTCCCGGCAGGTGTGCAGGCAGCCAGCCTGGGTGGCGTTGGCCGGGCCGTCTGGTTCGGAGGCTGGTCATGCTGCGTCGGTGCCGGGTTCGGTGAAGGCGAGGCGTTGGTCGCCGAAGTCGGCGATGATCTCCAGGTGGCCGCCGAGGGCTTCGACGTAGGCGGCCAGGGTCCGCAGTTCGGTCGCGCCGGGTTTTGCATGCTCGATCGCGGAGACGCGGCCCTGGGTGACACCCATGCGCGTGGCCACCTCAGCCTGGGTGACGCCCAGTCGGCGGCGCATCTCCGCCAGCCGCCAGGCGCGCTGTTCGGCGCGAAGCTGCTCCATCCCCGCTGCGATGGCGGCCTTGTCCTCGGCGCCGGGGAAGAACTCGCCGAGGAACTCCTCGCGGGTGTAGTGGTGGAATTCGCTGCTCATCGGCTGCTGCCCTCGTGTTTCAGGTAGTCCGCGTAGCGTTCTTCGGCCAGCGGGATGGCGCTGCGGTACCAGGCGTCCCACTGTCCGGCTTTGTCTCCGGCGACGAGCAGGACCGCGTTGCGCCTAGGGTCAAATATGTAGAGGATGCGGATTTCGCTGCGGCCGGCTGAGCCGGGCCGCAGCTCCTTGAGATTGCTCAGCCGGGAGTGGTGGATGCGGTCGGCCAGCGGGCGGCCTAGCTCTGGCCCGGCCTCGAGCAGCATGCCGATGGCCTGGCCGACGAGGATCGCGCTGGGCCGGTCGCGGTGCCGCAGGTCATGCAGCCACGTGCGTACCTCAGGCGTCATGACCAGGGCATAGCCCACGCTGGCCGCCTCCTCAGCACCCCGATATTACGCACACATAATATCCCAGCTTTGCGAGGCCCGCCCGCATCCCCAATGCCTTGATTATTAGATGCGGCTGGGGTCAGGGAAGCCGAGGATGATGTAGTCGGCGCACGTGGCCGGTGAGGCAGCCAGAACCGCGGTGGCGGTGTCGTGGTAGTCGTGACCTTCAGCGGTGTTCTTGCCAGGTTAGGCTGCAGGATGCGCCCCGCGTAATGGATGAGCCATCCGTTGAACGCCATCCGCGCTGCTATTGGATTCTTGGCTCAGCGGCCGCCGGGGCGTCCGCGCCCTGGACACGCCTGATCGTCGGCGCCATGGCGAGCCTGGCCGCCAACATCGCGGCGGCCGAGCCAGCCCTGATCGGCAGGGCTACATGACTGCCGGGCTGGTTACCTACGTAAATCGACGACGCCGCATCTGTCCATGTCAACAGCTCGGCAAGCACCTGCGCACGATGCAGCGCCACGGCGAATACCGGTACTGCACGGCCTGCCGCCGGCCACGCCGGGAGACGCCGGTGCCTGGGTTACCCGGCGCGGGTCGGCAGCACGGCGAGCAGCGTCGCGCCGGGCTCATGCAACCGCAGGTCGACCGCCGAGCGCGCGCCGATGCGGTAGGTGGCCAACGGCACGGTGCCATCGGCCCATTGCTGGTTGTTGTTGAAGCGGGAGGCCCCGGTGGCGAAGAAGACCCGGGTGGAGTCACCGGTCCACATGATCGGCGTGCCCGCGGTGGCGTCGGCCACCGGCGCTCCGCGGATGATCGAGGTCACGCCGGTCCTTGTGTTGACCAGCCCAAGGGCATAGCCGACCGATGTCGTCTGTGCGTAATAGGCGGCAAGCCATCTCCCGCTGGGCGAGAACGCGGCAGTGGGCTGGTCCGCGAGGAACGGGACGGCCGTCGCGGGGTTGGCGATGACGCGGTCTGCCCCGGTGGCGGTGTCGGTGATGTGCATGCGGACGCGCGCCGGGTCAATCGGGTCGCAGCCGAGCCAGGCCAGCAGGCGGCCCTGTGCGGCGATCGGGTGCGCGCAGCCCCGGACCAGCGGGAGCAGCTGCGGCCCGCGGCCGGGGTTCCACAGCCACAGGCCCGTAGAGACGGCGTCCGGGGTTCCCGCGTAGCGGTCCTTCTCGACCACCAGGCCGCCCGGTACGGCCAGGCCGCTGACATTGGCATACACACGGCTGCCCGGCAGGTCAGCCAGCACCGGAACTGGGCCGGCGATTCGCCGGCCCGCGCCAGTGACCAGGACGCCCTGGCCTAAGCTGTTCAAGATCCAGACCGCGTCGGGCCGCGCGGCCGCAAGCATCTGGCCGGCGCCGAGCGGCCGGCGAGTGCCCGTGAAGGCGGGTCTCACCGCATAAACCTCACCGCCGGCTTGCACAGCCACAAACCCGGCCCGCGACAGCACCTGCCCGCCCTGCGCGAGGTACGGCAGCCCCTGCAGGGCGCTCGGTGCCGCCGCGACGGTGCCGGACCGCAGGTCGACGGTCTGCACCTTGCTGCCGTCCGCCACAAGCAGCTCGGCGGGAGCCCGGTCATCGAGCAGCGGCTGCAGCCGCAGCAGCGCGCCGACCGCTGCGCTCAACCGGGCCGGGCGCGGCGACGTAGGCGCAGCCACCCCGAACCGGCGCTGCCCCGCTGCCAGCAGCGTTTGCACCCGCCCGACGGCCACGTCGGTCGCCGCGCTCCACGCGGTCAGCGGCGAGCCGCGAAGATCGCCGATCTCCCGGCTCAGCGCGGTCCGCTCCGCCGCGGCCAGGACACTGACCGTGCCGTCACGCGCGAGCCCGGCCGTGACTCCAGCGCGCAGCCGAACCAGCCGGCCCGCTTCCTGGCGCTGCACCGCCAGCACGGCGGCGGTGACCGCGGCCCCATCGCTCGGGGTCGCCTGTCTGGTCAGCCGCGCGATAACCTCGCTGCGCCCGAGGTCCACCGCAACCGCCGCCGTCCAGCGCGACTGCAAGGCACCGAAGTCGGCCGCCGCGACAACCGGCCGCACCACGATCAGCACGCCGCCCGCGGCAACCAGCAACACCGCGGCGAGGATCCATGGCCACCGTCGCGGCACCCGCTCACGCCCGCGCCCGAAGGTAAGGACGTCGGGTAACGCGCCGGGATGACCGTCCCGGGGGCCATGCCGGAATGCTAGCAACCCGCCGAACGGCCGGTAACCGAGCGCAAAGCGGCCTACTCGCGGGCGCCGCCGATGGGCAGCAAGCACCATGCCCGGCACGTGGCCGGCGCTGACGTGACCAGCCATCACCTCGGGGAACTGCTCCAGACCGGCCATCGACAAGGCTGGGTGCGCATCGCTGTGGTCCCTTCGCCATCTGGCTTTGCCAACCTGATGTGGATCTTCAGGGTGCTACAGCCACGCCATCCATCGGCGCCGAG
>WNGF01005791.1_pt1 | contig 15573 bp, 15 predicted proteins | sample 5400641 | NCBI WGS metagenome assembly WNGF01 (sample SAMN13153371, study PRJNA577476) | soil metagenome | isolation source: 80 cm soil or saprolite under grassland replicate 2 | place: USA:California | collected 2016-06-15
GGCAGGATCGCACCAGCTTTGCCTGGCGCACTCATTCGATCACCTCGTCGGTGCCTACGCCAAGTCTCGCGACCGCCAGTGTATGCCTCCCTTCGGATGGGCCAAGAGGAAAGGTTGTGTGACCGGGACCTCCGCCGCTCGGTGTCGACCAGAGCGGGACATGGATGCCTTCTTTCGGGTACCCGTTCCCGCACGTCCGCGACATGCGGTGATTGCGAATTCAGGTCAGCTTACGAAGCTAGAGCGGTCACTCGGTCGATGCTTCCGAAGGACCGAATCTGACCCACAGGCGACATTGGCGGCCAAATTTGCTTTGACGCAGGCCACGCGACCATTCAACGATGTGGTAGGTGCGGTTCTTGGTCCGAGGGAAGCTCATGAAGCGGCACGAGTTTATCGCAGCAGCACTCATTGGCGCGGCGGCAGCATGGCCGCTGGGGCCGTGTGCGCAGCAATCTCCCACGCCAGTGATCGGGCTTCTCGGCAGCGGTTCGCAATCTCCGCACGTGAATGGATTTAGAAAGGGACTCAGCGACACCGGCTTTGTGGAAGGCCGGAATGTTGGAATTCAATATCGCTTTGCAGAGGGGCATTATGATCGACTGCCAGCGATGGTCGCTGAACTCGTAAACCGAGAGGTCGCTGTACTCGCGGCAACTGGTGGGGTGCAGGCGGCACTTGCAGCGAAGGCCGCTAGCATCACTATTCCCGTGGTCTTCGCAAACGGCAGCGACCCCGTGCAATTCGGCTTGGTAGAAAGCCTCAATCGACCAGGGGGCAACATAACAGGGGTGAGCTTCTTTACGGCAACATTGGAAGCGAAGCGGCTCGGTTTGCTTTCCGAGCTTGTCCCCGCCGCCCGTATCTTCGGTATTTTGATCAATCCAAAAAACGACAATGCCGAAAATCAAATGAAAGATATCGCGCAAGGCGGGCTCATGCTGAGCCGGCCGATCATCATGTTGAAAGCCAGCAATGAGCAAGAGATCGAGACAGCGTTCGAGGCATTTGCGCAGCAAGGGGTCAACGGGCTGCTCGTGGGCTCCGATCCATATTTCTATAGCCAACGGCAAAAAATCGTGGCCCTAGCGGCGCGTTACCGTTTGCCAGCCATTTATGAGTGGCGGGAGTTTGTACAAGCAGGTGGACTTGCGAGTTACGGAACCAATCTGGTGGACGACTATCGTTTGGCCGGGATCTACGTCGGACGTATTCTCAAGGGCGAAAAACCAGCAGATCTACCAGTCGTGCAGGCAACCAAATTCGAATTCATCATCAATTTAAAGACTGCCGAATCGCTCGGTCTCACATTGCCGTCAGGCCCGCTTTCCACCGCCGACGAGGTGGTCGAATAGCCGGGCGCTACTTCCGAGTTTGGCACGACCCGGACCTGCCAACATGCCTGGTACCCGGTCGCTATCCGGTGGTAAGCGGACCCGGAGCAAGCCTGCACTTCAGCAGTTCGTTTTATTGGTACGCGCCTCAGCTCCTCGCGTTACACCCCGAGCTGGGCGACGACTTCCTCGGCGAGCGAGAGCGCGCTGGTGAGCCCCGGCGATTCGATTCCGAACAAATGCACGAGCCTGGGCAAGCCATGGCCGGCCGGACCGTCGATGACGAAATCGGCGGCTTTCTCGCCGGGACCGGTCAGCTTGGGGCGAATGCCGGAATAATCCGGCACCAGCGAGTCGTCCGGCAGCTGCGGCCAATAACCGCGAATGCGAGCGTAGAACAGCCCGGCCCGGCGCGGATCCACGTCGTAGAACTCGCGGTCGACCCACTCGACGTCGGGCCCGAAGCGCATGCGCCCGGACAAATCGAGCGTCACATGGATGCCGAGCCCGCCGTCGACCGGCGTGGGATAGATCAGGCGCGAGAACGCCGGACGGCCGGAATAGGTGAAATAATTGCCTTTGGCGAACACGAGGCGCGGGACGCGATCTTCCGGATGGCCCTCGGTCGCCCGCGCCAGCGCCTGCGCAGAAAGCCCCGCCGCATTCACCACCGCGTCGATCTCGAGCAGGCCCGGCTCCTGCCCGCCGAACTGGGCGGCCCAGCCGCGCGGGATCGGATGCAACTTTTCGATCCGCGTCCGGAACGCGATCATGCCGCCGCGATCCTCGAGATCGCCCTCGAGCGCCAGCATGAAAGCATGGCCGTCGATGATGCCGGTTTGCGCCGAGTGCAGCGCGGCGATGCAGGAGAGCGCCGGCTCGAGCCGCCGCGCCGCGGGCGCATCGAGCATCGTGAGCCCCTCGATGCCGTTCGCCTCGCCCTGCCGCTCGATCGCGGCGAGTTGCATCTCTTCGGCCGCGTTCGTCGCGACGATCAGCTTGCCGCACTTGCGGTGCGGCACGCCGTGCGCGGCGCAATAGGCGTAAAGCATGCGCCGCCCGCGCGCGCAGTGGATCGCGCGCAGCGAGCCGGTCGGGTAGTACATGCCGGCGTGGATCACCTCGCTGTTGCGCGAGGAAATGCCGCTGCCGATGCCGGATGCCTGCTCGGCGACGACGACATCATGGCCGGCGAGCGCGGCCGCGCGCGCAACCGCGAGCCCGATGACGCCGGCACCGATGACCAGAATTTGCATGGAAGTGAATTTAGTCCGGATGGACCGAAGCGTAATCGGCGGCTCTACGCCGCCGTCCCCGCGAAAGCGGGGACCTCGATCCCCAAGTTCGGCTCATCCCGGGTTTCGCTGCGCTCCACCCGGCCTACCCGCAGGCGCGGGCGATGACACGCGCCGGGGCTCCTACTCCGCCGCGATGCGCACCTCGGGGGCGGCGGCCTTCACGTCGGCATCCACCTGGCCCTCGAACCGCACGAAATTGTCGCGGAACATGCGCACCAGCTTGCGCGCGGTCTGATCGAAGTCGGCCTTGTCGCGCCAGGTCTTGAACGGATAGAGCAGGTGCGGCTCGACGCCCGGCACCGAGGTCGGCACCGAGAAGCCGAAATAAGGATCGGTGCGGAACGACGCGTTCTTGAGCGAGCCCTCGAGCGCGGCGGAGAGCAGCGTGCGCGTCACTTTGATCGGCATGCGCCTTCCGGTGCCGAACTTGCCGCCGGTCCAGCCGGTGTTGACCAGCCAGCAATCGACCGCGTGCGCGGCGATCAGCTCGCGCAGCAAGTTGCCGTATTCGGAAGGATGCCGCGGCATGAACGGCGCGCCGAAGCAGGTCGAGAACGTCGCTTCCGGATCGATGACGCCTTTCTCGGTGCCGGCGACCTTCGCGGTATAGCCGGACAGGAAGTGATACATCGCCTGGGCGGGCGCGAGCTTGGCGATCGGCGGCATCACGCCGAACGCGTCCGCGGTGAGCATGATGATGTTGGTCGGATGCCCGGCGCGGCCGGTCTTGGACGCGTTGGGAATGAAATCGAGCGGATAGGCGCAGCGGGTGTTCTCGGTCTTGGACCCGTCGTCGAAATCGGGAACGCGGGTCTCCGGATCGAGCACCACGTTCTCCAGCACGGTGCCGAACCGATGGGTGGTGGCGTAGATCTCCGGCTCGGCCTCGGCGGAGAGCCGGATGGTCTTGGCGTAGCAGCCGCCCTCGAAATTGAAGATGCCCTGCGGCGCCCAGCCGTGCTCGTCGTCGCCGAGCAGCGTGCGCGACGGATCGGCGGAAAGCGTGGTCTTGCCGGTGCCGGACAGTCCGAAGAACAGCGCGACGTCGCCGCCCGACCCGGCGTTGGCCGAGCAATGCATCGGCATCACGCTCTCGGCGGGAAGCAGATAATTGAGCGTGGTGAACACCGCCTTCTTCATCTCGCCGGCGTAGCTGGTGCCGCCGATCAGCACCATCCTGCGGCTGAAATCGATGGCGATGATCGTCTCCGATCGCACGCCATGCCGCTTGGGGTCGGCCTTGAAGGAAGGCAGATCGAGAATGGTCAGCGTGGGCACGAAGTTTCGCAGCTCGGCAGGCTCGGGACGAATCAACAGATTGCGGATGAACAGCGAGTGCCAGGCGTATTCGGTGAAGACCCTGGTCTTGAGGCGATGGCGGGGATCGGCTCCGGCATAGAGATCCTGCGCGAACAGCTCCTTGCCTTTGGCATGCGCGAGGAAATCCCGATGCAGCCGCTCGAATTGCTCCGGCGTGATCGAACCGTTGTTGTCCCACCAGACGTTCCGCTCCGTCATCGCGTCTTTCACGATGAACTTGTCCTTCGGCGAGCGGCCGGTATGGACGCCGGTTTCCGCGGCAAGCGCCCCGCCGTAGGCAAGCTTGGCCTCGCCCGCCGCGACCGCATATTCGTAGAGGGGCGGCGCCGTGAGATTCCAATGCACGGCCGCGAGGCCTTCGAAGCCGAACTTGTCGGCGCCGAACGCGCCGTTGCGTGTCCCGGTTTCCTTCACGGCAGACCCTCCGAATGGCTCCGGTCAACTGATCTACCGGAGTTTTCTCATTTCCTCCGCAGCATCGGGGCTCATTCGGTCCCGTTCCGGCCCCTGCCGCCGAGTGCGGGCGCATTGCGGCAGCGCACAGGCCCCTGTCAACGAACTTGCGCCCACTTTGATCCCGAATTTTTCGATCCCGAATTTTCCGGGATCGGCCGGAGCGCGCGGCAGGACCGCGACCATAATCGCCATCTCGACCCGTGCCAAGGCTAGACGAAATCAACGTTACCGCCGCGCGCGCTGCCGACACCCGCGCGGCTTTGCGCGACCGAGGGCGAGTGTCAGCCGGTGCGCGCCTCCTCGGCGAGCTCCTTGAGCAGCGCTCGCAGCGCGCCCGGGCTCACGATCCGACGGCGAAACGGCAATCGCAATGCCGAGCGGCCGAGCTGCAATTCGAGCCCTTCGGGATCGCAGCCCGCACATCGCCACGCGCCGTCCGGCGCGCCGAGCAATTTCGTCGCATACATCCGCAGCGCTTCGGCGTGCTCGCCGTTGAGATGATCGACGATCTGTGCCTCGGCGTCGATCAGCGCCGCGGCGTCATCGACCGCGATCAGCACGTCGGCGGGCGCAAGGTCGACGATGCGGCCGAACCCGGCGACGAGATGCACGGCCTTGATCGCGACTCGATAGAAGCCGAAATCGGCAAAGCCTGCGAAGGACGTCGCCTCCGGCTGGCGCGCAAGATAGCGCCGGCGGTCATTGGCATCATCACTTGCGACGGCGCTCCCCGTCAGCATCACGCGCGCGCCTTCGAGCGGGTCGCCCTCCTTGCGCTCGTCGAGCATCAGGGATATGCGCGGGTCGGAGAGAAGATTCCCGGTATGCACCGCGAGGCGCGAGAGCAGCAGCAGCGGCGAACCATCGGGCGCGCTCGCCACGTTGACGAGCGAGCAATACGGATCGCCGGAGCCGGGCATCAGCGTGGCGAGCGCACCCGAGCGCGCTTCGCGCAAGAGCTTTTTCGCGGCGGACTTGGGGTCGAAACCGGGAGCCGGCTTCAATGCAGATCCTTTGGGTTTGCTGATCGCCGGATGGGCGTGTTATGACGCATTGCGCTTCCAGCCGCCAGAGCGTGGGATGCGGCCCCCGGCTCCGATACCGGCGGGATCAAGGCGCTGTCACATTTCGGCCCATGTTTGCAGGCTTCAAGGTGGAAGTCTCCGGCTCGCGTCGGAGCGCATTACGGGAAGGTTAGGCCATGCCGACCATCGCTCTCGTTGACGACGACCGCAATATTCTCACTTCGGTGTCGATCGCACTCGAAGCGGAGGGGTATCGCATCATGACCTATACCGACGGCGCTTCGGCGCTCGACGGTTTCAAGACCAGTCCTCCCGATCTTGCGATACTCGACATCAAGATGCCGCGCATGGACGGCATGGAGCTGCTGCGCCGACTGCGGCAGAAATCCGACATGCCGGTGATCTTTCTCACTTCCAAGGACGAAGAGATCGACGAGCTGTTCGGGCTCAAAATGGGCGCCGACGATTTCATCCGCAAGCCGTTCTCGCAACGGCTGCTGGTGGAGCGCGTCAAGGCGGTGCTGCGGCGCGCGACTTCCAAGGACGGCGCCAACCCCAAGGAAGCCGACGCCAAGGTGCTCGAGCGCGGACTGTTGCGCATGGATCCGGAGCGTCACGTCTGCACCTGGAAGAGCGAGGCGGTCACGCTCACGGTCACCGAGTTCCTGATCCTGCAGGCGCTGGCGAGCCGGCCCGGCGTGGTCAAGAGCCGCAACGCGCTGATGGACGCCGCCTACGACGATCAGGTCTATGTCGACGACCGTACGATCGACAGCCACATCAAGCGGCTGCGCAAGAAGTTCAAGTCGGTGGACGACGCGTTCGATATGATCGAAACGCTGTATGGCGTCGGATATCGGTTCAAGGAGGCGTGATCGAAGACCGGCCCTGCCGGGACCGGCGCCATTGCGGTATGCTGTCGAAGCGCGCTAGGCGTAGCGTACAGGACACGGACTGACGCGACCAAGTGCTCGATCGAACCGCACTAGCATCGTCGACGATCGCCGAGGCCAATGCCCCGGCCGAGGATGCCGTCGCCTTCGAGCGCACGAACCTGCTGCGCCGCGCGTGGCAATTCTTCGTCACCCAGAGTTTCTCCAGCCTCACCCGCCGCATCCTGTTTCTCAACGTCGCCGGCCTGCTCGCGCTGGTCGTCGGCATCCTGTATCTGTCGCAGTTCCGCGCCGGCCTGATCGACGCCCGCATCCAGAGTCTGCTGGTGCAGGGCGAGATCATGGCGGCGGCGATCGCCGCGTCGGCGACGATCGAGACCAACGCCATCACCATCGATCCCGACAGGCTGCTGGAATTGCACGCCGGCGAAAGCTACGGCCCTTCCGACGAGGTGCTGTCGGGTCTCGACTTTCCCATCAACCCCGAGCGGGTCGCCCCGGTGCTGCGCCGCCTGGTCGAGCCGACGCGCACGCGCGGGCGCATCTACGATCGCGACGGTGCGCTGCTGCTCGACAGCCGCAATCTGTACGGCCGCGGCGACGTGCTGCGGTTCGATCTGGCGCCTCCGAAAGCCGAAGTTCCGGGATTGGTGGAGCGCACCTGGATCGCGATCCGGACCTGGCTCGGCCGCGGCGACCTGCCGCTCTATCGCGAGCTCGGACCCGAGAACGGCCGCGGCTACCCCGAAGTCGGGCATGCGCTCGAGGGCCAGAAGGCGAGCGTCGTTCGCATCAACGATCGGGGCGAAGTGATCGTCTCGGTGGCGGTTCCGGTGCAGCGCTTCCGCGCGGTGCGCGGCGCGTTGCTGCTCTCGACCCGGGGCAGCGATATCGACCACATGGTCGAGGCCGAGCGCCTCGCCGTGTTCAAGGTGTTCCTGATCGCGGTCGGCGTCATGGTGCTGCTCTCGGTGCTGCTCGCTGGCACCATCGCGGGTCCGGTGCGGCGGCTTGCCGACGCAGCCGAGCGCGTTCGCCGCCGCATTCGCACCCGGGTCGAGATCCCGGATTTCACCGACCGTCGCGACGAGATCGGGCATCTGTCGGGCGCGCTGCGCGACATGACCAACGCGCTTTATAGCCGCATCGAAGCCATCGAGAGCTTCGCGGCCGACGTCGCTCACGAATTGAAAAATCCGCTGACCTCGCTGCGTTCGGCGGTTGAGACCCTGCCGCTGGCCAAGACCGACGACAGCCGGGCGCGGCTGCTGCACATCATCGAGCACGACGTGCAGCGTCTCGATCGCCTGATCTCCGACGTCTCCGATGCCAGTCGGCTGGATGCCGAACTGCAGCGGCAGGAGGCGGCGCCGGTGGACCTGATGAAGCTCCTGGGCACGGTGGCGGCGGTCGCCAACGAGGTGCGACGCGACGACGGAGTTTCGATCACGCTCGCCTTCGAGGGCGGCGGCCCGCGCGCGTTCACCGTGCTCGGGCACGATTCCCGCCTCGGCCAGGTCATCGACAATCTGATCGAGAATGCCCGCTCGTTCTCCGCTCCGGGCAGCATGGTGCGCATCCTGTGCCGACGGCTGCGCAACAGCGTCGAGATCATCGTCGACGACGACGGCCCCGGGATCCGCCCCGACGCGCTCGAGCGGATTTTCGAGCGCTTCTACACCGACCGGCCGCATCAGGGTTTCGGCCAGAATTCCGGCCTGGGTCTGTCGATCTCAAAGCAGATCATCGAGGCGCATGGCGGGCGCATCCGCGCGGAGAACCGGCTGGGCGTCGCCAAGGGGGCGGACGACCTGCCGGTGGTGCTGGGCGCGCGCTTCGCGGTCCGCCTTCCGGCCATGTGATGGGCCGCGCTGCTGCTCGCCCGATCGCTCAGCGCTGCACTCTCGCGCGTGCCTGCCGACTCGCCGCTGTCACCTGCCCCGCTTGCGGGGGAGGTCGGCTCGCGCGCCAACCGAAATCCGCTAATGCCGATTTCGGCATTCATATTGGCCAAGTCGGAAACATCCGACTTGGCATGCATATTGGCCAAGTCGGAAACATCCGACTTGGCATGCGTGAGACCGGAGGGGGCATGCGGGCGCGCCTGCCCCAAAAGACTCCCCCCTCCCCATCCCTCCCCCGCAAGCGGGGGAGGGAGGAGCATGGCGGCACATCCGCGGGCCCCTTCGGGGCGTCGCCTTGAACGCTTCCGCCACCGCCAATATCCACGCTTCCGCGGTGCTGGTGGGGGCGCGCGCGGTGCTGATCCGTGGCCCGGCGGGTTGCGGGAAATCGCGGCTGGCGCTCGCGCTGCTCGACGCGGCGAAGCAGGGCCTGGTGCGGTTCGCCCGGCTCGTGACCGATGATCGCGCCGAGCTCGAGCCCCGTCACGGTCGGCTGCTGGTCCGGCCGCCTGCGCCGATCCGCGGCCTCATCGAGATCCGCGGTCTGGGCATTCGGCGGCTCCCCTTCGAGCCGGTCGCGGTCGTCGGCCTCGTGGTCGATCTCCGGGCTCCCGACGCCCAGCGGCTGCCGCTCCCGCAGGCCCGCGAAGTCCTGCTCGAAGGTATTTCCTTGCCGCGCCTGGCCGTGCCATCCGAGGCCGACCCCCTCCCCCTGGTGCTGGCCGCGATGGCGATCCCGGACCCCGGATTTTAGGCCGCAGAGCGCCCCTCTTGTTGCATTGCAACTTTAGCATAAGTCCAAAGAAATCCCCTTGCGCTCGGGTTTAACATGGTCATGATTGGCGCCCTTTCGTGCGGCGCATCAAAACGGCGCCCGCGGGGAGCTTCGATGATCGGAATCGTCCTCGTTACCCACGGGCGGCTCGCCGTCGAGTTCCGTGCGGCCCTGGAGCATGTCGTCGGCCCGCAGGAACAGATCGAGGCGGTGACGATCGGCCCCGACGACGACGTGGAGCGCCGGCGGCGCGACATCATCGAGGCGGTCAAGCAGGTCGACAAGGGCGACGGGGTCGTGATCCTGACCGATATGTTCGGCGGCACGCCGTCCAACCTGTCGATCTCGGTGATGAACCAGCCTCGAGTGGAGGTATTGGCCGGAATCAACCTGCCCATGCTGGTCAAGCTCGCCAAAGTGCGATGCGAAAGCCCGCTGGCCGAAGCCGTGGCCCAGGCCCAGGAGGCCGGGCGCAAGTACATTACCGTCGCCAGCCGGGTCCTCGCCGGGAAATGAGCTCCTCTTCCGGAGCGGAGGGCGGCTGTCCCCGGCAGCAGCGGGAGGATTCCGTCGTCCGCGTGCTCGACATCGTCAATACCCGCGGGCTCCACGCCCGCGCATCGGCCAAGTTCGTGCAGACGGTGGAGAAATACGACGCCCAAGTCCGCGTGACGCGCGGTAGCGAGACCGTGGGCGGCACGTCCATCATGGGCTTGATGATGCTCGCGGCCGGTCCCGGCACCCAGATCAAGATCGAGGCTTGCGGACCGCAGGCCGCCGAGGTCATGGCTGCCCTGGAGCAGCTCGTCACCAGCCGCTTCGGCGAAGAGGATTGAAGCGCGTAGATCACCAGGCGATATAAGGAAATCTTTATATCCGATTGCCCGGCGCCCGCGCGGCTGCTATAGGCGAGCGCCAGCTGCGCCCGAGCCAGGGAATCCCATGAAGCCGTCGCAAAAGCCCAAGCCCCGGACCCCCGATCATTTCGTCAAGGACATGGCGCTCGCCTCCTGGGGCCGCAAGGAAATCGCCATCGCCGAAGTGGAGATGCCGGGCCTCATGGCGATCCGCCGGGAGTTCGGCCCCGTGCAGCCGCTGCGCGGCGCGCGGATCGCGGGCTCGCTGCACATGACCATCCAAACCGCGGTGCTGATCGAGACGCTGCAGGCGCTCGGCGCCGACGTGCGCTGGGCCTCCTGCAACATCTATTCGACCCAGGACCATGCCGCCGCCGCGGTCGCCGAGCGCGGCGTTCCGGTGTTCGCCCACAAGGGCGAAAGCCTGACGGATTATTGGGAATTCACGCACCGCATCTTCGAATGGTCCGACGGCGGCACGCCCAACATGATCCTCGACGACGGCGGCGACGCCACCTTGCTGGTGCACCTCGGCGTCGCGGCCGAGAAGGACCGCGCGGTGCTCCATCACCCCAACAACGAGGAAGAGGAAGTGCTGTTCGGTGCCATCGCGGCGCGGCTCGACAGCAGCCCCGGCTGGTATTCGGTGATCGCCAAGAACATCCGCGGCGTCACCGAGGAGACGACGACCGGCGTGCACCGGCTCTATCAGATGGAGAAGGACGGCCGGCTGCTGTTCCCGGCGATCAACGTCAACGATTCGGTGACGAAATCGAAGTTCGACAATCTCTACGGCTGCCGCGAGAGCCTGGTCGACGGCATCCGCCGCGGCACCGACGTGATGATGGCCGGCAAGGTCGCCATGGTCGCCGGCTTCGGCGACGTCGGCAAAGGATCGGCCGCGTCGCTGCGCCAGGCCGGCTGCCGGGTGCTGGTCGCCGAAGTCGATCCGATCTGCGCGCTGCAGGCGGCGATGGAGGGCTACGAGGTCACCACCATGGAGGACGCCGCGCCGCGCGCCGACATCTTCGTCACCGCGACCGGCAACGTCGACGTCATCACCATCGAGCACATGCGGGCGATGAAGGACCGCGCCATCGTCGCCAACATCGGCCATTTCGATTCCGAGATTCAGGTCGCGGCACTGCGCAATTTCAAATGGCACAACGTCAAGCCGCAGGTCGACGAGATCGAGTTCCCGGGCGGCAAGCGCATCATCCTGTTGTCGGAAGGGCGCCTGGTGAACCTCGGCAACGCCATGGGGCACCCGAGCTTCGTGATGTCGGCCTCGTTCACCAACCAGACCCTGGCGCAGGTCGAGCTCTTCACCCATCGCGCCAAGTACGAGAACAAGGTCTACACGCTGCCCAAGCAGCTCGACGAGAAGGTGGCGCGCCTGCACCTCGACAAGATCGGCGCAAAGCTCACGCGCATGTCGCAGAAGCAGGCGGCCTATATCGGCATCCCGATCGAAGGCCCGTACAAGTCGGACCAGTACCGGTATTGAGCAACTCCGTCCTCGTGCCCCGGACGCGGCGCAGCGCGCAAGCGCTGCACCGGCGATCCGGGGTCCATTTGTCTTTGCACAATGGGTCCCGGTTCGGGCGCACCACTTCGTGATGCACCGCGCCCGGGACACGAGGTTTGGCGATTGATCTTTCCTTGCCGCTGGCCTCGAGCGAGTGCTAAGCCCCGGCCATGACGGCAGCCGCAATCGAGAATGTCCGCAATTTCGCGATCATCGCTCATATCGATCACGGCAAATCCACCCTCGCCGACCGGCTGATCCAGCTCACCGGCGGGCTGCCCGACCGCGAGATGGTCGAGCAGGTGCTGGATTCCATGGACATCGAGCGCGAGCGCGGCATCACCATCAAGGCGCAGACCGTGCGGCTGTCCTACCGGGCGCGCGACGGCAAGGATTACGTGCTCAACCTCATCGACACGCCCGGCCACGTCGATTTCGCCTATGAGGTCAACCGCTCGCTCGCCGCCTGCGAAGGCTCGCTGCTCGTGGTCGACGCCAGCCAGGGCGTGGAGGCGCAGACGCTCGCCAACGTCTATCAGGCGCTCGACAACGATCACGAGATCGTGCCGGTGCTCAACAAGATCGACCTGCCGGCGGCCGAGCCGCAGCAGGTCAAGCAGCAGATCGAGGACGTGATCGGGCTCGATGCTTCGCATGCGGTGGAGATCTCGGCCAAGACCGGGCTCAACGTGCCGGAAGTGCTCGAGGCGATCGTGACGCGGCTGCCGCCCCCGCGCGGCGACCGCGCGGCGCCGCTCAAAGCCCTGCTGGTCGATTCCTGGTACGACGCCTACCTGGGCGTCATCGTGCTGGTCCGCGTCGTCGACGGCACGCTCAAGGCGCACCAGCGCATTCGCCTGATGGGCACCCATGCGGCCTACGAGGTCGACCGCGTCGGGGTGTTCACGCCGAAGATGCAGGACGCGGAGGTTCTGGGTCCCGGCGAGATCGGGTTCCTGACCGCTTCGATCAAGGACGTCGCGGACACCCGGGTCGGCGACACCATCACGGACGATCGCAAGCCGGTCGAGGAGCCGCTGCCCGGATTTCGTCCGGCCATCCCCGTGGTGTTCTGCGGGCTGTTCCCGGCCGACGCCGCGGATTTCGAGGCGCTGCGCGCCGCCATGGCGCGGCTGCGCCTCAACGACGCGAGTTTCACCTACGAGATGGAGACTTCGGCGGCGCTCGGGTTCGGGTTCCGCTGCGGCTTTCTCGGCCTGCTGCATCTCGAGATCGTGCAGGAGCGGCTCGAGCGCGAGTTCAACCTCAACCTGATCGCGACGGCGCCCTCGGTGATCTACAAGATGCGGCTCACCAACGGCGAAGAGATCGAGATCCACAATCCGGTGGACATGCCCGACGTCGTGCGGATCACCGAAATCCACGAACCGTGGATCCGCGCCACCATTCTCACGCCGGACGAATATCTCGGCGGCGTGCTCAAGCTGTGCCAGGACCGCCGGGGCGAGCAGGTCGACCTCAACTACGTCGGCTCGCGCGCCATGGTGATCTACGATCTGCCGCTCAACGAAGTGGTGTTCGACTTCTATGACCGGCTCAAATCGGTGTCGAAGGGCTATGCGTCGTTCGATTATCACCTCACCGACTACCGAGGAGCCGATCTCGTCAAGATGTCGATCCTGGTCAACGGCGAGCCGGTCGACGCGCTCTCGATGCTGGTGCACCGCGCCCGCGCCGAGTCCCGCGGACGCGCCATGTGCGAGAAGCTCAAGGAGCTGATCCCGCCGCACATGTTCCAGATCCCGATCCAGGCCGCGATCGGCGCGAAAATCATCGCGCGCGAGACGGTGCGGGCGCTGCGAAAAGACGTCACCGCGAAATGCTACGGCGGCGACGTGACGCGCAAGCGCAAACTGCTCGACAAGCAGAAGGAGGGCAAGAAGCGCATGCGCCAGTTCGGCAAGGTCGAGATCCCGCAGGAGGCCTTCATCGCCGCGCTCAAGGTGGATGTGTGAGGCCCGCAAGGCGAACGACGCGCGGGAAAGCTCCACGAGCAGCTCTTGGTACCAAAATATTTGATTGCGGCCCGGGACAATCGTTGTTTTGATGCCCGCCGCGGAGGACAGCGGTGGCGACAGTCCTGATCCAGTGCTCCCATACCGGACGGTATCTCTCGACCGGCATCGACGTCGATCCGGACACGTTCGCGTTGCTGCCCGAGGTGGCCATCCAGATCCCCTGCCCACACTGCGGCAGGGAGCACGCCTTCTCCAAGGGCCGGGCCATCCTGGTCGATCCGAGCCGCTGGTCGGAGAATCCCAAGGTCGAGGACTGCCTGCTCAAGGCGACCGAATGCGCCGAGCTCGCCGGCAAGGCACGGGCACGTACCCGGCGCCAGCTGTTCCTGCGGCTCGAGCAGCAATGGGTGCGACTGGCGGACGATTTCCAGCGCATCGCCGACAGGAACGTCGAGAATGGCGTGGGCCCGGTCAACGCGCCGCGGCGCTGAGCTTTCCACAAAATGCGGGTCCGCGCCCGAGCTTCGGCTTGCCAATCGCCGCACGCCGCGGTTCTTGTTGGCGACCCGGCGAGATCCCGACCTCGTGAGATCCTCAATCCGATGAAAGACCTTCGCCTGATCCGTTGCTTGCTGATGGCAGTCGCGCTTGCGAGCTGCGGACATGCGGTCGCGCAGCAGAGCCGGCCGACCCCGCCCGAGAACGTTGGCCCGCCGGCCCCGCCCGAGGACACGAGCCCGCCGGTGCCGGCGGAGGACAAGGGCGCGGAGCCGCCGCCGATCTCGAGCCCCACCGCCCCCTCGACCGCTCCCGAAGTCAAACACGTGGCTCCGGCGGCGCTGCCGCCGCTGCTCAACCCCAACGATCCGAAGGTCGCGGCCCGCGAGTTGTTCGCGCGCAAGGTCGAGCCCGCGCATTTGTCGCCGCGCGTGATTGGCGGCTATGCGGACGGCTGTCTCGCCGGGGCGGTCGCGCTGCCAATCGATGGGCCGACGTGGCAAGTGATGCGGCTCTCGCGCAACCGCAATTGGGGGCACCCGAGCCTCATCCGGTTCCTGGAGCGCTACGCCCCCAAGGCGGCCCAAGCGGCGCATTGGCCCGGCGTGCTGATCGGCGACCTGTCGCAGCCACGCGGCGGACCCGCGCTCAGCGGGCACGCCAGCCACCAGGTCGGGCTCGACGTCGACGTCTGGCTTACCCCGATGAAGGATTACCTCTCGCGGGAAGAGCGCGAGACTTTCTGGGCCGCGAATTTCGTCGCCTCGGACGGCAAGGAGGTGGATCGCAAGCTGTGGACCGCCGGCCAGGCCGCCCTGATCCGCCAGGCGGCGCTCGATCCGGACGTCGAGCGCATCTTCATCAATGCGGCCATCAAGAAGGAGCTGTGCCAGAAGGCCGGCTCCGACCGCTCCTGGCTGCACAAGGTGCGGCCCTGGTACCGCCACCAGGACCATTTGCACATCCGCCTGCGCTGCCCGCCCGGCAATCCGGAGTGCAAGCCGCAACCGTCGCCGCCTTCCGAAGAGGGCTGCGGCAAGGAGCTCGATTTCTGGTTCACGGAGAGCGTGCTGCACCCGAAGCCGCCTTCCGGCCCGGCGCGTCAGCTCACGATGGCCAATTTGCCCGCCGAATGCCGCAAGGTGCTCAACGCGCAATGAACGGGCACGTTATCCCGGCCGAGCGACTCCGGATCGATCCGGGGGAGCGCGAGTGGGAATCCATGGCCCGGAATGGAGATGCGGACCACCGGTGGTCATGGGTTCGGGCTCTCGCGCTGCGCGCTCGGCTGGAATGATGCCGCGAGATATTCCCCCCGTGCCAGCGCATAGGATTTCAGCATCTTGCCTTTGATCTTGCGCTCGCCGGCGAAACGCAACCCCAGCTTTTCGGCAACGCGCAGCGAGCCGGCGTTATCCGGGTGGATGTCGGCGACGACGCGATCGAGCCCAAGTGTTTCGAAGCCGTGCCGGAGCACGGGCAGGCTCGCCTCGCTCGCAAAGCCCTTGCCCCAGGCCGAGCGCAAAAACCGCCAGCCGATCTCGATCTCGGGCCCGACCGCGTCATACGGAATGAGCAGCACCCAGCCGACGAAGGCGGCCGGCACGAGCTTGAGGACCACGGACCAATAGCCGAGCCCGGCCGGATAGGCGCGCGTGATGCGGTTCACGACGAACTGGCGATGCTCTTGCGGGCTGCTCCACGGA
>WNGF01006587.1_pt1 | contig 15572 bp, 15 predicted proteins | sample 5400641 | NCBI WGS metagenome assembly WNGF01 (sample SAMN13153371, study PRJNA577476) | soil metagenome | isolation source: 80 cm soil or saprolite under grassland replicate 2 | place: USA:California | collected 2016-06-15
GGTGGTGGACGGCGGCGTCGTCGGCGGCCAGCTCGACCAGGCGGGCGACGGCACCGTGGGCGGCACGGGCGGCCGGCAGCCAGGGCAGGCCGATCCGCAGCGCGTCGGCGGCCAGCAGCAGGGCGTGGTGGCGGCGGGCGTGGTGGGCGTGCTCGTGGGCGAGGACGGCCTGTAGCTGGCCGGGGTCGAGCCGCTGGATGGTGGCGGTGGTGAGCACGATGGGCCCGGGGCGGCCCCCTACCCGTCCGGGCAGGCAGTAGGCCAGCGGGGTCGGGTGGTCAAGGAGGGTGACACCGGGCAGGCCAGGCTGGCTGCGGCCGGCCAGTGCGAGCAGCTCGCGGTGACCGCGGGCGGCGCGCCAGGCGCGGGCGCCGGCGACCAGGCCGCCGGCCAGCAGGCCGCCGGTGACCGCGGTGAGCAGCGCCAGGCCGAGCAGGGGGCCGGGTGTGCCGGTGGGGGTGTCCAGGGCCGCGCGCAGCGCCATCGAGCAGGTCGCCAGCAGCGCCGCAAGGTCGACCATCAGGTGGCTGGACCCGACCAGGAGCAGCAGGCCCGCCAGCACCACCGCCGACAGCGCGCCCAGCGCGGCCAACAGCCACAGGTAGGCGGCCGCCTGCGGGGTGTGGTCCAGGTGGCCCAGCCGGCCGAGAACGAGCGGAGCGGCCACGCCGAGCATGCCACCGGCCAGCACGACGGCAACCAGCGGGCTCACGGCGCCTCCTGGTCGTGGTGATCATGGCGGGGGCGGGCCGGGGCCTGGAGGGCGGCGCGCAGCTTGTTGGCCTGGTCGGGGGGAAGCTGCTCGACGAAGCGGAGCAGCACCGTGGCGGGGTTGCCGCTGGCGCCGAGCAGGCTGGCCATGCGTTGGGCGGTGTAGGTCTCGCGGGACTGGACCGCGTGGTAGGTGTGGGCCTTGCCGGTGGGGTGCTTGGTGAGGATGCCCTTGCGGGCCAGCCGGTCCATCACAGTGAGCACGGTGGTGTAGGCGACTGGTCGGGAGTGGTCGAGCTGGTCGACGACCTCCCGGCCGGTGACCGGACGGTCGCTTGCCCAGACGACCTCCATGATCGCCTGTTCGAGCTCGCCGAATCCTCCTCGTGGCATCTGCGTGACGGCTCCTCTGGTCGGTGCCTACCGGCCGGGGGGTGCTGGCAGGGTCACGATACCCGGTCTGCAGGCGCTGATGGCTGCTCGGCCCGCAGGGGTGCCGGTGCCGCGTGGGGGCGGCTGGCGGGCGCGCCAGGGTCCCGGTGCTCGGCGCGCAGCGCCGCCAGCTCCTGCTCCAGCTGGACGATGCGCTGGTCGGTGCTGGCCGTCGGCTGTTCGGCCTTGGCCTGTGCCTGGGCGGATGGGCTGTGCATGCGGCGCATCCCGGCCAGGCACACCAGCATCAGCAGCGGGCAGGCGAGCGCGGGCAGGTACACCAGGAACCGGGACATGCGCGTCGGTCCTTTCGTCGAAGTCAGGGCCGTGCCTCTTACGTTGCGTCGTAGTATAACCTCTTACACGATGTCAGACTCTGGAAGCGGCCCCATCCACGACACCCGCAATGGTGCCCGCGGCGGCGCCCATGACGGCGAGCCCAAGGCGTCACCTGCCGCGGCGGTCCGCGCTGGCCGCCGCGGCAGGGGCCGGCTGGTCCTTGGACTGGTGCTGGCCGTCTTGCTGCTGGTCGTGGCCGTGGCCGGGGTCCGCGCGGTCGCCCAGCGCCTGCAGACCCAGGCCGACCCCGGCGGTGGCGCGCTGGTGGTCGCCGACCGGCAGGCCACCGACAAAGACGTGCCCCACCGGCAGGTCGCCTTCCAGGGCCGGCTGCTCGCCGACGACCGGCCCTGGTCGTCGGTGTCGGCGCGGGGCGAGCTGCTGGTGGTCAACTTCTGGGCATCCTGGTGTGGCCCCTGCCGCGCCGAGCAGCCCGCCCTGTCGGCGGTCGCCCGCGCCTGGCGCAGCCGCGGGGTGGCGTTTGTCGGCGTCAACGTCCAGGACACCCGCGCGTCGGCGCTAGCCTACGTCCGCGAGTTCGGCGTGCCCTATCCGTCGCTGTTCGACCGCTCGGCCGGGACGGCTGCCCGGCTGCCGGCGGTGGCGCTGCCGACCACGTTCATCCTGGACCGCGACGGGGTCATCGCCTACCAGCTCACCGGCAAGACGACCGTGGCGATCCTGCAGGCGCGATTGGGGGCGCTGCTCGCCAGGGATGGGCGGTGGGCGGCGTGAGGACCGGGTTCCTGGTCGCGGCGGCGTTCCTGGCGGGGGTGCTGAGCTTCTCGTCGCCGTGCTGCCTGCCGCTGCTGCCGGGGTATGTGGCCTACGTCAGCGGCGACCCGGCAGGCCCCCAGCCGCAGCGTGTGCGCCGGACGATGACCGCGGCGGGGCTGTTCACGGCCGGGTTCGGCGTCACCTTCACCGCGCTTGGCGCCAGCGCCTCGTGGCTGGGCGCGGCGCTGCTGGCGGGCCGGCCGGGGCTGATCCGCGCCGCCGGGGCGCTGGTCGTGGCGGTTGGCGTGCTGACCGTGGTGGGGGCCGAGCCGCGGGTGCTGGCCAGGGAGCGGCGGCTGCTGCGGCTGGACCGTGTGCCGCGGGGGCCGGTGTTCGCGGCGCCGCTGGGGGTGGCGTTCGCGCTGGGCTGGACGCCGTGCATCGGCCCGGTGCTGGCGGGCCTGCTGGCCGCCGCGGCCGTCACCAGCACCGTGGCCATCGGCGCGGGGCTGCTGGCGGTCTATGCTGCCGGGCTGGCGCTGCCGTTTCTGGGGCTGGCCTGGGTGGTCGCCCGCGGCCAGGACCGTGCCGGCGCTGGCGGGCTGCTGGGCCGCCACCACCGACTGCTGGCCCAGGTGGGCGGGTCGCTGCTGGTCGTCATGGGCCTGGCGATGGTGGCCGGCTGGTGGACCCAGCTGTTCGGCCCGCTGCTGCGCTGGTTCGCCCGCTCCGGCTGGCCCCCGATCTAGAAGGTGGTGCGCGTGCCTAAATTCCGACCGCTGGTCCTCGCCGTGGCCATGGCGGGCCTGCTCGCCGCCTGCGCCGCCAGTCCCGAGCGCCAGCCCGCAGGTCCGGCGCCCACCACCCAGGCGGGCCCGGCGCCCACCGGGGCCAGGGTGGCCGCCGACGCGATCCGGCTGCGCTTGGCAGGCTTTGCGGGCGGCCGTGGGCTCACCCTGCCCGACGACCTTGGTGGCCGGCCGCTGGTGCTCAACGTGTGGGCGTCGTGGTGCGGGCCGTGCCGCAAGGAGATGCCCGCCTTCCAGCAGGTCTACCTGCAAGCCAAGGAGCGGGTCGGCTTCCTTGGCCTGGACTACCTCGACGTGGAGGCCGCCGCCCGGCGGTTTGTCGCCCAGACCGGGGTGACCTATCCGCTGGCGTCCGACCCCAAGGGCCTGGCTGGCGCCAGATTGGGCGTGGCGAGCCTGCCGGCCACGCTGTTCATCGGCGGCGACGGGACCGTGCGCGGCCGCCACCTGGGCGCCATGACCGCCGCGCAGCTTCGCGCCGCCATCCAACGCTACCTGGAGGTCAGCATCCCGTGACCGCTGCCAAACCCAGCAAGCCCAAAGGTCGGCACCGGCCATCGGCCGCCGAGCGGGCCGCAGCCCGCAGGCGCCGGCGGCTGCGCACCGTCGCCTGGGTCACCGCCGCCGTGCTGCTGGTCGGCGGCGCGGTCGGGTTCGCGGTCGCGCGCAGCCAGTTGAATGCCCGGGCGGTGCGGGCGCTGGGGGTGCAGAGCTTCGCCAATCAGGGTCAGCAGCATCTGCAGGCCGGCCAGGACTACACCAGCTACAACTCCACGCCGCCGACCTCCGGCCCGCACGCCCCGACCGCGGCGCCCTGCGGGGTCTCCGGTGAGGCGATTCCCAACACCGTGCAGGTTCACGACCTGGAGCACGGCGTGGTCATGGTGCAGTACCGTCCGGGCCTGGACGCCGGCCAGGTGCAGGCGTTGGAGGCGTTGGGCCGCTCGTATTCCTCGCATGTGCTCGTGGCGCCGTATCCGGGGTTGCCCACCCCTGTGGCGGCGACCGCGTGGACCAAGCTGATGACCCTCGACCGCGCGGACACCGGCAGGCTGCGGCGCTTCATCGACCAGTTCCGCCAGAAGGGCCCGGAGGCGGGGGTGGCATGCCCGATCGGGTGAGCCGACGCGCGCCGGCGGATCGGCGGTGGCGATGAGCGGCGGCGGGGTGGTGTATGGCGGCTCGGTGCTGGCCGCCACCGTGGCCGGCGCGGTCGCGCTGTTCGCGCCCTGCTGCATCTCGGTCATGCTGCCGGCCTACTTCGCCAGCTCCTGCCACAACCGGCGAGTGCTGGTGGCGATGACCTTCCTGTTCGCCGCCGGGGTTGCTACGGTGGTGCTGCCGATCGCGCTGGGCGCGGCGGTCGTGCAGCGGCTGCTGGTCGGACAGCACACCCTGGTCTGGCTGGCGGGCGGGGCGCTGCTGCTGGGGCTTGGCGGCTACACCCTGGCGGGTGGACAGCTTCGCCTGCCGGTGCCGGGCCGCTCCGCCCAGACCCGGGGCAGGGCCGGTCCGCTGGCGGTCTGGTCGCTTGGGGTGTTCTCGGGCGTGGCCAGCGCCTGCTGCGCGCCTGTGCTGGCGGGGGTGGTCGCCCTGTCGGGGCTGGCCGCCTCGTTCGCCCGCGCGCTGGGGCTGGGCGCCGCGTACGTGTTCGGCATGGTCGCGCCGCTGTTCGTGCTGGCGCTGCTGTGGGAGCGCCGCGACTGGCAGGCCAGCCGTCTGTTCCGCCTGCGGTCGTTCACCTGGAGGGTCGCCGGGATGGAGCGGACCGTGTCGGGCACGGGCCTGGTCAGTGGGCTGCTGCTGGTCGGCATGGGCGCGGCCACGGTGTGGGTGGCGCTTGCCGGCAGCGCGATGACCCCACCGGGTGGCTGGCAGGCCCGCCTGTCCGGCTGGCTGCAGCACGCCGGCGCCGTCGTGCTGCGGGCAATGGGGTGGCTGCCGGGCTGGACCGCCGGGCTGCTGCTGGCCGTGGCGGCGGGGCTGCTGGGCTGGCGGGCGCTGCGGCAGGTGGGCTGGCTCGGCGCGGCCTCGCGCGCCAGGGCCGACATCGACCATGAGGAGGAAACCGATGAGCACCAAGCCGACCAAGCCGTCCGGCCGGCAACGGCCACGCGCGATCGGCAGGCCTGAGCGCCGCCCGGCCGCCCGGCGAACCACTGCCAGGCGGCGGCGCGGTGGCCTGCCCGGCGGAGTCAAGGTGGCCGGCGTGGTCGGCCTTGCGGTGGTCGTGCTGCTGGTGGTCTTCCTGGTCGCCAATAGCGGCGGCGACCAGCAGGGCGCGGCGGGCCGGTACGCCTTCAAGGTCGGCGACCCCGGCCCCGGCGCCAAGGCCCCGCCCATCAAGCTCCAGACGACCGACGGAAGCACCTTTGATCTCGCCACACCGGCGGGGCAGACCACCCTGCTGTACTTCCAGGAGGGCCTTGGCTGCCAGCCGTGCTGGGACCAGCTCACCGACATCCGGGCCAACCTCGACAGCTACAAGGCGCTCGGGATCACCAGGGTCTTGAGCATCACCACCGACCCGCTGGACGCCATCGGCCAGAAGGTCACCGACATGGGCATCACCATCCCGGTCGCCTCCGACCCTGACCTTGCGGTGTCCCGCGCCTACCAGGCCAACCAGTACGGGATGATGGGCCAAAGCCGCGACGGCCACAGCTTCATTGTGGTCGGCCCGGACGGGGTGATCCGCTGGCGCGCCGACTACGGTGGCGCGCCCGACTACACCATGTACGTGCCAAGCCCGAGCCTGCTGGCCGACCTGCGCGCCGGGCTGGCCGGCCAGAGGAGATAGCGGACCCGGTGCAGGTGCTGCTGCTCACCCAGGCGCACTGCGGGTTGTGCGATCACGCCAAGCGGGTCCTTGACCGGCTGGCCAGCCAGTACCCACTGGAAGTCACCGCTCTTGACCTGGCCAGCCCAGAAGGCCGCGCGCTGGCCGATGTCGGCGGGATCCTGTTCCCACCAGGGGTATTCCTGGACGGTGAGCCGTTCTGCTACGGGCGACTATCGGAGCGACGGCTGCGCCGCGAGCTCGACCGGCGCTGGCAACCGACCGGGGAGTGACACATGGCCACGGCACCACGCCGCAATCAGCCGCGCTGGCGCCGCCGGGTTGGCTGGCCCAGCGCCCCGCTGTCGCGCCGGCGGTTCCTCGCGGCCGCAGCGACCGTGACCGCCGCGGGCCTGGCCGGCGGCGCCTGCACCAGCAAGCCCGACAGCCGTGCTCGCGTGGTCGGGCCGTCGTCGGGCGTGGTCGGCCAAGCCGAGGCGCGCCGCCGCCGGCCAGGCGCGCCGGTCCGCGAGGTCGCCCTGACCGCGGCGCCGGTCACCGTGGACCTTGCCGGCCGCGCGGTCATCACCTGGGCCTACAACAACGCCGTCCCCGGCCCGCTGGTGCGGCTGCGCGCCGGGGAGGTGCTGCGCGCCCGCCTCGACAACCGCCTACCCGAGCCGACCACGATCCACTGGCACGGCGTGGCGCTGCGCAACGACATGGACGGCGCCCCCGACATGACCCAGCCGCCGGTGCGGCCCGGCGGCCGGTTCACCTACGAGTTCACCGTGCCCGACCCGGGCACCTACTGGTTCCACCCGCACGTGGGCCTGCAGCTGGACCGTGGCCTGTACGGGCCGCTGCTGGTCGACGACCCGACCGAGCCGGGCCGCTACGACCGCGAGCAGGTCATCGTGCTGGACGACTGGACCGACGGGCTCGGCCCCGCCCCAGAGCAGCTGCAGGCGCGGCTCATGGCCCAGGGCGGCATGATGGGCCAAGGCAACATGGGCATGATGGGCCAGGGCGGCCCGGACGCAAGCACGGTCCTTGGCGGTGTCGGGGGTCAGGTCGACTACCCGCTGTACCTGCTCAACGGCCGCCCGCCGGCCGACCCGCCCACCATCCAGGCGCGGCCCGGCCAGCGGCTGCGCCTGCGCCTGGTCAACGCGGCCGCCGAGACCGCCTTCCGCGTTGCCCTGGGCGGCCACCAGCTGACGGTGACCCACAGCGACGGCCTGCCGGTCGTCCCCGTCACGGTGGACGCCCTCGTGATTGGCATGGGGGAGCGCTACGACGCAGTCATCACCCTGGGTGACGGTGTCTTCCCGCTGGTCGCGCTCGCCGAGGGCAAACACGGCCAGGCGCTGGGGGTGGTGCGCACCGCGCGCGGCGCCCGTCCCGCCGCGGCGGTCCGACCGGGCGAGCTGGACGGGCGGCTGCTCGCCCTTGACAAGCTGCGCGCCGACGCCCGGGTGACCCTGCCGGCGCGGCGGCCGGACCGCACCCACCAGGTGGTGCTGTCGGGCGGCATGATGGACGCGCGCTGGACGATCAACGGCCGCACCTTCGACGACGCGATCCCGCTCCAGGTCCGCCAAGGGGAGCGGGTGCGGCTGGTGCTTGCCAACCAGTCGATGATGTTCCACCCGGTGCACCTGCACGGCCACAGCTTCCAGGTCCAGACCCAGGGTGGGGGTGGGGTGGGGCCGCGCAAGGACACCGTGATCGTGCGGCCGATGGAGCGGTTCGCCGTCGACCTTGAGGCTGCCAACCCGGGGCAGTGGATGCTGCACTGCCACAACCTCTACCACCAGCAGGCCGGCATGATGACCACCCTGTCCTATGTCCCCTGACGGTTGCCCTGGACCTGCAAGCACCGCTACCTCGGTCTCGCGGTAGGGATCTCGGGATCTGACTCGGCTTATGGGCTGCGCCAGTAGGCGCATTTCGGCTCGGCGTCGTGGTCAGGTCTCCCGCCGGTAGCTGGTCCAGCTTGCCGGATCAGACGAGGCGGTTGCAGAAAGGACCTGCAGCGATTGCGACGCAGCGCATCCGCATCCCCTGTCAACGCTCGCCTAGGTAGTCGTGGGCCTGCTGCACGGCGATCGAGCCCTCCCCGACCGCGGAGGCCACCCGCTTGATCGACCGGTGGCGCACATCACCAGCGGCGAAGACCCCAGGCATGCTGGTCTCCAGCGCCAGGGGCAGGCGGTCCAGCGGCCAGCCCGGCGCTGGCCGGCCGTCCCGCAGCAGGTCGAGACCGGTCAGGACGAACCCGTGCTCGTCAAGATCGAGCGTCCTGGCCAGCCATTGGGTGTGGGGCTGGGCGCCGATCAGGATGAACAGCGCCGCGGCCGGGACGGTCTCGGTGGTGGCAGTGTGGGCGTCGCGCAGGGTGAGGTGCTCCAGCCGACCGGTCCCGCCAGCCGCGACGACCTGGGTGCCCAGGCGCACGGCGATGGCGTCGTTGGCCTGGAGCTCCTTGACGAGATAGTCGGACATCGTCCGGCCCAGCGTGTCGCCGCGCACCAGCAGGGTGACCTGCTCGGCGTACTTGGCCAGGTGCAGGGCGGCCTGGCCGGCCGAGTTGCCGGCACCGACCACGAACACCTGGCCGCCGGTCATCGCCCGTGCCTCGCTGACCGCCGCCCCGTAGAACACCCCGGCGCCCAGCAGCTCCTCCACGCCCGGCGCCTCCAGCCGGCGGTAGGCGGCGCCGGTGGCCACCAGCACCACGCGGCCGACCGCCTGGCCGCCGTCGGCCAGGGCGACCACGCGGTCCTGCCCGGCCGCACGCAGCCCAACCGCGCGGGCGTAGACCAGCTCCGCGCCGAACAGGATCGCCTGCGCAGCGGCTCGTTGGCCCAGGGTGCGGCCGCTGACCCCGTAGGGGAAGCCGAGGTAGTTGCGGATCAGCGAACTGCTGCCGGCCTGCCCGCCCAGCGCCTCCGGCTCCACCATTAGCGTGCGCAGCCCCTCGGAGGCGCCGTAGGTGGCCGCCGACAGCCCGGCCGGTCCGGCCCCGACCACGACCAGGTCGTAACGGCCCGCCTCGGGCCGGGTCGCCACGCCGATGGCGGCGGCGCCCTCGGCGTTGGTCGGATCGACGAGCACCCGCCCGTCGAACAGGACCAGCACCGGCAGCCGGGTACCGTCCTGCCCACTCTGGCGGAGCAGCTGCTGGCCGGCCTGGCTGTCGTGGGGGAGGAACTGGTAGGGGATGGCGTTGCGGTCCAGCAGATCGCGGATCTCGTGGCTGCGCGGCGCCCACTGCTCCCCGACGATCTGGATGGCCACAAAGCCCGGCTGCCCGGTGGCCCGGATCCAGTCGGTGAGCTGCTCTGTGACCGGCAGGTACAGGTGCTCCTCTGCCGGCTCCCACGGCTTCAATATCCAGCCGTCCAGCCGTCCCAGCGTCATCGCCTGGCTCATCGGCTGGTTGGCGCTGCGGTCCCAGACGCCGATGAGCAGCAGCCGCCTGGCCGAGGGGTGCAGCTGGCGTGCCCGGGCCAGCAGGTCCAAGCCGGTCATGTGCGGCATCCACTGGTCGGCGATGATCACCGCGACTGCCAGGTCTTGGCGGCGCAACCGCTCCAGCGTCGCCAGGCCCGCCCCCGGGGAGCGCTCGGCGAGGATCTGGTAGTCGGCCCCGTAGCGCTTGGCCAGGGCCGCCTGGAGGGCGGCAAGCACGTCGCCGTCGTCGTCAACAGCCATAAGCACCGGCTGTGTCATGCGCCCTCCCGTGTGGGTCCCAGCCCGAGCGCGGCGGGTCGCTCCGGGTTGCCCCGGCTCCGGTCAGTGCCTGATGATCGGCCGCCACCTCGGCGTTGACAAGCTCGCTCGGAGACGACCGGATGGACACTGGCTGCTGGCCAGCCTATACGGCCCGTCGTCGTCGCGGTCCAGGCCTACGCTCGGGGACGCGACCGCCGCTGCCGCCAGACCGCCGTTCACGAGTACCTCGGGCTGGCGGCGAGCCGCTGGCAGCTCCGGTCGACGATGAAGGACTGCTCGGTCGCGCCTGGACCTGCTATCGATGGCAAGGCCGCCCTCGCTGCCGTCCGTGACCGCCTACTGGCGCAGCCTCTCAGTGGGCCATGAGCAGGGCCGCATGGTGCTGCTGGTTGGCCCACAAGGCCGCCACCGCGAGCAGCGCGAACGCTGGAAGCAGCCAGAACCACGGCCGCTCGAGGTGGCCCAGCGCCACGGTCAGCCAGCGGCCGGTCAGCCAGCCCACCCCGGCACGCACCACCACGGCTAGCGCACCCGCGACCAGCAGCGGGCTGGCCGGGTTGTAGGCCCAGGCCCGGTCCAGCCGCCCCCGCAGCGTCCACAGCACGCCACGGGTCATGCCGCAGCCCGGGTCCATGATCCCCAGGTAGTGCAGCGGTCCGTGCAGGTCCAGCGGCGGCGGCCCGGTGACCGCCAAGATCGCGCCTGCCAGCAGGCCACCAACGGCGAGGTGGGTGAGCCGACGATGGTGGTCGACCGGTGCCCATGCCAGCCGGGCAAGACGCGTCGGTCTGCCCATGTTCGCGGAGCCCGGCATCCGCATAGCCTAGCGGTTCGACTGCGACCCGGTTGCGGCGCCGGGGCCGGGCGCGGCGTTCATCATGCGCAGCATCTCGGGACCGCCTGTGCGCAGGAACCGGACCACCAGCAAGCCGGCGAGGACCAAGAAAAGCAGGTTCAGCACGGTGGTGTAGTTCCACGTGAAACTGGCCTCCACGACCTTGGCGTTGCGGGCCGCCGGGACCAGCCCGAGCGCCTCGAACACCAGATCCACCGCCAGCCCCGCGGCGGCCATGGTGAGGTAGAAGGTGCCGAGCAGGAACAGGCTCATCCGGGGGCCGTAGTACTTGCGGTAGATGTCCAGGATCGGCAGCACGATCAGGTCGGCGAAGATGAAGGCGACCACGCCGCCGAAGCTGATGCCGCCGTTCCACAGCACCGCGGCCAGCGGCACGTTGCCGATCGAGCAGACAAACGACAGCATCGCGACCAGCGGGCCGACCAGCGGCCCCCACAGCTTGGCCGCCAGCGGGTGGGAGGCCAGGAAGAGGCTCTGCCAGAAGCTCGCCGGCACCCAGGCGCCGAGCGCGCCGGCGATCAGCAGCCCGCCGGCGATGTCCTTCCAGATCGAGGCCCAGTCCATCGCGAAGTAGTGGCTGATGGCGGTGAAGCCTCTGGGCGAGCGGATGCGCGACCACAGCGAGCCCTCGGTGACCGACATGTCCATGGCGGCGTGGCCCTCCATCGCCCCGACCAGGCCCTTGTCGGCCTGCTCCCGGGCCATCTGCACCATCCGCGGCCGCAGCAGGGCGCGGAACAGCAGCGCCAGCAGCACGATCATCAGCGGCCCGCCGACGAGCTCGGCGGCGGTGAACTGCCAGCCGAGCAGCACCGCCAGGATGATGCCCAGTTCCACGACCAGGTTGGTGGAGGCGAACTGGAACGCCATCGCGCTGGTGAAGTCGGCGCCCTTGCGGAACACCGAGCGCGCCATCGCCACCGCCGCATACGAGCACGACGAGGAGGCGGCGCCGAGCCCGCAGGCGATCCCGATCGAGCGGGGCGAGTCGTCGGGCAGCAGCCGGCCCATCTCGGCCTTGGAGACCACCGCCTGCACCGCGGCGGAGATCGCGAAGCCCAGGATCAGCGCCCACAGGATCTCCCAGCTCATGGCGGCGGCCAGGTTGAGCGCGTGCCCGAGCGCGTGCAGCACCATCATGTCCGTCTGCTTTCCCTCACGGGTCTCCGACGCATCGTCGTAGAAGGGTATCCCAAGAACGGGGAACCGATCGGCGTTCTCTTACGTTTCGTAAGAGAATCGGTGGGTGACAGGACGGCTCTCGCGGAGGAGCGTGCCGGTGCGGCGTCGAGGCGTGGCCGTGGCAGCCGCGGTCGGGGTCGGGCTGCTGGGCGGGTGGCTAGTGCTGGGCGCCGCCCCCGCGGCGGCGCACGCCCTGGTGGTCGGCAGCAACCCCGGGGCGGGCGCGAGGGTTGCCCACGCGCCGGCTGAGCTGCGGGTCGCCTTCTCCGAGGCGGTCCGGCCGCTGGGGCAGGGCCTGAGCCTGCAGGGGCCGCGCGGCCAGGTTCGCCTTGGCCCGGTGCGCCATCCCGACGGGCGCCCACAGGTGCTGGCCGCCGCCCTGCCCGTCCTGGCTGACGGCGTCCATCTGGCCGGCTGGCGGATCGTCTCGGCCGACGACGGCCACCTCGAGGCCGGCTCCTTCGCCTTCGCCATCGGGGCCGGCTCCGGCCCGGTCACCAGTCCCGCCCCGCCGCAGCTGCCCAGCGCCTGGCAGGTGGCCGGCCGCTGGCTGGAGGTGGCCGGGGTGCTGCTGCTGGTTGGAGTGGTGGCCGCCGCCGTGATGGTGTGGCGCCGGCCCGGCACGGTCGGGCCGGGTGAGCCGCGCTACCGGAGGCTGGTCGTGGTGGGCGCGGTGGTTGGCGGGGTCGGGCTGGCCTGGCAGGTGGGGGCGGGCGCGGCGACCGTCGGTGGGTTCGGCCCCGGGGCGGTCGGCGCGTTCCTGGCGGCCTCGCCCGCCACGGCGCGCCGCATGCTGGTCGAGGTGGCGTTGCTGGCCGCGGTCGTGGCCGTGGTGGGCTGGGGGGTGCGGCGGCGCGGCCGCCGGCCCGGCCTGGCCGCGCGAGTGCTGGCGGTCGGCCTGGTGGTCGGGCTGGCGTTCGGCGCGCACGACGCCGGCCTGTCGCCGCGGTGGCTGTATGTGGGGTTGGAGAGCGTGCACCTGCTGGCGGTGGGCGCCTGGGTCGGTGGCCTGGCCGTGCTGGTGCTGACCATGCGCCGGGCCGACATTGTGGTGGTGCGGCGTTTCTCCCGCATGGCCCTGTGGGCGGTGGCCGTGATCGCGGTCACGGGCGCCTGGCAGGGGCTCGCCCAGGTGCACGGGCGGGCGGCGCTGACCGGCACCGACTACGGCCGCATCCTGGCCGCCAAGGTCGCGGTCGCCGGGGTGGTCGTGGGGCTGGCGGCCGTGGCCCGCTACCGGCTGCTGCCCCGCGCTGGCGAAGGCACACCGCCCGGGCGGCTGCGGTGCCTGCTCGGCGTCGAGGCCACCGGCGGCGTGGCGGTGGTGCTGGTGGCGGCGCTGCTGGCCAACACCGTCCCCGCCGGTGAGGTCGTTGCCGCCGCCAGCGCCGCCCGGGTCCGCGGCGGCCAGCAGACCCAGACGCTGCAGGCCGGGCCGCTGCGCCTGCACCTCGACCTGGAGCCCGGCACGGTCGGCCGCAACCTGCTCCAGGTCCGGGTGACCGACCCCAAGGGCCGACCGGTCGACGGCCTGGCCCGCATCGGCCTGGCCGTGCAGGACGAGGCGGGCCGCGCCGCCCCGGCCTCCCTCAGCGCCGCCCGGGTCGCGCCCGCGACCTACCGGACGGCCACCGACGCGTTCGCGCTGGCGGGCGGCTGGCGGGTCGAGGAGGCCGGCGGCGTGCCGGGCGCCCAACCGGATCTGGCCGCGCGGTTCACCATCGCCGCCGCGCCAGCCACCGCTGGCACGCCGCCGCCGGACCCGCCGGATGCGCTGGTGCTCGGCGGCCAGGCCGGCAGCGCGCTGGTTGGGCTCACCGCCATGCCCGCCGGCGACCGGCTGCTGGTGGTGCGCGTCCGCGGCGGGCTGGTGATCCCCCCGCCGGTCGCGCCCCGGCCGTTGCGGGTGCTGGACCGCGACCGCCATGTGGTCCCGGCGCTGGTGCAGCCCTGCGGGGACGGCTGCACCGAAGCGTTCCTCGCCACCCCGCCCGCGGCGCGCGGGCCGCTGGCCGTGGAGGCGGTGCTGCCCAACAAGGGCACGGCCCGCTTCGGGTTGCCGCTGCCGCTGCCCCGCGGCGGCTCGGCCACAGGACGGCTGCGCGCCGCGGAGCGGGTCCTGGCGGCCTCGGGGTCGTTTCGGATCCACGAGGTCCTCACCGGCGGGCTGGGCACGGTGTTCCGCACCGACTACCAGCTCAAAGCCCCAGACCTGGCCCGCTGGCACCTGCGCGGCCCCGACGGCACCACCGACACCGTCTGGATCGGCGAGCACCGCTACACCCGCGACGGCAACGGCCCGTGGAAGCACGAGCGCGCCCCCGGCCTGGTGCTGCGGTTCCCGGCGCGCAACTGGAGCGACCAGCAGGCCAGCGTGGTCGATCTCGGCCCCGCCGCCTGGCACGGTATCCCGGCCCAGGTGCTCGCCTTTGTTGATCCTGCCAACGGCGCCTACCACCGGGTGTGGGTGGACCCCGCCAACCGCATCCTGCACGAGCGCATGGACGCCCCCGGCCACTTCATGGACCGCGACTACACCGCCTACGGAGTCCCGGCGACGATCACCGCGCCCCGCTGACTGCATGCAGTGCAGGGTGCGGCCGGGTGTGGACCGGCCCGCAACCGGATACCTGATGATGGTCCCGGGTCGCTGGACCGGCCACGGCCAGTGCCCGCGAGCCGCGCCAGCGCGGGTCAGATCGTGCCGGCGATCTCGGCCATGCGCTCGGCGATCAGGAAGTGGCCGGCGCCGGGCACCACGGTCGTCTGAGCTGGTCGTGCTCGCCGAGCCACAACCGCACCGGCCCGGTGACCTGTTCGGGCGCAAAGCCCCACGACACGGGCATCAGGCGCTCGTCATCCACCACGCCGCGGCTGCCCGCGCCGGCCAGGTCGGCGCCGAACCGGCCGGCCAGCTCCGGCCGGCTGAACAGCCGCTGGTCGGCCTGGCTCATGCCGCCGAGCAGGAGCCGCTCCGCGCGCCGCGGGTCCCGCCTGGCCAGCGCCGCCAGCCCCGCATACAGCGCGCGGAGCAACCATGGCGCCCGCCGGGCGAGCGGGTAGTACCAGCCGGGCACGCCGAGCTGCCGCGCCGCACCCGGCGCATCCAGTGGCGGCAGCGGGGCCACCAGCACGGTGCCGCTGACCCGCGGGCCGAGCTTGTAGGCGCAGGCGGCGGCGTGCGGGCCGCCGTTGGAGAACCCGACGACCCCGAAGCGCTCCAGCTTCAGGGCGTCCGCGAGGTGTCGTATGTCGTCGGGCCAGTCCAGCAGCCGGCGCCGGGGCTGTGGGCTGGACCGGCCAACGCCGGGCCGGTCGGGCGCGATGAGCCGCACCCCGGCCGAGCGGAGCTCGGCGTCGGTGGCCCACGGGTTGAGGCGGTAGCCGGGCGTGCCGTGCAAGAACAGCACCGGGGCCCGTCGGGATCGCCGAACTCCGCGTAGGCCAGCCAGCGGCCATCCGGGAGCGCAATGCGATCGTCGGTGCGTGGAGTGGTCTCCATCGATAGCCTCGCCTTCACCCGCTGCCTGGGGGACTGCGGCGCCCACCGCAGGCGGGCGGCGGCGGACGGCAGCCTATCAGCGGCCTGAACTGGTTGGGGACCTGAACGGGTAGCCGTCATGGGTGCAGGCGCTGTGCGGGCGGGCTCGGGGCATCGTGGTCGGCGCCCTGCGCGGCAAGGGGCTGGCGGGTGCGGCCCGTCGACGTGCGGTCTGGCCTGGCGGTCGTGACCCGGCGGTGCCCGAGATCCTGCCGCGGCGCGTCGGCCCGGCTTGAGCAAATCTTGAGCATTGGCTGGCTGGGAGCTTGACGTGCGCGCCGTAGCGTGGCGGTTGAGGATAACGATGCGCACCGCAAGAAGGAGGAACCCGCGATGATGTGGGGCTGGCAAGGCTGGAGCTGGTGGGGATGGCTGGCGATGAGCCTGTCGATGGTGGCCTTCTGGGGCCTGATCGTCTGGGGGATCGTGGCGATCTTCCGCGGCTGGGGCGGGAGCTGGCGGCGG